>JACXTT010001580.1_pt1 | contig 37615 bp, 38 predicted proteins | sample 9270951 | NCBI WGS metagenome assembly JACXTT01 (sample SAMN15532306, study PRJNA645909) | rock metagenome | isolation source: weathered quartz diorite | place: Puerto Rico | collected 2017-06-21
GCCTGCTTGGATTTAACGCTTGCTCAACAGGCACGAGCCGGCGCGATCCTGTGTAGTCGACCTTTCGATCCCGGCCCACAGGCGAAACGTAGGCGAAAGGTTAGCGGGGATTAAGCCGCTAAGGCGTAGTTGTCGTTGTTGGCAACTATAAGTTTGCCGCTGGATTTACGAGGAGATCGGCACCTCGGCATGCCCCAGAGGTTTCGTGACCCACGTCGAAACCAGGTCACCCCCGGATACGTCCACATTATAACCTATCGGCGATGGACAGCGCTTTTTTGGCGGCAAGCGAGGTGTTTTCAAGGCGTTTTCGCGTCCGGCGTCATTTTATTTTCGCAGGTACGGAGACGGCGGCCGATCAATTCCGGAAACACGGCGGAATAATTCCGTCGCCCCGTTTATTCTCGTCAATGTCGGTTTCTGGGTAACGTATTCGAGACGTGAATTCCGATACTATTTAAATTGCCGATTCATCGCACGAATCCGAAAGCAACGCCCGGTCGTCCGGCTTGACATTTAAATTAAACGAGTGTTTAAATAATGTCTTGTCACGTACAGCTACGAAATCTCGCCGGAAAACGGCACGCCGCCGCCCCGGGCGGCCCGAAGGCACGGCACATCGCGAAACGGTGCGCACGGATTTGCTGCGGGCGGCGCGCGAGCTGTTCGCGAAGCGCGATTTCACTGCCGCTTCGGTGCGCGAGATTGCGGCCGCGGCGCGCGTGAATCCAGCCATGATCCATTACCATTTCGGCGACAAGGACGGTCTCTACCGCGCGATGCTGCAGGAAACCCTCGGTCCGGTGCTGCGCAAGGTCCAAGAACTCATGGAGCGTGGCAGTCGTGAATCGCAAACGTCAATCCACGATGCGTTCGAAGCAGTGATGACCGTGCTGGCGCGAGAGCCATGGGTACCGCGGTTAATCGTGCGTGAGGTGCTGGCGGAGGAAGGGCCGTTCCGAGAGTTGTTCATCCGCGAATTCGCCGCCAAGGGCGGCGGGCGCGTGCCGCAGTTGTTGGAGCGTGAAAGAGCGAGCGGTCGGCTGCGCAAGGACCTTGATCCCACCTTAGGGGCTTTATCCTTCATCAGCATGGCGTTGTTCCCGTTCATCGCGCTGCCGGTGGCAGAAAAGGTGTTCGGCATACGGATGACGGATGCTTTTACGCGGCGTCTCGTCGAACACAGTACGCGAATGTTTTACGAAGGCGCCGGGCAGAAACCATCCCGGAACACGTATCGATAAGATTCTTTTAACGTGGCATGGGCATCAAATACGAATAATATGAATCGCCTAACCAGATCCGGAATCCGGATCGCACACACTTTGATCGTGGCGGCCGTCGCCGGGTGCGCGGTCGGTCCTGATTTTCGCGAACCTGAAGCTCCAAAGACGTTTTCCTATACCTCCACGACGTTGCCGGAGGAAACCGCGACAACCTCGGGTCGCGCCGGGGCGGCGCAACGTTTCATCACGGGAGAGGAAATCCCGGCCCAGTGGTGGACACTGTTCCATTCCGAACCGCTTGATCGCCTGATTCGCCATGCGTTGGCAGACAGTCCGTCGTTCGCGGCAGCGCAGGCGCGGTTGCGGCAGGCGCAGGAGAATCTGAACGCCGAAGTCGGCGTGGTTTCGCCGAGCATGGACGCGAAACTTTCCGCGCAGCGTCAGCGGTTTTCGCCGGCCGCGATCGGCCAGCCGAACGCGCCGTCCTCGGTGTTCAATCTCTACAACGCCTCGGTCGGCGTTAGCTATACCTTCGACGTCGGCGGCGGCTGGCGCCGTGAGCTCGAGGCGATGCGCGCGCAGGTCGATTATCAGAGCTTCCAGCTTGAAGGCGCATATCTCGCTCTCACCGCCAATATCGTTACTGCCGCCATCCAGGAAGCCTCGCTGCGCGCACAGATGCAGGCGCTCCAGGAGATCGAGGTGCTGCAGCGGAAGGAGCTCTATCTCATGGAGCGCCAGTTCAAATTGGGCGGGGCGAGACGCACTGAGGTGCTCGCCCAGCGCGCCCAGCTCGCCGAAGTCCGCGTCACGCTGCTGCCGCTGGAAAAAGATCTGGCACAGACGCGCCACTTGTTGGCGGTACTGGTGGGCAAGCTGCCGAGCGAGGCCGATCTACCCGAATTCACGCTGGAGACGCTGGAGCTGCCGCAGCAACTCCCGGTGAGTCTGCCGTCCGCGCTGGTCCGGCAGCGGCCGGACATCCGCGCCGCCGAGGCATTGTTGCACCAGGCGAGCGCGCAGGTCGGCGTCGCTAGCGCAAACCTCTATCCGCGAATTACGCTATCCGGCAGCTACGGTTCGCAGGCGAACAGTTCGGCCGACTTGTTCGGTTCCACCACCGGTATCTGGAACCTGGGTGCGTCGTTGTTGCAGCCGCTGTTCCACGGGGGCGAGCTCACGGCGCGGCGGCGGGCCGCGATCGCAGCCTACGATCAGATGACCGCGCAGTATCGCGATACTGTGTTGCATGCGTTTCAGAACGTGGCCGATACGCTGCGCGCGCTCGACGTGGACGCGCGCACGCTCAAAGCACAGAACGAGGCTGAAGCGGTCGCGCGCGACACGCTCGACCTGACGCACAAGGAATTCTCTCTCGGGGCCGCGAATTATCTGTCCCTGCTAAATGCGCAGCGTCAATATCAGCAGGCGCGCATCAGTCTGATTCAGTCCCAAACTTTACGCTACGCAGATACCGCGGCGTTATTCCAGGCGCTCGGCGGCGGTTGGTGGAACCGCCTGGCGCCGGTCGACGTCGTACCACCAGAAAGGAAAATCGATCCATGAACAGACCTCCCAAGAAAGTTCTTATTCCCGTCGCTGTACTTATAGTGATTGGAGTCGTGGCGACAGTGTACTTTGTGTTAGAGAAACCGTTTCGTTACGCCGGTACGCTGGAAGCTACCAAGGTGGACCTCTCCGCACGCTTGGCCGCTGCTATCGACCAGGTTCAGGTACACGAAGGAGACCGGGTCAAGGAAGGCGAACTGCTCGCTACCCTCGCATGCGAAGACTACAAGATTGCCTCGCGCCTGGCGCACGAGAACTACGACCGCAGCCTCAGGCTTTCGAGGATCGGTTCCGTCAGCGCCGAGACCATGGATCAGGTGCGCAAGCAGAAGGACGACGCTGACGTCCGCCTCGCGTGGTGCTCCATCGCATCGCCGATCGAAGGCAAGGTATTGAGTCGCTATCACGAACCCGGAGAGTGGGTGGTGTCGGGGACCAAGATTGTGACGCTCGCCAACATTCGCGACATTTGGGCTTATATTTATGTCCCGCAGTCCAAGGTCGCTCAGCTCTCGCTTGGGATGAAACTCAAGGGTTATCTGCCGGAGCTCGGCGATCGCGAGTTCAACGGCACCATCCTGAAGATCAACGACGAGGCCGAGTTTACGCCGAAGAACGTCCAGACCCAGGCCGAGCGCGAACGTCTCGTCTTCGGCGTCAAGGTGAGTTTCCGCGACGCCAATAGTGAAGAAATCCTCAAACCCGGCATGACCATCGAAGTGGAATTGCCGAACGCGGTCCGATGACCGGCCAGTTTTCCATCCAAGTCAACGAAGTGAGAAAGAGACTCGGGCCGAACCAGGCCCTTGCGGGCGTCACGCTTGAGTTCGCGGAGGGAAAAATGCACGGTATCATCGGCCCGGAAGGCGCGGGCAAGACCACGTTGATGCGCACCGTGCTCGGGCTGCTCAAGCCCGATGCGGGAAGCGTCAAATATCTTGAAGATGGCGCGCCACTCGCATTCGAAGCAGTGCGCCCGCGCATGGCCTACATGCCGCAGCAGCAAAGCCTGTACCCGGATCTCTCCATCGACGAGCACCTGGAGTTCTTCCGCGCGCTCTACCAGATTTCGCCGAGCGAATTCCGGAAGCGGCGTGAGGAACTGCTCGAGATCACCCGCCTGGGTCCGTTCGTGGACCGTGCCGCGGCGCAGTTGTCGGGCGGGATGTACAAGAAACTGGGTCTGATGTGTGCACTGCTGCGTTCGCCCGAGATCATGTTGCTCGACGAGCCCACCAACGGTGTCGATCCGATCAGCCGGCGCGAGTTTTGGGAACTGTTGTACCGGTTGGCCGACCGGCAAATATTAATACTGGTGGCGACCGCGTACATGGATGAGGCCGAGCGTTGCTCCCTGGTGCATCTGCTGGAATCGGGTCGGACGGTCGCCGAGGGCGAGCCGCGCGCGCTACTCGCGCATGAGCGCGTGCGCACGTTCGACGAGTTGTTCCTCAAGCACGCGGAGGCTGCATCGTGAACGGCGCGTCGGCCGTCGCTGTATCCAACCTCACGGTGAAGTTTGGCGACTTCACGGCGGTGGACAACATCAGCTTTACGGTGAAGCGTGGGGAGATTTTCGGGTTTCTGGGCGCCAATGGCGCCGGCAAAACCACAACGATCCGGGTACTTTGCGGGCTGTTGCCGCCGACCTCGGGAGAGGTTTCGGTCGGCGGCGTCGGGTTCGATACCGGCGAGATGGCCATCAAGCGCAAGGTCGGATACATGTCGCAGAAGTTCACCTTGTACAACGACCTTACGGTTGAGGAGAACCTCGCGTTCAGCGCGAGCCTGCGCAAGCTCGACCGCACGACCTTCCTGAAACGCCGCGATTTCATCCTGAATTTTATTTCCTTCCAACGGCCGCTGATCTCGTTCGTCAAGGATCTGCCCGGCGGCATCAAGCAGCAGGTCTCGCTCGCGGCCTCGATGTTGCACGATCCTGAAATCGTGTTTCTCGACGAACCCACCGCGGGCGTGACGCCGGCGGCGCGCGCGCGCTTCTGGGCGCTGATCCGCGATCTCGCGGCGCAGCACAAGACGATTTTCGTGACTACGCATTACATGGACGAGGCCGAGCAGTGTGATCGTATCGCGTTGATGCGCACCGGACGGATCGTGGCGCTCGATACGCCCGCGGAACTCAAAAAGGCGGTCTTTCCGGCGCAGTTGTACGAGCTCGATCCGCGCGGCAAGATCGATTACGCGCGTCTTCAGGAGCTGCGCCGTGATCCCGGGATCGAATACTTCGAGGCGTATGGTTTACGCTTTCACGCCGCATTTCGCAGCACGATGGCGGCGCAGTTGAAATCCCGGCTCGAGCGGGACTTTCACGTTCGCGAGATCGTTCCGACCCTTGAAGACGTTTTCATCCGGATCGTGGAGGGCGCCAGCCCATGAGCTTTCGCTGGAGTCGGACCGCCGCGGTCGCGCGCAAGGAGGTGTATCACGTTCTGCGCGATCCGTTCACGCTCATGCTGTCACTTGGGTTGCCAGTGTTCATGGTTTTCATGTTTGGATTTGCAATTGAATTCAATGTGAAGGACATACACGTCGCGATGTTCGATGCGGACCAGACGCGTTCGTCGCGTCAGCTTGCCGACGCCTTCGGCAGTTCCGGCTATTTTATCGTCGATCACGTGGCGTCGCCGGACGCTGCCCAGCGCGCGCTGCGGGGCGACCGCGATCGCGCGGCGCTCATCGTGCCGGGGGATTTCCAGAAGGATCTATATGCCGGTCGCATGGCGCGCGCGCAGGTACTGCTCGATGGCTCCGACAACTCGACCGTGGGTTCGATCCTTGGTTACGTCGGAGCGATCCAGACTATTGCCTCGCGTCGCATTGACGAGTTCAATCCTCCTGAATCGGTTACTGTAAAAACACGTTTTCTGTTCAATCCCGAGCTCAACAGCCGCTGGTTTGCGGTTCCCGGGTTGGGAGTAGTGGTCATGGCGATTCTTTCCGTGCTGCTCACGGCGCTCACGGTGGCGCGTGAGTGGGAGGACGGCTCGATGGAGCTGTTGCTGTCGACCCCGGTCGAGCCGCTCGAGATCATCGTGGGCAAGCTCGCACCCTACGCGGCGCTAGGGATCATGGCGGTGGCGTTTACTTACATCATGTCGCGGACCGTTTTCGGTGTTCCGTTCGAGGGAAGTTTGATCACGTATGGCGCCGGTTGTGTACTGTTTCTCGCCGCCTGCCTCGCTCAGGGGCTGCTGATCTCGGTGGTCATGCGCAATCAGCTGATCGCCATGCAGGTGGCAATCATGACCGGACTGATTCCGGCGCAATTGCTTTCAGGTTTTATTTTTCCGATCGAGAGCATGCCGGCGTTCTTTCAATATTTCACCATGATCCTGCCGGCACGCTGGTTCATCATCATCACGCGCGAGTCTTATCTTAAGGGCGCGACTCTGTTCGAGATGGGCACGGCATTCGCGGCACTCGGCATCCTGTGCGCTATTATGGTTACACTGGCGACCCGCCGGTTCAAGAAGGACCTCGAGCCATGAGCCCGACGTTGCGCGGATTTCTACGTAAGGAATTCAAGCAGGTACTGCGCGATCCACGCATGCGGCTGTTGCTGTTCGTCGCGCCGATCATCCAGCTTACGTTGTTCGGGGTCGCGCTCTCGAACGATGTCAAGAACATCCGACTGTGGGTACAGCCGGATTCACGCGACACGGTCCTGCAGCATGTCTACGAGCACGCCGTGGAAAGCAAATGGTTCCTGCCAGCAAACGGCGACCGCCACGCCGACCCCTTCGAGCTGTTGCGTGCCGGCAAGATTGATGCTGCGCTGATACCGCCTCCGGGCGGGCTCACGCGCGCGCTCGGACGCGGCAACGCCGACCTGCAGCTTCTGGTCAATGCCATCAACGTGATCCAGGCGCAATCCATAGAGGGTTACGTGAAGAACATAGCGAACCGTGTTATCCAGGACGACCTTAAGGTTCAACCGTCCGAGTTTCCGGTCCAGTTCGACGTGCGCGTGCTGTACAACCCGACGCTCGAAACCTCGTATTTCATGGTGCCGGGTGTCATGTGCATCCTGTTGTGCATGACCTCGCTCATTCTAACCAGCATGTCGATCACGCGCGAAAAAGAACTCGGCACGTTCGAGATGCTGATTTCGGCGCCGGTCACGGCATCGGAGGTGGTTTACGGAAAGACGCTGCCGTACGTGGTGCTCGGCATGGCCACCGTGCCGTTGATTCTGGCAGTGGCGGTGTTCGGATTCGGCGTGCCCATGCGCGGTTCGTTGCTGGTTCTGCTGATCGCGTCGTTCGCGTTCGTCTGTACGGCGGTAGCCGTCGGGACGCTGATCTCCACCTTTGCGCGCAACCAGCAGCAGTCCATGCTCGGTGGATTCCTGTTCCTGTTCCCGGCGATCCTGCTCTCGGGGCTCATGTTTCCGCTCGAGAACATGCCGTTAATCATGAAATGGGTTTCGTATGCCGATCCCTTGTCTCATTTTCTCGCATTGTTGCGCAACATCATGCTCAAGGGCAGCGAACCCAGTTTCGTGACGCTGCACGTCGGGGTGCTGGTCGTCATGGCCGCGGTTTCTGTATTCATCAGTTTCAGGCGCTTCCACACGACACTGCGGTGACGAAACGCCGGATTGAGCCAACCTCGTCGATGAAGAGCGGGCTGCTGCCTATCAGCGGGCTTTGAGTACCCGTTGCATTTCGCGGTCAGATTCACGTTTCTTGATGTCGGCGCGCTTGTCGTGCGCCTGTTTGCCGCGGGCAAGTCCAACTTCGAGTTTTGCGTGGCCGCGTTTCCAGTAGAGCCGCAGCGGGACGAGCGTATAGCCCTTGCGCTCGGTGGCGCCGATCAGCTTGTTCAGCTCTTCGCGATGCAGCAGCAGTTTGCGGGCACGCACGGGGTTTGCCTTCACGTGGGTGGAAGTGGACATTAGCGGAGAGAAATGCGCGTCGACCAGATAGGCCTCGCCGTTATCAATTACGACGTAGCCTTCTTTCAACTGCGCACGCCCGGCGCGCAGGCTTTTGACCTCCCAACCCTGCAAGGCCAGTCCGGCTTCGTATTTTTCCTCGATGAAATAGTCATGCCAAGCCTTGCGGTTCTGGGCGATGGCGGGATCATGTGCAACGTCTTTCTTTTTGTTCATCGGGCAGTGGATATGCCGTGATAGCCATAATTGTCGCGTGAAATTATCAGATACGCGTTCCGATTCAATCCCGGTGATGGCCTATGCTTACTATTATGGCAGGACGAACGGAACGAGGCGCAGTAGGGCTTCTTTAGATAAGGAATGAACATGATGTTGATGCATGTGAAGCTGTTTGTCGGTGGACGGCCCACACCGAGTATGCCACATTCTCGCCCGTCCGAGAGGAATGGAGTTCAGCATCGGTGAACGAAGCACGATGATCGCAACGCACAAACATCCCGCGCGCCGCAATCCCCTGCGTTCCGGCAGAAAAACCGTCTACGAACGCTGGTCCTCGCCGGGGATTTTTGTACTGGCGGCGGGCGGGGCAGTCATCGGCTTCAATAACTTCTGGCAGCTCCCGTATCTGGCCGTCCAATACGGCGGTGGCGCGTTTCTGATTGTTTATCTATTGAGTGTGCTCCTGATCGGATTGCCGTTGCTGATGGCGGAGTTCGCGCTGGGACGCAGCGGGCGCGCTTCGCCGATCGGCGTTTTCCGGTTCATGACTCAACGCGCACACGCGAATTCCTTGTGGAAGCTGGTGGGGTGGATGGGCGTTATCAGCGTGTTTCTGATCCTCTCTTACCTCAGCGTCATCGCCGGTTGGGTCATTGCCTATATGCTGCGCGCCGCCTTCGGCGTTTTCGCCGGGCTGACGGCGGACGGTATGAATGCCCAGTTCGCGCAGATGGTAAAGGATCCTGAGAAACAGCTTTTCTGGCACACGCTGTTCATCACCATGACCATGCTGGTGGCCGGTTATGGTGTGCGCCGCGGCCTGGAAGCGGTGGCGCGCTATGCCGTGCCGCTGTTGCTGGGGATGTTACTGGCTTTGACGGTTTATGTCGCCACCACGGACGCCTTTGCGCAGGCTGTCACGACGCTCTTCCTGCCGGATTTCAGCAAGCTCACCGGCATGGGTGTGCTCGCCGCCATGAGCCACGCCTTTTTCAGCCTGAGTTTGGGCGCAGGCGCCATGCTGATGTACGGCGCTTACCTCGGCGTGGAGGCGCGCATCCCGCGACTTTCATTCTACGTGGCGGGCGTGGACACGCTCACCAGCGTGGCCATCAGCCTGGTGGTGTACTCGATATTGTTCGCTGGCAATGTGGAGTTGTCCTCCGGACCGAGCCTGGTGTTCCAGTCGTTACCCTTGGCGTTCGACCACATACCTTACGGTCGGGTGCTGATCGTTGTTTTTTTTGCGCTGCTGGTGATCGCCGCCCTGACCTCGGCGATCGCGCTGGCCGAACCGGTTATGGTCTGGTTGAGCGAACAATTCAGCTTGAGCCTACGTCGGTCGGCGACTCTGTGCGGCGTCAGTGCCTGGATTCTGGGGGTCATCACCATTCTGTCTTTTCACGACTGGGCGTTTTCCTTCAAACTGTTCGGGGTTGTCAAAAATCTTGGTTTTTTTGACGTCATACAGGTGCTGACGGCGCATGTACTGCTGCCGGTCTCCGGTATTCTTATCGCGCTTTATGCCGGTTGGGCGCTGAAACCCGAGATGATGCGTGAGGCGCTGCGTCTGCGTCCGGTCTGGATTTATTCCACGTGGCTGTGGCTGGTGCGGCTCGTGATACCTGTTTTGTTGTTGATCGTCCTGTTCAATCTCCCCGAGCTGTTTGCATGACCGTGATTCACCGTTCGGCCATCGTGCCCTACAGCGCGCACAAGATGTTTGACTTGGTGGCGGATATTCCGTCCTATCCGGAATTTCTGCCGTGGTGCGGCGGCGCGCGCATCGTCACGGCGCAGGGGGATGAAGTGATTGCCGCCATCGATATTGCCTACAGCGGCGTGCACAGGACATTTTCCACGCGTAATCTGTTGCAGCGTGGCAAGATGATGGAAATCCATCTGCTGGAAGGGCCTTTCAGTTATCTGCAAGGTTTCTGGCAATTCAAGTCGCTGGACGAGTATTCCAGCAAGATTTCCCTGGATCTGGAATTCGAAGTGACCAATAAAATCGTCGGTCTTGCGCTCACGCCGGTATTTTCCAATATTGCCAACCAGTTGGTGGACCGGTTTCATCAGCGCGCCGTCGAACTGTACGGAAACAAGGCATGAAGCAGGAGGAAAACTGGCGCGTCGAAGTGGCCTATGCCACAACGTTGCGTCAGGAGATGGTCGAAATACTAGCCCATCCCGGGACTACCGTCGAACAGGCGATTCGTGAATCCGGTATCCTCGAGCGCTTTCCCGAGATCGATTTATCGCAGCACCGCGTGGGAATTTTCGGCGAGATCGCCCGTTTGAACGACCCGATTCACGACGGCGATCGTATCGAAATATACCGGCCGCTGTTGGCTGATCCGAAGGAAGTCAGAAGGAGGCGCGCAAAAGCCGCTGTTGGCCGCAAAAAACCATGATAACGACATGAAGGAAAAACGGGTTTGAATATCTGCGCTGGTCTAGCCAAGGCAAATAGACTAGCTTTCGGGTGGATAGTTTTCGGTTTTGCCTGGTTTATCGCTCTGTACTGACACCAGTGTGTCGTTCTTGAAAATCACCGTCAGTTTTTGGGCCTCGCCATTGTTTTCATTGCTGCGACGGAGATAATAGTAATAATCCCAGCGATCGGGATGGAAAGCGTCGGTCACCAGCGGTGTTCCCAGCACGAAGCGCACTTGGCTGCGCGTCAGGCCGGGCTTGAGTTTGTCGATCATCTCCTGCGTAACGACGTTGCCCTGTTGAACCTCGACCTTGTAAACCGAAAGACATCCGGACATGGGCAGGGCGAGGCAAGCGAGCAGAAGCAAAAGACGCATAGTTTTGGTAATCGGTCACAGGCTGAATTAAACTGGGGCGATCATAACCCGAAGGCTTTTCGGGGTATACCCTGTGCACTTACCTTCGAAGATCTGGTGAATATCACATATGCGACACGTCAATACTGGCGGGGCTGAACTCAAGAAGGCCGGACTCAAGGCGACACTGCCGCGCCTCAAGATTCTGGGCATTCTGGAAGCGGCCGGGCATCCGCACATGACCGCGGAGGAGGTATATAAGGAACTCCTGGGCATGGGCGAGGAAGTGGGGTTGGCAACCGTGTATCGCGTGCTGACCCAATTCGAAGCCGCTGGTTTAGTCATGCGCCACAACTTTGAAGGTGGTCGCTCGGTGTTTGAGATCAATCAAGGCGGTCATCACGATCATATGGTTTGTCTTGAATGCGGCAAGGTATTTGAATTTTTCGATACCGCGATCGAAGAACGCCAAAGCAAAATTGCCGAAAAGGCCGGATTTCACATTGACGATCATTCGCTATATCTCTATGGGATGTGCGAGGGCATGAAAAAGCACGGCAAGTGCTCGAAGAAGTAATTTTTCTCTGCCAAGCTATCTCCTGGCCGGTCAGCGTGATTTCATGGCGCTGTTCCTGTCCCAGGCAAACGCGACCCCGCAAGCCGCCAGGGCCCAGACCACCACCGCCCCCGAGGGCAGATCGAGCGTCGCCGACAGCGCCAGCCCAGTGGCGTAGCCGAGTATCCCCACCGTATAACCTATGATTAACCGCCGGCGCGCGGAATGAAAACGGCTCGCCAGCGCCGGGATGATCAGACTGGCGAACACGAGATACACGCCGACGAGTTGTACCGACGCCGTTACCGCGAGCGCGAACAGGGCATAGAACCCGATGCGACCCAGGCGCTTGCCGGCCCCGAACCAGAGCGCGAGGATTACCGCGGTGAGCAGCGCTACCGGTAGCAGCTGCTGGTAGCTCACCCACAGAATCTGACCGACTAGTAAATCCTTGAGATGCTCGCCGCCGTGAGGATTGTTCGCCAGTAGCAGAATGCCGGCGCAGGCGGCGAGCACGAACAACACGCCGATCAGCGCCTCTTGCACTTCGGGCCAGCGTTTCTCGGTGAGCGTCAGTATCAGCGCGCCCACGAGCGCCGCGCTGACGGCCGCGATCTGCACCGCGTAACCCTGTGGCTCCCAACCCATCGCGTCGGCGGCGATGACGCCGAGCCCCGCGATCTGCGCGATCGCGAGGTCAATGAACACGATGCCGCGGGCCAGCACCTGCTGGCCCATTGGCACATGCGTGGCCAGTACCAGCAGGCCCGCAATGAATGCGGGTCCGAGGATGCTCAGATCAAGCGCGTCGAGATTCACTGCAAGGCACTCAATAATCGTTGCACGGTATCGTCGAATAGACCGAAGAGATCCTTGGCCTTATCGGTCCCGCCCACGGTGAATGGTAACTCCACCGCGGGGATCTTGGTACGCTCAGCGAGCCATTCGGAAGCGTGTGCGTTTTCATAGGCCGAGCGGATGATCATGCGCGCCGGCTCGCGTTTGAGTTGCGCGAGCACTTCTTCGAGATGGGCGGCGGTCGGCTCGACACCGGGCTTGGGCTCAAGCTCGGCGATCTCGCGCATCCCGAGCCAGTGGTAAAGATAAGCCCAGCTTTTGTGGTGGGCCACGATGGCGACACCCCTGAGCGGCGCCGCTTGCGTGCTCCAGCGTTGGATCGCCGTGTCCCAACGCTTCGCAAAGTCCTGGTAGTGTGCCTGATAATAGGAAGCGTTCACTGGATCGATCTCGGCCATGCGCTGGGCGAGCGCGGTCGCCACGCGCCCAATATTGCGCGGATCGGTCTGGATATGCGGATTGCCTCCCGGATGAATGTCGCCCTCGGCGCGATCGAGACGCGTTGGGACTTCCAGCTTCTGAACGTAGTTGGCGGCCTCGAAGTATCCGGGCTTGTCCGGTTGGACGGCGCTATTACCTGATTGACGCAACACCACCGGCAGCCACCCAATTTCAAGTTCGGAACCGGTGCATACAACCAGATTCGCGCGCCGCGCCCGCGCCAGCAGGCTCGGTTTGGCTTGAATCTGGTGAGGGTCCTGCAACGCGTTGGTGGCCACGTAGATTGACACGCGATCGCCACCGATCTCTTGCATCAGTGCACCCCATTCGGGTTCGCAGGCGAAGACGTCGAGTGCCGCGGCATGCTGGGCGAAGGCCAGCATCGCTATCGTAAGCAACGTACTAAGAAGGTTTTTCATGTTGAATGCTCCTTGAAATCAGAATTGGTGAGCGCCGTGGGCGCCGAGGCTCATCTGGTACTGCACGAATGCCTGGTTGTCGGTGACGCCCTGGCGTGACTTGTCCTGCGTGAATTGCAGACGGATGCGACTGAATTCACTTGGGTTGAAATCAACCATCACGCTGTTTTTCGATGGGTCAAAATTGGATCGCACTAGATTGGCGTTGTTCGACGAGTAGTCGATGCTACCGTGATCGAGCTGCTCGGTGCGCAAGCCTATGCGCCAGTACGGCATGAATTGGTAAACACCTTGCAAGTACCAGCCTGATTGTTTGGCATCGTACGATGCCGTGCTCGCGGCCCCAGTGGTATCGTAAGTAAGGTTACCGTCGTTGTGCCGACGCAGGTATTCCGCTTGCAGTTTGAAGTTGGTATAAACTGGATTCCCGTTTGGCGCGTATTTCCACACAAAGTCTGCGATCCAGAGGTGGCTGTTGCCGCTGAAGGCGTTCGTGACACTGTTGCCGGCAAGATTGGTGTCAGAAAATTCCTGATTCTGCGGCGAAGTTTGTAGCGCCGAGAGACCCGCGCGCCAGCTATGACTTTTTCCAACATCGCCACCGATGTGCCCAAAGATCGTACTAGCCCCAGAACCGTTTTTATCGCGATCGTTCCCGGGAAAGGGATGCCCGCGTCCAAGCTCAGCACCGAGTTCAAGGAAGGTGTCTGTCGGCGCGAGCCATTTTATTTGTACCGCATCGTCACCGAACTGAGTACCAAGGAACGCCTGGTAAGCAAGCGGAGCATCGACAAAATCCCAGGTGTGCGCATGCTGCGAATTCAGATAACCGATGCTCGAGAAAAATCGCCCGGCCTTGACGCTAAAGCCATTCGATAGCGCGATAGTTTGAATGAACGCCTCTTCCGCGGAAGTGGAATCGTCCGGATGGATCGAAAAATTCAGCCCACCGTAAAAATACGGATCGACGTTGGCGTAAACACCGAGTTCGCTCTCGGCGAGACTAAAGCCACGTTTACCTGGACCGATATCCACGCTGGACGGCACTGGAAAACCGGTGATGCGGTAATTCGCCGGATCTTGCGAGAGGTTTGTGTACATGCCCGACAGGATGAGCGAGATCGCGGGATTGAAGCTACCCGCCGAGGCGGCAGGCGACGGTGCCTGAGGCGCGGACTCCAGTTGCTTCACGCGTTCTTCGAGCGAATGCAGTCGCTCTTGCTCGTTCGGCTGCTTAGCAGAGGGTTCCGACCGTGCCGATGGGCTGTCGGATGAAGCCGCGAATGTGGCGGTTGGTATGGCAACGGCCAACACCGCGGCGGTGACGATGTTTCTACACGTCATGATTTTTTCTCCAAAATCAACGAATGGATTAACGCCTTGCCGGAGCAAAGCACGCGCCCCAGGCACGCAGCCCGAACACGATCGTTTCAACAGCTAGATTTTGGAGTTAACAGGTGGAGCGCGCACCGCGTAAGCGGTGATTTCGTGCCGGCGCGGCGCGGGAACAGCGGGAAGTGCAAGATATGTGTCGGGCGTGAATACGATGAAAACGGTGGGAACAGTAACCAGCGTTTTGCCCAGATGGTTGACAAAGACGCATTGGGCGCACGGCGTATCCGGCTTCTGAAGCTGATGGTCCAGCTCATGCGCCAGCGCGCCTGCTTCGACCACCAATAGCAACAGGGAAAGAAGATAACCGGCGAGTTTCGATCTGGATTTCACAACGGCCCGTTGCAGATGCAACATTCCTTTGCCTAATTTACTGTGCGCAAAACCCTAATGCATGTTGCGCCGATATGCAAGACCCCGGTGGGTAAATTCAATGCGATTCAAGTAATACGTAGTTTCGTCGGGAGGTAAACGGTTTCCATCAATGACCTGTTAGTCGAATCGCCGCATAGATCAACACGGCGCCAAGAAGGGTCATGGCGGTAGATAACTTTGTTGGATGAGCGTGATAGCTTTCTGGCAACAGGTCGCTCGCGCCAATGTAGAGAAAGAAACCGCAGAAAAGCGCCAGGATCAACCCAAGGACGATTTCCGGTAGAACAAAGAAAATCGTCGACACCAATCCCGCTACCGGAGCGGTGGCATCGAGTAGCAACCAGCGTAATGCTTCATCGGGTGTGCCCGAATTCTTGAGAACCAGATTTACCGTATTGATGCCGTCGGAGAAATCATGCGCGAGCACCGCGACGGTGACAATAGCACCCACCGACGTGGAAACCTGGAAAGCGAGACCGATCGCTACGCCGTCGAGGAAGCTGTGAATAGACAGGCTGCCCGCCCCTAATCTTCCGCGCCGCCGGCGCCGCCCCATGCCTTCGTCGCCCCCCGTATGCAGCACGACGGTTCGATCGAGAATCATGTACAACATAAATCCGAGAGCCGCCACGGACGTGATAACCGGAATATCGTGTTCCTTGCCCGCCAAGTCGATGGCTTCAGGTAGAAGATCGAAGAATGCCACGGCAATAACCGCGCCGGCACTGAAGCCCAATATCAAATGAAGCTTGTCCGCGATGCGCAGAGCAAACCATCCACCCAGCAGCGTGGACAAAAAAGCCGCGATACCGACAAGAGTTATTGTTATCACTGGATGATCGTATTGTTGATGGTGGGCGTCTCGGTGAGACACGCTATGCCGAAGAGTCTAAGAACAGGAGATCGTTATTTCAGTTCCAGCAGCACCGCGGTTTCGTCGCAGTTATTGAACTTATAGCATTTGACGCAAATGCCCCAGATTTTCTCCGGCAGCGTGTCTTTGGCCACGATCTTGAAGCCGAGTTTGTGGAAAAACGGCGCCACGTAGGTCAGCGCCATCAGTCGTTTGAGCCCGATAGCTTGCGCCTCCTCGATGATGCGTTGCACCAGCATCCGTCCGAATCCCTGTCCCTTGTACGCATCGTCAACCACTAGGCTTCGCACCTCGCCGAGATTTTCAGTGAATATTTCGAGAGCGCCGCAGGCGGCGAGCTTGCCCTCGACTTCGACGACAAAAAAATCGCGCAGATGACGATAAAGCTCGTTCATCGTGCGTGGCAGCAGATTGCCCTGCGCGGCATAGATTTCGAGCAGATGATGAATATAGGGCACGTCGCCGATCGCGGCCGGACGAATCGTCGGCACGGCGTTCTGGGCGGCGCGGTTCAGATCAGGCTGAAGCACGAGTGAGCATGTCCTTCGCGTGAGCCAGGGTCTGTTTGCTGATTTCCACGCCGCCAATCATACGCGCGATTTCCATCGTGCGCTCGCGCTCGGCGAGCGGTATCGCCTCGGCCACCGTGACCTTGCCCTCGGTCTGTTTGCGCACCTGGACGTGTTGCGTGCCTTGCGCGGCGACTTGGGCCAGATGGGTGATACACAGTACCTGACGCGACTCGCCGAGTGCGCGCAGTTTCCGGCCCACCACTTCGGCCACCCGTCCGCCGATGCCGACGTCGACTTCGTCGAAAATCAGCGTGGGAATACGCCCGGTGCCCGCGAGCACCACCTGCAGTGCCAGGCTGATGCGCGAGAGCTCGCCGCCCGAGGCTACCTTGGTCATCGGCCGTGCCGGCTGGCCCGGATTGGCGCTGACCTGGAATTCCACACGCTCGAGGCCGTAGGCACCGGCTTCGTCATCCGGCAGTGATGTCAGAGTGACCTCGAAACTTCCCCCCGGCATACCGAGCTCCTGCATCTCGCCGGTGACCACCTTCGCGAGTTTTTTTGCCGCGGTTTGGCGCGAACGTGAAATATCTTTCGCCGTCTTGAGATAGAGCGTGCGCGCTTTTTCGAGGTCCTGCTGTAGCCGTTCCAGACTGGTGTCGAGGTTTTCGATTTCATTCAACTCCGCACACAACCGCGCGTGAACCGAGGGCAGTTCCTCCGGTTTGATTTTATGTTTGCGCGCGAGATCATGCACCGTGGACAGTCGGCGTTCGACGATCTGCATCCGCGCGGGGTCGAGTTCGAGGCTGTCGAGGTAGTGATTCAGGCGTCCGCCTGCTTCGTCGACCTGAATCGCCGCCTCATTGAGCAGGGCGATTATTTCTCCGAGCTTGGCGTCGTATTGAACCAAGGTCTCGAGCCGGCTGATCGCGCGCGCGATTTGACGCGCCACGGCCGCTTCCTCGTCCTCCTGGATAGCTTGGGCCAGGGACTGTACGCCTTCGATGAGTTCGGCGCCGTTCGCCAGACGTGCGTGTTCTTCCTCGAGCGCGGGAATCTCGTCCGTCGCCAGTCCCAGGGCATCCAGTTCACGCACCTGATAACTCAACAGCTCGACACGCGCCGCGCGATCCGACGTCTGTTGTTTCAGGGTTGCCAGCCGCTCGCGCAATGATTCCATCTCCCGGAACTGACCAGTGAGGGCACGCACGACGTCTTCCAGTCCGGCGTAGTCATCGAGGATCTGCCGTTGGGCGTCGCGCCGCCGCAGCGACTGGTGCTCGTGCTGACCGTGGATATCCACGAGATGTTCACCCAATTCGCGCAGCATCTGTATCGGCACCGGCCGACCATTAATGAATCCCCGCGAGGGCTTGTCAGCCTCGATCAGGCGTCGCAACACGCATTCATGATCGCCGAACAGGTCGTTTTCCTTGAGCCACTTTGCGGCATCGTGCGAGGGGTTCAGCGCGAAACTGGCGGAGACTTCGGCGCGCGCGCAACCGTGGCGGATCACCTCGCTGTCGGCGCGCTCGCCCAGGACCAGCGCCAGGGCATCGATGAGGATGGATTTGCCTGCGCCGGTTTCGCCAGTCAGTACCGTGAAGCCCTGCTCATACGTGAGACTCAGTTCGCGCACGATGGCAAAATCACGGACGTAAAGCTGTGTCAGCATCAGAGTTTCCGCCCCCAGTGCAGTTTGATGCGCATCACCTCAAAATGGCTGCGGCCCGAGGGATGCACCAACTCGACCACGTTTTCGGCACGGCGCACGTACACCCGGTCGCCATCTTCGAGCGTGAAGGTAGACTGACCGTCGAACGTCGCGTGCGAGTGCTGGTCGCCGATGCGCGAGACCAGAATCTCCACGATACTGTCACTGGAAACCACAATCGGCCGGTTTGAAAGTGTGTGCGGGCAGATTGGCACCACGGCGATGGCATCAAGCGTGGGATGCAGAATCGGTCCGCCGGACGAAAGCGCATAGGCAGTGGAACCGGTCGGGCTTGCGACGATGATACCGTCGCCGCGGATGCTGTGAACGAATTCGCCATCGAGGTAGGTTTCGAATTCGATCATGCGCGCGAGCTCGCCTTTGCTCACGATCACGTCGTTGAATGCGCTGGCGCTGTGCACGATGCGCCCCTTGCGCATGACTTCCGCGTGCAACAACAGGCGGCTTTCAGTCTGATAATCACCGTCGAGAATTTTTCCGATCTCCGTGGTCATGTGCTCGGCTTGGATATCGGCGAGAAAACCGAGACGGCCGAGATTGACCCCGATGATGGGAACGTGGTGCGGAGCAAGTTCGCGCGCCACGTTGAGAAGGGTTCCGTCGCCGCCAACGACGATGGCGAGGTTGATTTCGCTGCCGATGTTAGCGCGGGTTCGCGATGGCGATCTGGAGCCGGGGAGATGCTCGGCCGTGGCCTGGTCCAGTAAAATCTTGAGTTTACGTCCCAGCAAAAATTCCTCGAGCCGGCGCAGATGCTCGATCACGGTCTGGTCGTGGTACTTGCCGAACAGGCCGACGGTTTTGATTTTTTTATCCATGCGTCATTGTTCCGGATGTGAATCATAAACCTAGCACGCACCAAACTCTGGACCAATGCGCCATTTATTTGGCCGCAACGATAGGTGACGACGCGGGCGGTAGATATTTAGCGCCAAAGTCGTCAGCTAGAATCAAAACCTCAGAGATTTTGCCAATGACTCCATGGGGTCCTGGGCTTGGCACTCAAGCTTTGAGAGTGCTAAAGTCGGCATCATTAATAGAGGTTTGCCATGTCTCTCGACGTACGCGCGGAAATATTGCTTAAGACCCTGATTGAACGGTATATCACCGAAGGCCAGCCCGTGGGTTCGCGCACCCTGGCGCGCCAGGCCGGACTGGATTTGTCCTCCGCCACCGTGCGGAATGTCATGGCCGATCTCGAGGACATGGGTTTGGTGAGTTCCCCGCATACCTCGGCCGGACGCGTGCCGACGGAACGTGGATATCGCGTGTTCGTCGATACCCTCCTGAAGGTCAAGCCCATCAACCTGAACGAATTGCACAAGCTTGAGCAGGAGCTCCACGCGGACTCCGATCCGCAGCATCTCATCGAGAATGCCTCGCATATGTTGTCAGAGGTCTGCAAGCTCGCTGGCATTGTCATGATGCCGCGGCGCGAAGAGCAGTTGGCTTTCCGCCACATTGATTTCGTCAATCTCTCGAACCGGCGCGTGTTGGTGATCCTGGTAATGCAGGACGGCCAGGTGCATAACCGGATCATCCAGGCGGATCGCGAATATTCCCCGGCCGAGCTGGTGCAGTCCGCCAATTATTTCAACGAGACCTATTCCGGTGTTTCGATGGGAGACGTGAAACGTGCCCTGCTCAAGGAGATACAGCAGGCTAGTGATGACATGCAGAAGAGCATGCAGGTGGCGGTAAGCATGGCACGCGAAGCCCTCAGCAGCGAGGAAGAGCCCGATGATCTGGTGGTCAGCGGCGAATCCAATCTTATGGACTTTCCCGAGCTGGGAGACATGCGCAAGCTGCGCAAATTGTTCGATGCCTTCAACGCCAAGCGCGATCTGTTGCATCTGTTGGACCAGAGCATGCGCGCCGGGGGCGTGAAAATATTTATCGGCCAGGAATCGGGTTACGAGGTGCTGGCCGATTGCAGCGTGGTGACGGCACCCTACAGTGCCGATGGCCGCATCGTGGGGATGTTGGGAGTGATCGGCCCCACGCGCATGGCCTATGAGCAGGTGATATCGATCGTCGATATGACAGCACGGCTTCTAGGCGGCGCCTTGAGCAGCAGCGAGCGTACCGGTCGGCTTGATTCCTCCAGTCGTTAGCCCCATTTACCATGAGTCTATCCAGCGTGGAGGTATAGTAATGAGTCAGTATAAGGAGGGTCCGACGGCGGAGGAGGCTGCCATACCGGCATCGCAAGCGGATGCGTCGCACAATCTCGAACCGGCCACCGAAACTCAACAATTACAGGCAGAATTGGAAAAGGTTCGCGCCGAAGCGGCGGAGAATCTGGATCGGTTTTTGCGCGCCAAGGCCGAGGTTGAGAACGTGCGTAAACGTGGAGAAGTGGACATTTCCACCACGCGCAAATATGCCATCGAGCGTTTCGCCGCGGAAATCGTGGCGGTCCGGGACAGTCTCGAACTGGCCCGCATGGTGGAATTACCCAAGGACTCAAACCCGGCGGTGCAGAAGATGCACGAAGGTCTGGATCTAACCCTGAAACTCCTGGACAGCATTTTCCAGAAATTCGGTTTGACCGTGGTTGATCCCCAGGGGCAGAAATTCGACCCGGAACGGCATCAGGCCATCAGCATGGTCGATTCTGTGGAAGTCCAGCCGAATTACGTGGTGAACGTGGTTCAGAAGGGGTTTCTGCTGAATGATCGGTTGCTGCGCCCGGCCATGGTCGTGGTGGCGCGCGGCGTGACCAACCCTAAAGACGACCCTGCCGCACCGGCTTGAAAAGAGCTCTACCCAACCCCATTTCGAACCCTGAATAAACTGCATCTTTTGAGGCGATAACAATGGCGAAAATCATCGGTATAGACCTGGGCACGACCAACTCCTGTGTCGCGATCATGGAAGGCGATAAGGTGCGCGTGATCGAAAACAGCGAAGGCGACCGCACCACCCCGTCGGTCGTGGCCTACACGGACGACGCCGAGGTGTTGGTGGGCCAGGTGGCCAAGCGCCAGGCGATCACCAACCCTGCTAACACGCTCTACGCCATCAAGCGCCTGATCGGACGCAAGTACGAAGACGAAGTCGTGCAGCGCGACATTAAAATGGTTCCGTACAAGATCGTGAAGGCGAAGAACGGCGACGCCTGGGTGGAGAGCAAAGGCAAGGCGATGGCGCCGCAGGAAATTTCCGCGCGCGTGCTGCAGAAGATGAAAAAGACCGCCGAGGATTATCTGGGCGAGGAAGTGAAGGAAGCGGTTATTACCGTTCCGGCCTATTTCAACGATTCCCAGCGCCAGGCGACCAAGGATGCTGGGCGCATCGCCGGCCTCGAGGTCAAGCGCATCATCAACGAGCCGACCGCCGCAGCGCTCGCCTACGGTATGGACAAGAAGCCGGGTGACTCCAAGATCGCGGTGTACGATCTGGGCGGCGGCACGTTCGACATTTCTATCATCGAGATCGCCGAAGTCGACAAGGAACATCAGTTCGAGGTACTGTCCACCAACGGTGATACCTTCCTCGGAGGCGAGGACTTCGACAAGCGCATCATCGATTACCTTGCGGACGAATTCAAAAAGGACGCTGGCGTGGATCTGCACAAGGATCCGCTTGCGCTGCAGCGCCTGAAGGATGCCGCCGAGAAAGCCAAGATCGAATTGTCTTCCAGCCAGCAGACCGAGGTGAACTTGCCGTACATCACCGCGGATGCCAGTGGTCCGAAACACCTTAATATCAAGATCACGCGCGCCAAGCTCGAAGCGCTGGTCGAGGACCTCATTCAGAAAACCATTGAGCCGTGCAAGGTCGCGCTCAAGGATGCCGGCCTCAAGGCCTCCGAGATCGACGACGTGATCCTGGTCGGTGGCCAGACCCGCATGCCCAAGGTGCAGCAACTCGTGAAGGATTTCTTCGGCAAGGAACCGCGCAAGGACGTGAACCCAGACGAAGCGGTCGCCGTCGGCGCGGCCATTCAGGGCGGCGTGCTGGGTGGTCAGGTTAAGGATGTATTGCTGCTCGACGTGACGCCGCTTTCGCTCGGCATTGAGACGCTGGGTGGCGTGATGACCAAGCTGATCCAGAAGAACACCACGATTCCGACCAAAGCCTCGCAGGTGTTTTCCACCGCCGATGACAGCCAGACAGCGGTGACGGTGCATGTGCTGCAGGGCGAGCGTGAAATGGCCGCGGGTAACAAGTCGCTTGGCCGATTTGACCTCTCGGATATTCCGCCGGCGCCGCGTGGGGTGCCACAGATTGAAGTCGCGTTCGACATTGACGCGAACGGTATTCTGCACGTCTCGGCGAAGGACAAGGCCACCAATAAGGAAAACAAGATCATCATCAAGGCTGGTTCAGGCCTGTCCGAGGAAGAGATCCAAAAAATGGTCAAGGATGCCGAGGCGCATGCCGAGGAAGACCACAAGGCGCGCGAACTTGCCGAAGTGCGCAACCATGCCGACGGCTTGGCCCACAGCGTGCGTAAGTCCATGAAGGAAATGGGTGACAAGCTGGCCTCCGAGGAAAAAGAGAAGATTGAGGCGGCCATCAAGAGTCTGGAAGAGGCTGCGCGGACGGATGACAAGGACGACATCAAGAGCAAAACCGATGCCCTGTTGGAAGCATCGCACAAGATGGCGGAACAGATGTACGCCCAGGCCAATGTCACGGCGGGTGCCGGTAAGGCGGAAGCATCGGCCAATGCCGGTAAGAATGATGACGATGGCAAGGCCAAGGAAAACGTTGTCGATGCCGAATTTGAAGAAGTAAAGGACAACAAGGACAGGAAGTAACTTCGGTTTGTCCTGGTAACGCGGGCACGGTGGGCGGTCGACAAGGATTGACCACTGTGCCTTTTGCTGTTTGATGTGAATACATATAAACAGAACGGGTAGCTGGTATGGCGAAACAGGATTACTACGAAGTGCTCGGTGTTGCGCGCAACGCTTCGGAGGCAGACATCAAGAAGGCCTACCGGCGTCTGGCGATGAAGCATCATCCAGACCGCAATCCGGGTGACAAAACCACCGAGGCCAAATTCAAGGACGCTAAGGAGGCCTACGAAATTCTCTCCGATGCCCAGAAGCGCGCGTCCTACGATCAGTTTGGACACGCCGGCGTGGATACCTCGGCTGCCGCCGGCGCGGCGGGAGGTTTTTATTCCGCCGGGGGCGCGAACTTTGCCGATATCTTCGGCGATGTGTTTGGCGACATTTTTGGCGGCGGACGCGCGCGCGGGGCGCAGGTTTTCCGTGGTGCGAATCTCCGTTACAGCCTTGAACTCTCTCTCGATGACGCGGTGCGTGGTACGGAAGTGCGTATCCGTGTTCCGGCGATGGAAAAGTGCGATGCTTGTCAGGGCAGTGGTGCCAAATCCGGTACGTCTTCCACAATCTGTCGTACCTGCGGTGGTCATGGACAGGTGCGCATGCAGCAGGGTTTCTTTTCTGTCCAGCAGACCTGTCCGAAATGTCACGGCGCCGGAAAAATCATCACCGACCCCTGTCCGACCTGTCACGGCGCCGGTCGGGTGCAACACACCAAAACATTGTCGGTGAAAGTGCCCGCCGGCGTGGACGAGGGCGATCAGATTCGTCTGGCGGGAGAAGGTGAGGCCGGCGAAAATGGCGGACCCCCGGGCGATCTGTTCGTGCAGATCCGGCTCAAGCCACATTCCCTGTTCAAGCGCGAGCAGGACGATCTTTATTGCGAGATGCCCGTGAGCTTCTCCACAACGGTATTGGGCGGCGATCTCGAGGTGCCGACTTTAGATGGCCGTGCCTCGATCAAAATCCCCCCTGGCACACAGAGCGAAAAACTTTTCCGACTCCGTGGCAAAGGTGTGCGCAACGTGCGCAGTGGGCACACCGGTGATCTTTATTGTCGTATCAGCGTCGAAACGCCGGTTAACCTGACCGCGAAACAGAAGGAACTGTTGCAAGAATTCGAGCAATCGGTGCGGGAGGGTGGTACCCGCCACAGTCCCCGTGAAGCATCGTGGCTCGATAAGCTCAAGGGTATCTTCGGCTAAGTTCCTTGGCGGGTCGCGAGCGATTCGCGCAGTTGCATCCCCATGTTTTGCGATGTGGGGCCTCTGCGTCCCGTTCGCGCTCGCCCCGACACCGGTATGTGAGAAGTGTCATGGTCCGACAAGCTAAAGGGTCAGTTTGGCTGAGGCCTATGGCAGGTCCGTGAGAACTTAAATATCATGGGGTTAGTGCATAAACTTCATGAGACGGCTTTAATATATGCGTAAAACCCCATTAGCGTTAACATTGCACTCTATGAAATTGAGGGCAAATGCTGCCAGAATATGGGGTAGAGAATAGATAATTTGATGGACAGCAGGGACGCTGCCGAATGAGAGAGTCGCGTACTGACGTATCATCATGCTTGAATTACTACAATTGCCGATCAGCGCGCCTGCGCTTGATGAACACCGGAACCACCCGCTTCAAATTTATACTCTTGGGCGTTTTTCCGTTTCCCGGGGCATAGAACCCATCCGTTTTGCCAGAAAGGCCCAGCATCGACCGATGGAGCTGCTCAAGGTGCTCGTCGCTCTGGGTGGTCGTGAAGTGGCAACTGACCAGTTGGCCATGGCAATGTGGCCAGAATCCGAAGGTGACGTGGCCTACAATGCTTTTGAAATCACCCTGCATCGTTTGCGTAAGTTGATTGGTATCGAGAAGGCACTGGTGCTTTCGAACGGTCTGCTTACACTCAATAGCCAATTTTGTTGGGTGGACATCTGGTCATTCGAGCAAGTGGCGGGCCATGCCGAAACCCTGTTGAATTCCCCGCAACCAGATCCGGATGAACTGGCAGGCCTGTCGTTCAGGCTGCTGGCGCTCTATCACGGGCATTTCCTTGGCCGTGAAACGCCGGAGCCATGGTCCATCTCATTGCGCGAGCGTTTGCGCAGCAAGTTTCTGAGGCACCTGGTCGATGTCGCGCGCCACTGGGAAAAAATCGGGCTGCACGAAACTGCCATTCAGTATTATCAGAAAGGACTAGAGGTCGATGATCTCGCGGAAATCTTTTACCAACGTCTAATGGTCTGCTATCAACAGCTTGGGCGGCGCAGCGAGGCATTGGCCGTTTACCGCCGTTGCCGTACAACCTTGTCACTTATTCTTTCCATTTCTCCCTCCCCTGCCACCGAAGCTATCCACCGGCGATTGACCCAGGTCTGATGACCTGAAGCTCCGGCCCGCGCCACGCGCGTGGGGATGGTTTCGTGCGCTTTATTTTTTCTAATCCGTAAGTTATCTGTAAGTCCCGCTCTCTCATTCTGTCGGCCACAGAAGAAGACAACTATTAAATGGAGGAGTCGATGGATAGCTACATTGTTCGCTTATACCGCAGGGATACCGAAAACCCCGAGAACCTGGTGGGTCTGGTGGAGACTGTCGGAGCAGAAGAAAAACGGTCATTTCACACCATCAATGAACTGATGACGATTCTTTCTGAGCCTCATCCCCATGAAATAAAGATCAACAAACCTGTGCTTAAGGTAATTCAGGCGGGAAAGAAAAATCCGCGCTGACATCCTGGAAAAAACCAAGCACGGCATGTTTTTTCTCGGCTCCATCGGAAGGCGCCGAAGATAGCAGTAAACAAAGGAGCATCACCCGAAGGAATAAATACGCGAGGCTTGGCCTCGCCAATAAATAACAGTAATTCAGGAGGAGTTTATGGGTTATAGCCTTTGTCTGAGAACAGCAGGACGTTACTTGCGATATGGCCTCGTTGGCGCGCTGATGTTAACGGCATCGCCCGCACGTGCTGCCAGTGTTTCTTTTTTCCTCGATCAATCGAACACATTGCCTGACGGGACCGACTATCTTTCCGTGATGCTGACAGACAACGGTCTGGGTGGCGTGGATTTTCTGGTGCAAACGCTCAATCCGCTGAATAGCGTTGCCGGCCGGAATTTCGGCATTCAAAAATTTGCCTTCAGTTTTCTTGACGAATCCTGGGGCCAGATCACCAATCTGCCCAAGGGCTGGAGCGTCCGCAACAACCAGCGCATGGACGGCTTCGGAAAATTTGATATTCGTCTCCAGGGCAAAGGCAAGGCTCGTACGGATTCTCTCAGCTTCACCGTGAATAACGTGACCTTAGATGATTTTGACTCCTTGATGACAGCGCAGGCAGCCGGCTTCGAGTGGTGCCGGATAGATGAAAGGCGGCACAAAGCGTGCGGAGACAAGGATTGTACGACAAGCGCCTATTTTGCCGGCCGGATGGGTGATTTACCCCCGCCCGATCCGACTACCACTGTCCCGGCGCCCGCGGCGGCATGGCTTCTTGGTTCAGGGTTGGCTGGCCTATTTGGTCTGGTATCGCGTCGACGTACGAGAACGACGCGATCCGAACAATGCGGTGGTTGAGATTTTAGGCATCGCATTGTTGGTGTTGCATTGTCAAGAAAGATTCATGGATTCTTCATCTGTACGACACGGAAGATCCTTAATGATGCCATCTTTGGAGCAGGGGCCATGGGTTTTAGTGACCGAATTAAACGATAGGGGATTTGCCATGAGTGGAAATGAATCGGTTCGGAAAAAATACGGATGTGGGGGAACGAAAAGCAGTGCATCTTGCTGGCGTTTATTAGGATATGCCGCGCTGTTGATCGTGAATCTTATTAGCCCCCCGGTGCTTGCCTCGTCTTTTACAGGGCTGGGTGGGCAGTCACGCAGCGGCTTTTCCATCGAAGCCTCCGCCTTTTCCACAGACTGGTCGAAAGTGACTGGTTTCGAGCTCACGAGTCGGACATTACGTGGCGGCTTTGCGATTGAGGTCCCCGACTTTTCCACTGACTGGTCGAGGGTAACTGGTTTTGATCCCACGAGTCGGACATTTGTCGGGTCGCTGAGCGTGCCGACCGAGATGGGCTTCAGCACGCTGGTTTGGCTGGCAGCGGTGCTCACGTCGTTGCCGATGTTTTTGGTGATTTTAGAGGCCATCACAGCCATGGGCTTCCGCAAGCGCAGGGCAAACGCCGCGCCGGGGAAGGAATTTCCGCGCACCGTCGTGCTTATCCCTGCGCACAACGAAGAGGGTGTTATCAGTCGCTGTCTCACTTCCCTGTCTGTCGACCTGCCGCCGAATTGCCGGTTACTTTGTGTCGCCCACAACTGCACGGACGCCACCGCCGCGGTCGCCCGGCGTCTGGGGGCGGAGGTGATCGAGGTGCAAGACACTGGCCACGGAGGCAAGCCCGATGCACTGAAGGCGGGTCTCCGCTGGCTCGATGCGAATCCGCCAGAGGTCGTGGTGATCGTGGACGCAGACTGTGTGGTAAGCGAGGGGGCAGTGCGGATACTTGCCACGCGAGCCTGGGAGCTGAATCGCCCGGTCATGGGGGCTTACTTTTTCGCGCCCACCGATGCGGAGAAGGGCTTGGCCACGCTGTCGAGTCTGGCCGTTCTGCTCAAGAACTATATCCGTCCCTTGGGCTTGCGCGCCCTGGGCCTGCCCTGTCTGCTTAATGGCAGCGGTTCCGCCTATCCGTTTCAAGCCATCAGGAATGCACCGCACGGCAAAGGCGCGATTGCCGAGGACTACCAGTTAGCCATTGATTTGCTGCAGCAGGGGTATCCGACAACCTTTGTCCCGGAGGCCAGGGTAGACGGACAATTGCCGAAGCGCGATGACACGGCTTTGCGCCAGCGACGCCGGTGGGAACATGGTCACTTGTTCCTGTCCTTTCGTACCGGACCGCGGCTCATGCTTGAAGGCCTGAGACGGTTGGACAAGAACCACATCGCACTGGCGCTGGAAGTGTCCGTGCCGCCACTGGCGTTCCTCGGACTGATATGGGTGATCGCTGTGGGTTTGTCGCTCGCCCTGTATGCGCTTTATGGACATGGCGGTCCGCTTGGCTTCTTGACGGGCACGGCGGCGGCGTTCGCGGTGGCTGTGCTGATGTCCTGGATGCGGTTTGCCGGAGTCAAATCGACACTGACGGCCTTGGCCGCGGTGCCGGGTTATCTCATGTGGAAACTGCCCATGTACCGTGAATTTTTCAGCCGTCGTGAAACGCGGTGGATGAAGACGGCACGCGACAGCTTCAGCGGCGTCCAATCCGAATTACGTACACCGTTTCCGGGATGAGTTCGGCAGCCATGACGTGGTCAGCTTTTCAGGGTTGCTGGGACTGTTGGGTATGGCCAGACGCAAACAGGTTTAGCGCAGGATAGGGAGTAAAAAGAAAAACGACAAGCGAGGCACGGGACGGCCTCGCTAGTGGGAAGCCGGAAACAAAAAAGGAAAAATAATTTAGTCCAAGTCTGCGTACTTCCGATAACTGGTTCGGGAAGGGGCAGGCCAGAGGAGATAGAAATTTAATGCGTAAGAAAACTTGCCGTCCTTCGCGGAGTTTACCGCGTGCTGTGTTCCTGACCCTTTGTTTCACGCTTGGATTATTTGTCCATTCCCTGCCCGTATCGGCCTCGGCTGTTTCCCTTGCGCCACTTGTTTCCGGAGTTTTTAACAGCGGTGACGGCGCTAACAGCTATTGGGCCCAAGTTCAGGACACCTGGAAAGGTCCAAGTTCTTTCAGTCAGGATTTTGGTGGCATTTCGACTTTGCAGGATGCGAATGTCGCGCTGGGCATGACTTCAGGGGACGCAGGTTTTCTCCGCAGCGCCACCGGCGTCATCAGCGATATCAATGCCGGTAACGATGTGTATAACAGCTTGTGGGGCAGCGGCTGGGGATTTGCCGATATGCCTCCGTTGTTCGGAACCGGCGATCCTCAACAGGAAAACTACGCGGGCCACATCTGGGGTTACCTTTCTGTTCCCGAAGCAGGCAATTACAACTTAGGTGTTCTGTACGACGACGGTTTCGCCTTCACGCTCTGGGGCGCCGATGGTTCGCGTAACATGTTTGTGGACGGGCTGAATCCGCGCGACAGAAAAGGGTTTGATTACGACCTCGCGCTCGGTGTGGGTCTCTACCGCTTCGACTTAATGGGTTACAACCGCCTGGAGGCTGGTGTACTGAACCTGGGATGGTGGAGTCCCATGACACCCGATTTCGGAATCATTCCGCAGGCTAATCTGTACACCACCGCGCCGGTTCCCTTGCCTGCTGCCGCGTGGCTGTTCGGTTCGGGATTGGTAGGATTGATCGGTTTCGCACGGAGAAAGAAGTAGCCCACTCAAATAGGTATTCCGGGCAGGTTATTTCCGTCCGGAATTTCAGTTCAAGTTCTGCTCAATCCGTCGCGTTTTTCCATCCCGCTTTTCTCTCCTGAGTCTCCGCCCATACCAAGTTACCGGTTGGCGTCCTTGGTTAAATCATCTATTCTCACCGGCAAAAGATGTCTAACAGGGAAGCAAAATGATCAACATTGCCGTCACCGGTGCCGCTGGGCGCATGGGGCGAACGCTGGTGGAAGCCTGCACGCGGGTCGAAGGCCTGCGCCTGAGCGCTGCGCTTGAGCGCGCGGGGAATGCTGCGGTGGGCAAGGACGCGGGTGAGCTGGCAGGTGTCGGCAAGCTCGGCGTGATCATCCGTGCAGGATTCGATGGAGCAGAGTTCGACGTGCTGGTGGACTTCACCAGCCCGGAAGCGACGCTGGCCAACCTTGACCATTGTCGCCAGCATAAAAAGAAAATGATTATCGGCACCACTGGCCTCGATGAGGCCGGGAAAAGTCGTATTGCCACCGCCGCCAAGGAAATTGCCATTGTTTTTGCGCCCAACATGAGTGTGGGTGTGAATCTGTGTTTCAAGCTACTTGAGACCGCCGCACGCGTGCTGGGCGATGACGTGGATGTCGAAATCACCGAAGCTCACCACCGCTACAAGGCCGATGCGCCGTCGGGCACGGCGCTGCGCATGGGCGAAGTCGTGGCAAAAGTTCTGCAACGCGATCTTAAGGAGCATGGCGTGTACGGTCGGCATGGCATCAGCGGCGAACGCGCGCGCAAGACGATTGGTTTTTCCAGCATCCGTGCCGGTGATATCGTGGGAGATCATACCGTGCTGTTTGCCGGCGGTGGCGAGCGCGTGGAAATCACGCACCGTGCCGAATCACGCATGCCTTTCGTTAGCGGCGCCCTGCGCGCCGCGCGCTGGCTTGCGGACAAAAAGCACGGCCTTTACGACATGCAGGATGTGTTGGGATTGCGCTGATTGTTAAATGGCAGGGATGCGGAAAATTATTCTTGGTGTTTGCTGCGCCATTCTGGTGGCAGGTTGCGCTTCTTCTGGAAGAAAAGCCCCCACACTCAATCAGACGCTCTCTGTTATTACCAGCCCAACGACGCGCTCGGTTGCGAGTATTGCCCGCAGCGACAATGCCAAGGAGGCAATCAAGAAGGGCTTACAAAGTCGGGAGTCCGTCTACAAGTCTAACCCTTATGCGCTGGTGCAGGATGTCCGCACCATCAAGCGCGATTACGCCAACTTGGTGACTTTATTGACTGGCCGGGTCAGTAAGACCTGGGGCAGGAAGGAAGTGAAGCTGCCCTCGCGCGTGCAATATATAAAGTACACGCAAAATTACATGAGCCGCGCGGTAGTGGACTTCGACAAGGGCGAAGTGACGGTCGAAACCGTCGATGGCAAGGATCCCCATACCAGCCTGAAGAACGCCATCGTCACCACGTTGCTCACGCCCAACGATCCACGCGCCGTTGATCTTTTCTCCGACAGCGCCATTACCCTCACCAGCGAAAAAGAACCTTATTTACTGGGCTTGGTGGTTGACCATAATAAAAAGCCCATTGGTTCGCCAGCCGAGGCCGAAGGTTTTGCGGATTATCTGCTCAAAACCCAGGCCGCCACGCGCGAATTGCAGCTCGATGACGGCGGAAAGAAGGCACTGTTCGTGAAATTTGCAATGGTGCCGAATTTCGAGAACAAGCAGGCGGAGAAATACGGTCACTTGGTCACTAAATTTGCCGAGCAATACAAGGTCAGTCCCAGCCTGGTGTATGCCGTTATTCGCACCGAAAGCAATTTCAATCCATTTGCCGTCAGTGCCGCGCCGGCTTATGGACTGATGCAACTGGTGCCCGGCAGCGGCGGGCGGGAGGCCTATCGCCGCGCGAAGGGACAGGACGAAACTCCATCCAAGCAATACCTGTTCGATGCCGAAAACAACATCGAGCTGGGGACGGCGTACCTGAATGTGCTTACTTACAGTCAGCTCGAACCTGTGGACAATGCGGTATCGCGGGAGTATTGCGTGATATCGGCGTATAACACCGGTCCGAGTAACGTCTTGCGGACGTTTTCCAAAGACAAGGTGGCGGCGGTCAATACGATCAACCGCCTTTCGCCTTCCGCGGTGTACCAGAAATTGCGGTCTAACCTGCCACACGATGAGACGCGGCAATACTTATATAAAGTGGTCAATTACCGCAAACAGTTTGTCAGTCCATCGAATTAACGCGTCACTTCCATACGCCAAGGAGAATCCGATGCTGAAAAATATGATACTCACTTTGTCCCTGACCATGACAGTTCTGCTGGGCGGTTGTGGTTATAACACGTTCCAGTCTGCCGATGAGCAGATCACGGCGAGCTGGGCCGAGGTGCTGAACCAGTACCAGCGACGCGCCGATCTAGTCCCCAATCTGGTGAACGTAGTCAAGGGCTATGCGGCGCACGAAAAAGAAGTACTGGAACAGGTGACCAACGCGCGCGCCAAGGTGGGTTCCATCCAAGCCACTCCGGAGCTTGTAAACGATGCGCAGGCCTTTGCCAAATTCCAGGCGGCGCAAGGTGAACTGAGTTCCGCCTTGTCGCGCCTGCTCGTAGTGTCGGAGAATTATCCGCAGCTCAAGGCCGACGGCCTGTTCCGCGATTTACAGGCGCAGCTTGAAGGCACGGAGAACCGCATCACCGTGGCGCGCAACCGTTACATTCAGGCGGTGCAGGAGTACAACGTCACCGTGCGCCAGTTTCCGAGCAACCTGACGGCGATGGTTTTCGGGTACAAGATCAAGCCGAGTTTTACCGTGGAGAATGAAAAAGAAATCGCCAAGCCTCCGAAGGTGGAATTCAACGGCACGCCGCCTTCGCCCGCAGGCGCAGGCAAGCCGTAACGCCAATCATTTGTACTTGCATGTCGATGTCAATATGAAGCTGCTCGCGCGTGGGTTGTGTCTTCTGGCGCTGCTTCTTGCCGGTCCGGTGTCGCCGGCGGAAGTGGTAGTTCCGCCGTTGACGACGCGCGTCACCGACCTCACCGGCACGCTCATGCCGGCGCAGCGTGATACGCTCGAACGCGAACTGCAGGCTTTCGAGAGCCGCAAAGGCAGCCAGATCGCGGTGCTAATCGTTCCCACCACGCGGCCCGAGGCTATCGAACAATATTCCATTCGCGTGGCCGACGCCTGGAAACTTGGGCGCAAGGGCATCGATGATGGGGCGCTACTACTCGTCGCAAAGGACGACCGCGAACTGCGCATCGAAGTCGGCTACGGTCTTGAGGGTGTGATACCCGACGCCGTGGCCAAGCGGGTAGTCAGTGAAATTATCATTCCTTATTTCAAGCAGGGCGATTTTTACGGCGGTATTCATGCCGGCGTCGGTCGACTGATGCGTCTGGTTGATGGCGAGCCCTTGCCGCCACCACAGGCGCGTGACCGCTCGTGGTCAGGACTGAACGATTTATTGCCGTTGGGTTTTATCGCGGTGCTGATCGGCGGCGGCGTGTTGCGTGCGTTGTTCGGCCGGCTGGCCGGCGCCACGGTTGCAGGCTCCGTTGTCGGCGTTGTTGCCTGGTTCATACTCAGCTCGCTGGGCGTGGCGTTGCTGGCGGCGCTGGTTGTGTTTGTGTTTGTGATCATGGCGGGCGTCCGCATTGGGCCAGCTGGCTATGGTGGTTTGAGCGGGGGGTTGGGTGGCGGTGGTTTCGGCGGAGGAGGTTTCAGCGGCGGGGGCGGTGGATTCGGAGGCGGCGGCGCCTCGGGGAGTTGGTGATGGATATCGCGCGTTTTTTCCGGCATTTACTCACGCCACCGTGGCGGGTGCGCATGCTTTTTCCCACTCGCACGTTGCGCGTCATTGAGTCGGCGATCCGTGAATGCGAGGCGACACACGCGGGTGAAATTCGTTTCGTGGTGGAACACGGATTGCACGTGCATGCGTTGCTGCGCGGGCAATCCGCGCGCGATCGCGCCGTGGAGGTTTTTTCGCACCTGCGTGTGTGGGACACAGAACACAATAATGGCGTGCTGATTTATCTGCAGTTGGCGGACCGTGACGTGGAGATCGTCGCCGACCGTGGTGTGCACGCGCGCGTGGGTGGCGAGGGCTGGGAGAAAATCTGCCGCGAGATGGAAACCTTGTTTCACGAAAGGAAGTTTGAACAAGGCGTGTTGCATGGCATCCGCGCTGTCAGCACCCATCTTGTCAGACATTACCCGGCACAGAGGAAAGGTCGGAACGAACTCGATGACAGGCCGGTCGTACTGTAGTACCGGTCCAACGCCTCAATCGGTTGTCGGGTGGATATGGAATTCGAGCACGTGCTCCCGGGTAGTAAGGTTTTCGGCCAGACGCCGATAACTGTCTCTTTCACCGGTCCGTATTGTCATCTGGTATTCAAAAACCTTTCCCTCTTCTGACAACTGATAGCTCAGGTTGGCCACTGAAAATCCATGTTCGGTGATTAGCGTGCGCAATTCAGGTTCGGGCAACATTTCCTGGCGCTTGAAGCGAACATGCAGGCGCGCGTAATACTGCGAGGGAATGACGGCCTCGATCCAGCGGAACAGCGATAAGGTACCGAGCGTGAGCAGGGTGGCCACGATCGCGGGAAAGTAAAAACCGATGCCAATCAGGATGCCGATCGAAGCGGTCATCCATATAGATGCGGCCGTGGTGAGGCCGCGCACGGTAAGACCGTCTTTCATGATCACGCCGGCGCCGAGGAAGCCGATACCGGTCATGATGCCCTGCGCCATGCGCGTGGGGTCCACGCGCAAGGTTTCCAGCGGTGCATTCACCAGCAACTGCCATTGGTAAACCGTCAATAGCATCAGCAGGCTCGAGGCCGTGCAAACCAGTGTGTGAGTGCGAAAACCGGCGGGACGGCCGTGGTAGGCGCGTTCTAGGCCGATCAGGCCGCCCGCGAGGACGGCAGCCCCGAGGTGTATCAGGATGGTGAGATATTCCCTTTCCACAAGCGCAGTTTAGCTGCATTCTCCGCCTGTTCCAGTCATTCGTTTCATTCGTTATAGCCTTCCATCCAATTGTAAAAACCGGTCAGCAGACTATCTTTAAAGATATAGAGAAAATAGCAATCTTTGAAAATACAGCCAAAGAATAAACTTTCATGTCGGCTAAATTTATGACTCGTCATGTCGATTGATATCACTACCCTGATTATTGCGGTGATCGTGGCGTCGGTGGTAACGGCGCTGTTTTCGTTGTGGTTCTTCCGCACGCGTCTCCCGCACTCCCTCTCTTCTCGCGATGCCACCGATACGGCCGAAGGTTATCTTAAGACCGTAGTGGAACATGTTACCGACGGGTTAATCGCCTTCGATCCGCAAGGCGTGATCAAGATGTGCAATCCGGTGATGGCACGCATGTTCGGCTATCAGGAAGCCGAGGTACGCGGGAAGAATGCCGACATGCTGCTGACGGATCTGCGCCAAACTGCCGGCGGGCCTATTGAGGTGGGCACGCGCGAGGTGGTAGGGACGCGCAAAAGCGGCGCGACGTTTCAGGTGGATGTGACCGTGAACGAGACCACGCAAGGAGGTCGGAAATTATACATTGCGATTTTGCGCGACGTGACTGAACGCCAGCAGGCTGAGCAGCGCTTGATATACCTTGCCCAATTTGATGCCCTGACGGGCTTGCCGACACGCATGTTATTTCACGACCGTGCGACTCAGGCGCTGGCGCGCGCCGACCGCGAGGAAAAATTCGTGGCGATCATGTATCTGGACCTCGACCACTTCAAGAACGTTAATGACAGCATGGGTCATCATGCCGGCGATGAATTGCTGAAGGCGGTGGCCAAGCGGGTTACCTCTTGCCTGCGCAACGTGGATACCGTGTCACGCATGGGGGGCGATGAATTCACGGTTATTCTGGAGAGTATTCCGCATATCGACAACGCTACAATCGTGGCGGAAAAAATCCTCGATGTCATGCAGGAGCCGTTTCGTCTAGACGGGCATGAAGTGCATGTCACGGCCAGTATCGGCATCACAATCTATCCCATGGATGACAAGGACCTGGCCAGCCTGGTCAAGGATGCCGATCAGGCCATGTACCGCGCCAAGAAGGCAGGCCGGAACAATTACCAGCTATTCGGTGCTGACATGGCGGAAAGCGCGACGGCTGTGAAACAGATGGAAGAACAGATTGGCAACGCGCTCGAACGCGGCGAATTGAAATTGCATTATCAGCCACGCGTGGATATATCCAGCGGAAGTATCACGGGCGTAGAAGCCTTGTTGCGTTGGGAGCATCCGGAGATGGGTCTTGTACCCGCCAAGGATTTCATGCCGTTGCTGGAGCGGTCCAAACTCGTATACACCGTGGATGAATGGGTTCTTCATACGGCCTGTTTGCAGAACTACCAATGGCAAAAAATCGGTTTGGCGCCCGTGCGCGTCATGGTCAATATTTCGCCTTATCGCTTTCGCCGCAAAGGCCTCCCGGAACTGATTGAAAAAGTCCTGAAGGAAACAGGGCTGTCTTCGGATTATCTTGAGATCGATGTCCCTCCAGAGAATCTGGTGGGTATGTCACATGAGAATTACCGCTCTGTCTTGAATCAATTGAGCGCGTTGGGCGTGCATGTGGCGCTGATGGACGCGGCGGTTGGCGGGAGTATTCTGGATTCGTTCCAGAAACTTCCCCAATATGTAATGAAAATCGACCGTTCTTTTGTGCGCGATGCCACGGTGGACAGCGATCATGCCGCGATCGTGCAGGCGGTAATCAAACTGGCCCGCACCATGAAGCTGAAAGTGGTCGCCGAAGGGGTGGAAACCGCGGAGCAATTGGCGGCGCTGCGGGCTTACGGTTGCGACATGGTGCAGGGCTATCTGTTCAGCAAACCGGTGCCCAGCGAAGACATCACCCGCATGCTGCGGGCAGGCAAGCCGCTTACTTGAGCGCCATTGCCACGCCTGATCCAACATTTTTGACGCTTTATCGTTGATTCCCGCCGGGCTGTCACGTAAAATTCCGGTTCAGCCGGAAACACCCTTTTTTTAGGCATTCAAGGCGGGAGAGAAGCACCAGAGAAACGGGCGCCTCTCCCGTTTTTGTGCGCCTGCGCATTGAGAGGTAATTGGCTTATGCCGTCTGCACTGCTTGCGCTGGAAGATGGTTCCCTGTTCTACGGGGAGTCCATCGGCATTCCGGGGCAGGCGGTGGGCGAAGTGGTGTTCAACACCGCCATGACCGGCTACCAGGAAATCCTGACCGACCCTTCCTACGCGCGCCAGATTGTCACGCTGACCTATCCCCATATCGGCAATACCGGTACCAATCCCGAGGACATGGAGTCCGGCGGCGTTTATGCCACCGGCCTGGTGATCCGCGACTTGGCGCTGGCCCACAGTAATTTCCGCGCGACCGAGTCGTTGCCGGAATTCATGCGTCGTCATATGTTGGTCGGCATCGCCGACATCGACACGCGGCGCCTCACACGTCTGTTGCGCGAAAAGGGTGCGCAGAATGGATGCATTCTGGCCGTGGAGAAGGGCGGAAAGCTCGACAAGAAAAAGGCGCTGAAGGCCGCGCGTGCTTTCCCGGGACTCAAGGGCATGGACCTCGCTAAGGTGGTAACGACCCGCAAGTCTTACGTTTGGGACGAGGGCCTGTGGGAATTGGGCAAGGGCTATGTGAAGCAAGGACAAGCGCGGTTCCATGTGGTGGCCTACGACTATGGCATCAAGCGCAATATCCTGCGCATGCTGGCCGCGCGCGGCTGCCGTCTCACGGTGGTACCGGCCCAGACTTCGGCCGAGGATGTATTGAAGATGAAACCGGACGGCGTATTTCTGTCGAACGGCCCCGGCGATCCTGAACCGTGCGTCTACGCGATCGAGGCGATTGGAAAAATCGTGGACACGGGTCTGCCGGTGCTTGGCATCTGCCTGGGACACCAGCTCCTGGGTCTGGCTTCCGGTGCGCGCACTGTCAAGATGAAGTTCGGCCACCACGGCGCGAACCATCCGGTGATCGAGATCGAATCGGGCCGCGTCATGATTACCAGCCAGAATCACGGCTTTGCCGTGGACGAAGCGGGGTTGCCGTCCAACCTGCGCGTCACGCACCGTTCGCTGTTCGACGGCACGGTGCAGGGATTGCAGCGCACTGACAGGCCGGCGTTCTGTTTCCAGGGCCATCCTGAGGCGAGTCCGGGTCCTCATGATGTGTCACCACTGTTTGACCGATTCATCGAGATGATGAAAAGAAATATTCCACGGAAATCACGAATCGTCGAGGACAAAAAAGAGAGTATTTCGCCGTGAATTCTGTGGCCAAAATTCATATCGCCAATGCCAAAACGCACTGACATAAAAAGCATACTGATTATCGGAGCCGGACCGATCATCATCGGCCAAGGCTGCGAATTCGATTATTCGGGTGCGCAGGCGTGCAAGGCGCTCAAGGAAGAGGGTTATCGCGTCATCCTGGTCAACTCCAATCCCGCCACGATCATGACCGATCCCGAAATGGCGGACGCCACCTACATTGAGCCTATTACCTGGCCCACCATTTCCAAGATCATCGAGAAAGA
>JACXTT010001581.1_pt1 | contig 37613 bp, 23 predicted proteins | sample 9270951 | NCBI WGS metagenome assembly JACXTT01 (sample SAMN15532306, study PRJNA645909) | rock metagenome | isolation source: weathered quartz diorite | place: Puerto Rico | collected 2017-06-21
GACACGACAAAGGCCTCCGGCGCCTGGGCCAAGCTCAGATTGTACGCGCCCGCCCCGTTGTTGAAATAGCTGCTCACTACGACGGTGAAGCTGCCGCTGTTGGTCAGGCGCAGGAACAAATCGGCGTCGTGATAAGTGACGTTGTTGACCGCATACTGGCCGGCGGGTGATCCGTCCGGCCCATACAGATCAATCCTCGGCGTGAAGGCGGGGGCACCCACGCGCAGTTGGATGCTGTCTCCCGTGCTGCCGGTGAAGCGCCACATATCCTGGCCGCCGAGGCCGATGACGCCCGGGTTGTTCGCCCCATTGGTGAGCGTGCCACCCGAGTCGCCAGGCGACACAACAAAGGCCTCCGGCGCCTGGGCCAGGCTAAAGTAATAAGCGCCTGAGTCATTGAGAAAATAACTGCTCACCACGACAGTGAAGCTGCCGCTGTTGGTCAAGCGCAGGAACAGATCGGCGTCGTGCAAAGTGATGTTGTTGACCGCGAACTGGCCAGCGGGTGATCCGTCCGGCCCATACAGATCAATCCTCGGCGTGAAGGCGGGGGCGCCGACCCGCACTTGAATGCTGTCTCCCGCGCTAGCCGTGAAGCTCCATATATCCTGGCCGCCCAGGCCGATGACGCCCGAATTGTTCGCGCCGTTGGTGAGCGCTCCGCCGGAGTGGCCGGGCGACACCACGAAGGCCGCCGGCACCCGGGCCAGGCTCAAAGCGAACGCGCCGGATCCGCCGGCGAATTGGCTGCCCACGACCACGAAAAAGGCGCCGCTGTTGGTCAGCCGCAGAAAGACATCCGCGTCGTGATTATTGAGGTTGTTGACCGCGAACTGACCGGCGAGCGATCCATCCGGCCCGAAGATATCAATCCGCGGGGTGAACCCGGCGGCGCCCACGCGCACCTGGATGCTGTCTCCTGCGGCTGCAGTGAAGGCGTAGCGGTTCGAAATACCCGCCGCCAACGTGCCGTTGTAGGTCGCGCCATTGGTCAGAATCAGCCCGAAAAGCCCCGTGACGGTTTTGTGGCCATTCATGACCAGGTTGACGATTGAATTGGTGCTCGTAACACTGCCGGTCCACATCTCGAACAGCGCATTCGCATCCGACGTGGCGGTGAGTTGCACGGAATCGTTCAAGGCATAGCTCGGCAGGAAGGGCGACACGGTCACCGCCCCGCCCGGCGTGCCCGCGAGGTGGAGCCGTGGGCGGAACGACGCCGTGTTGGTAGGGTTCGTTCCCTCGAGATATTCGTCGAGGTTTGAAACCCCGTCGCCGTCGCTGTCGGCGTTCGGGTCCTGACCGACGGCGCCGAAATAGGTGCGCTCCCAGGTATCGGACAAGCCATTGTTGTCAGTATCAAACTCGACGTGCACGACGGAACTGGTGACACTGCCGAACGCATTGCTCACGATGACGCTGTAATCCACCGGGGGCGCTGCCACAGGCGTCAGGGACACTGCGTCCAGAACCGGGCCGTAGGCGCTGTTGGCCAGGCTGACGAATCGGACGCGAGTGCTGTTGGACGAAGCGGTGACGAGGTATTCGTGGTTTGTCCAGCTCATGTCGGAGGTCGAGGCGCCCGTGATATTGAAGGCGACGGTGGCAAGAAGGTTCGTGCCCCACCAGACCTGGTTGGTTTTGATGGTTGGGCCGCCGAAGGGATCGCCCGCGAGTTCGAAGCGCAGAATATATTGCTGGCCCGGGCTGGTTGGAACGTCCTGATAGATCGAACCTGCGACTGTGCCGCTCAAATCAAGGGATTGGAGGCCATCATACGGCTGCCATTCCGAAGATCGGACCAAATCTACATCGTTGCTTTCGACTATCCAGCCGCCCAGGTTTGTCCCGGCGGAGTAAGTCACGGATAAAGCGGTGATTCCGGGTGATTCGAAGCCGCCGTTGCTGATCAAATTCCCGGGCCGAGAGATCGCTAAGAGCGCCAGAGCGTCGCCGGTCGCCCCCAGGATCGGAACACCGTTGGAAAGCCATTGGTAATACAACGGGCCAGGGCCGGAAGCTACGACGCTGAAATAGGCGTTGCCCGCCGTTGCCAAAAGCTGGCTGGCGGGCTGCGCGGGGATCGCCGGCAGACCCGCAACCGCTTGTGTCACGCCGATCACATTGCCTGGAAGGTCATAGGTGTACGTTGCTGGCCACGCGCATTGCACCGCTGCGCCGAATAGAATGAGGCACATGAGCATGGCCCCAGGGTGAATTCCTCTCACAACGGCCCTATCCCAAAAGGCGGAGCAGAATTCGCCGGAACGCGCCGCCGAATCGCTGGCGTGAACCGAATTCACGCAAACAAATGGTCGCGATGGACCGGCGGCTCTGGCGCACCCAAGGCCGAGCGCATTTTGAGGTTGAGGGTGGGTTTCCATACGAATCGGCGGGGGATTTATGGGCGCCGAGGAGTTGTGCTCGAGTTTTGGTCCGACGGGTCAGCTGCTAACCAGTCCACGATCCCCTGGCCAAATTCCTCCGAGCCTTCTGCCAGTTTGGCGGGCAGCTCCTCTTCGATATAGCGACCGGCGGCAGTCTTGAAGACTGTGGCTAGTTTCAGGTCCGAGTCCCAAATCGAGTATATATCGCGTTCGAATTTCGTGAACGTTTGCCTCGAAACTGCCAGCCAGCTTCCTGCTTCCGCATTGATACCCTTGATTTTTACGCCGAGCTCCGATAATCCCGGGAGGAATTCAAGGCCACCGGACAGCACGCCAGAGATAAATTGCTCCAGAGCCACATCGCCGGGACTGGAGCACGGCGATAAGAATCCAGAAATGGCCCCCCAGGTGCCGCCTACCACGGCGCCCCCAGCAGCGCCAGCGACTGCTCCAGGAACCGCGTTCACTCCACCTGCAAGAAAGCCGAGCGTGCCTCCAACAGCCGCACCGCCGACGGCACCGCCGGCCGCTCCGGCGTAAAGTCCGACGCCGGCATTGCGCAACCGGCTGAGAAAGCAAAGGCCCAGCGGGTCGTAAAGATTAACCGGGTCATTGCCGGCATACCCGTAGAGATTCAAGCCCCCAAGCTCACCGATCGGATCGCGACTCAGCCAGCGGGCCGTGCGCGGGTCGTAGGCCCTCAACGGCGCAAGATAGAGAGCGGTTTGAGGATGGCTGAAGTAACCCGTAAAACCCCAGTCAGAGTCCAGGTCGCCACCGAGCTTCGCCTGCTGGCCGTAGAGGCCATAGTCGTAGCGCGCGCGGACCAGGCCCGTGGCATCGTGCATCTCGCGCAAGGAGCCGAGGTGATCGCGAGTGTAAAAATAGCTGCCTGGTGCGGGCCCCGAGAGTAACTGCACGCCCGCGACGAAAAATCGCTTTTGCACCAGGCCGCCGGTGGAGTCCCGCTCCTCGCACAACTCCATCCCGCACCAAACAAATCGGCGCTCGGCCACAATCGCCCCATTCTGCTTCTCGACAATCCGCACCCTGCGACCGGCGCCATCATAGTAGAACTCCGAGCGGTTAGTGCCCTGGTTGACGGCTGCCAGGCGCTGCTCGGCGTCCCACTCGTAGCTCGCATTCGTCACGGTGGTATCCGAGGAGGACACCAACTGGTTTAGGGCGTTGCACTGGAAAGTTCGGCCGACCGAGGAAATGGTTTCGGCGAGGCGGTTGCCTGCCGGATCGTAACTTTCGGTGTAATTGACATTGGTGGCGCCTTGGTTGAGTTGCGCGGCCGTCAATTGGTCCGCGGCGTCATAGCCGAGGCTCCAGTTATTTGTCACGCCGCCGAGTTCCTGCAGCCAGTTGGTGATCGTGCCGGCGGTGTTGTAGAGATAGGCGAACCGTGAGATAACCGAGCTGTCCGCCCGCCGGTGAGTGATCCCCTGCAAGCGGCGGTCGCCCAGATTATTGAAAAAATCGTAGTGGGTGGCACGGCCATTGGGATAAAGCGCATCGAGCAGCCGTGCAGTCGCGCCATCGTATAGGTAGGAAAAACTGCCCAGGGCATTAACGATATTCGTGATGCGTCCCAGCGGGTCGTAGGCATAGGTTTGCGCGATTCCAGCGATGGTGCGGTTGGTGGTTCGCCCAAGCGAATCGTAGGAATAAGTCACTGTATCGTTTATCCATGGCCCGCTCACCGACGCAACTTGCAACGCACCCAAAGAGCCGGCGGGATAATAGGTGTAGGTCGTCGTCCCGATTCCGTCCTGCATAGAGCTGAGTCGGTTGTAGTTGGGATCATAGGAATAAGTGATCGCCGGAGTGGCCACCTGCGCCACCGGGTAGGCCACTCGCATCAGGTTGTTGTCGGCATAGTAAGTGAAGGACTTTACCTGCCCTTTTTCATCCCGCACAGACTTCAAGCGGCTGGTGGCATTTTCGTAGGAGAACAGCACTTTCGAGCCGTCGGCGAACTGTTTGGAAGTCACGCGCCCCTGGATGTCGTAATCCCAGCGAGTCGGCCGACCCAAGGCGTCCACCAAGGCAGACAGGGCCCCGCAGCCACAGTACTGGAGATTGACGGTGCGGTTGAGTGGGTCTTGCACAGAGATGAGCCGCCGCAGCGTATCATAGCTGTATTGCGTGACGCGGCCCAGCCGGTCCTGTCGCTTAACCCAGTCCAATCTATCATAAGTGAAGGCTTCGAAAGTGCCGTCGGGATAAGCGCGGTTGGTGAGACGGTCGAGGTTATCATAACTATTCGTAATGGCGTAGCCGTCGGGGCCGATTACCGTGCGGACCCGGCCCACAGAATCGTAGGAGAGGGTGAGCCTGTCGCTCATGCCCGGGAGCGGGCCATCGATAGCGAGCAGGTAGCCATTAGGATCGTAACTGAGCGCGGTGGTTTCGCCATTAGGGCTGGTGGTGGCCACCAACTGGCCCCGTGCGTTGTAGATGTTGGTGGTCATCTGACCAGCGGCATTCCTAATTGCCACCGGCAAGTGTTGAGCGTTATACGAAATCTGTGTGAGCAGATCGTTGTTGGCTCCGGTGGTCTGTCGCACTTCGAGCAGGTCCGTTTGATTCGTCGCGTACACGTAGGTCAGACTCCGACCCATCGGGTCCACCAGGTTGGTGATGATCCCCATGGAGTTGTAATGGAGAGTAGTCAGTTGCGTCGTGCCATCGTCCAACACTCGGCCGACGGCGTTGGGCTGATCGGTGGTGCCATAAGTGATGGTGCTGGGCTGGCCGTCGTAGCTGTACCAGACGCGATTTTCGAGCGGGGCTTTTTCGCTTTCCAGGATGCCGCTGCACACCCCGCCCGAGAAATGGAGCCAGTGGTAAAGGTGGGCTTTCGTGTAGTCGCCCGCCGCCTCTGCATAAGCCTTGCGGTTCCAGAAGAAGGAGTTGCGAGAGGTATTATAAATGTTCGCGACCGACATGCCCGCCGGGACAGTGGCCGCGGGATCACTGTCGGGTATCCCGATGTAACCGGACTCGTAGAACTCCACGCGATCTTTTTCACCGTTCGGGTACGTGGTGACCAGCCAGCGCTGCGGCCCGTTTTCACCTTTCTCGAATGAGTTTGTCCCGTACGGGGTCGTGAGGGACTGGATGAAGTCCCCTGAGTCGTAAGTGAACTGCGACGTGATCCCGATGGTATCAGTGATTTGGGCCAGCCGATTGCTGGCGTCGTAGGTGAAGGTGGCGAAACGACCGAAAGGGTCGGTCACCTTGGTGATTTTCAAATTGTCGGACGGATTCTGGTATGAGAGGGTGGTAACCTGCCCGATGGCGTCGGTAATTCCGACGACGCGGAAATTGTTATCATAGGTGATTTGGACGAAATTGCCCGCCGGGTCAACGATCTGGGTTAGGAAAACGCGGCGGAAAGTGCCGCCGAAGCTGCCGGGCTGCGCAAAAATGAGCTTGGAGCCGTTCCGGGTAGTCAACTCATAACTGGTAGCGGAAGTGCGTCGAAGCATCGCCTGGCTCTTCACCGGCGGCGCGTAGGTCTGGCTGACGTTGTCGAATCCCGTGAATGAAAGCGTGCCGCCGCCGTCGGTATAGTAGCTCACGTCTGCCGCGAGGCTGCTGGGATTGTCGGCGATATACGCAAGCCAGTTGAACGTCCATTTCGGGCCCAGATTCGAGTAGCTGAAACCCGCGGGTTGGCCGGCATCCCGCTGGTTGTAGGTAAGTCTGAGAAACACAGGCGGGCCAACGGGCGGAGTGTAGCCGACCGGCCGGTCCTGGATATTCAGGCTGACCAGCATCAGGTGCGTGCTGGCCACTGGCATTCCCGTCCCGCTTCCACCGCAGGTCTTTGGATCGCAGTCCGTCGTCGAGGTGTCGTCCTTCGCGGTCGTGGCGCCCTTGCCGAAGACGAGAGAGCCTTCAGCCGCATCCACACGACGCCACCCGGCCGGCAATTCTCCTGCCGAAACAAGAAAATAACCGCTGGCTTCAGCTTCGAGCGCGCGTTTGGAAATCCAGGCGTCATTGCCAAACGTAGGGTCTTGGAAAAGGTAGCGCCCATTCTCCTCTTTGAGCATGGCCGCGTAATGGCCGGCTTTCCAATTCACGACCGCCGGGCGCAACAAAGCCGCGCCATTGCTGCGAAAGGCCATTTGGTAATTCATGCCTAGCTGCCGCGACAAATCCGCCACTTGCGCCAGTGAGCAACCGTTGGTGGTGGATTTGGAGTCGCGGATTAAGGGACTGCCCGCTTTGGCCGGGTCGGTAAAGTTGAGAATGCGTTCGAGCGCATAGGGGCCGCAACGGAAAGCGATTTCGGGCCGATGTTGCATCGTCCACAAGCCCTCGCGGGCGCCGGCGATCTTTTCCGTCGCCGAGCCGATAAACGCCCGTCCCTCCAAAGAATCGAGCAACGCTGAGAGTTCAGTCATGCGCCCCAGGCGGCCATACATGAAGGCCAATTCGCCGGCGGCACGATCGGCGAGCGCCTTGGCATGGAGATCGCTGGCAGGTTTGAGCAACGGCCACGCCCGTTCCCACATTCTGAGGGATTTCGAATACCAGCCCGTGTTGTAGTATTCGCCGGCCAAATTGAAAGCAACGGACGGCGCCCACACTGAGTCCGGCTGCTCCTCGAGGTATCGCTCGAGGACCGAGAAATCATCCGGATCGCTCCGGGAGGTATGCTGCCGCAAGGCGACGGCCAAGCGGCGATTTTCGTGAGCGGAGGGGGAGCGGCCTACGGGAACGAGCGGTTCCTCAAAGATGCGCGCTGATTTGATTTCGGCTTCAGTCGCATTTTCGGGAAGCACCAGTCCAACTTGAGGCGCGGCATGAGGCGGCAAAGTGCGGTTGACGGTCTGGCCTCCGGCCCGGAAGCCAGTAGCGACTCCCAGCGTTAGGACGAGGAGGAATCGGGGAAGGAGAATGAGAACTGATAACCTCGGGGCCTTAAACACATCTGCCAACATAAATTTCTCTGCTTAACCATACGGGATCGAAACGCATGATTTTCATCGAGAGAGGCGTCGCGTCAAGCTTTTTCTCCCCGCGAACCTAAGTTTTTCATTGCGTTTCCTAAATTCGATCCGGCGAAATAAAAAGGCGCGGCGAGCGCTCAAGGAGATCGGCCTATCCGCAAGCGGATTCTGCTCTAAGAGCAATCCCAGCCCCGGCACGGTGATCTCAACGCCGGTATTTGGATGCGAGCTGTTCGTCGCGCAATGGTTTTCTCGCATGTTCGGCATGAAAACGCAACGCCAAGTTATTCACCGAGTTATTCTCGGCGCGACCGGCGTGTCTGATGGGCCGAAACTCACAGCGATTTTAAGACGAACGGTTCGTGCTGAAAATTGGAGGGGCCCAAATTTAATCCGGTTAGGTAACGCGTCATGGGCTGACTCCCATCAGTTTCATCAGGTCCATTAGTGTCGATTAGTGGTTGCTTTTCCTTCTTGCTTTCCGTAGGCGAAGATTTGGGACCCACGCCGCGGTTTTCGGGAGGGAAACAATGCCGAGCTGAAACGCAAGGGCATCTGCGCCTGCTCTTCGCAGCTTTGTGTCGCTTTGAGCCAGCCCTCGGCTACTAACTCGCTAAGGATTTCAAACAGATTCGGATCGGAGATTGGAGCGGGAATTGCGAGATCGTTTTTTTCGAAGCAACCGAGGTCTACCGCCGACTTCGCTTCTTGAACGGGCCAGCGGGCCGGAGCCTTGAGTTCGAGCAGGCCGGAACGACCACCCCGCAGTTCCTGCCGGAAACAGTGCGTTTCACCGTTGGCCGCCGGGTCCTGCCAGACGCGCGCCCCGTCGGCCAGGGTCAATTTCACCGTCGAAAAGCCCAGCCGCCGCGTCGCAAAGACCAGATCCGACCAGAGGCTGTCGATCGAGGGTTGCCGGCCACCCTCCAGGGCCAGCCAACGCGTCAAGCTGAGCGCGTACTGAACCTCCTGGCGCATGTCGAGGGAATTGCCCAACACGCGGCCGACTGCGAACCATTCGCGGCTAAAATCGAGCTTGCCGGCACAGAGCAACAGGATCAGCACGCCGATGCCGAGCGCTGCCGGAATCAACTGGCCGCCCGACACGAACGCCAGCAGTCCCAAAAGCAGGAAGATCACTGTCACGGCATAGATTGACAGGACGACTTTTCGCCGCGAAAACCCGCTTTCGAGCAGCCGGTGATGAATGTGCTTCCGATCGGGACGAAAGATTGGCAGACCGCGCAGGCCGCGCCGCAGAATGGCCAGGAGGGTGTCCACAATCGGCAGCGCCAGAACGAACAATGGCGCGACCAGGGCGGCGACAACGGTCCCCTTGTGCGAACTGACCAAAGCCAGCAGTCCGATTTGAAAGCCCAGAAAGTAGGCGCCGCTGTCTCCCAAATAAATCCGCGCCGGTGGGAAATTAAACCACAGAAACCCCATCAGCGCGCCGACCATGCCCGGAGCGAGCAATTCAAAATCGCCGTTTTGATGGCCGACGTAGGCCAGCAATGCCATCGGCATCAGGCTAATGCCGCCGGCCAGGCCGTCCACGCCGTCGATGAGATTGATCAGGTTGGTCATGCCGACCAGCCACAGGATCGTCAGCAGCACTCCCCAACTGCCCAGGCTGATAATGTTGCCCGAGAACGGAATCTTGAAACTCGAAATCCCGATGCCGAAGCAACACACCACCACCGCAATCAGCACTTGGCCCAGCAGCTTTCGTTTCGCGCCGAGTGGCTTCAGATCGTCCCTCAAACCCAGCCCAAACATCGCCAGCGAAGTGCCTACGATGACAAGTTGATCGCGCGTGTTGTCGAGTCGTGGAAACACCAGAACGCTCAACAGATTGATCGCGACAAAAGCGGCGGCCAGGGCGATGCCGCCCAGGCGCGGAACTGGTGCTTTATGCGTATGGTGCAGGTCCGGGGAACGACCCGGCAGGCACATACGACCCGAATGATTGAGGAGGACCCGGATGAAGACCAGGACTATCCCCAGCCCCAACAGGCCGGCCATTAAAGGCAACCAAATCATAGCGCCCGCTTATGCTTTGGTTAGAAATCCTACTTGCTGCAGAACTGCAGATGATAATCGATTGTCAGGGGCATAGTTGTTCGACGGGTTGCGGTCCCTACGATTGGGAGGAATTGAAGCTATCGGCCGATGGGCGGGCAAGCCTTTTCTCACATAATTTTATTTGACGAGCGGCGAGTGAGCTGTTAAAAGCAGCTCAGGTTGGGTTTTGGTTCTGCACTATCTACGACCAATTGAACTATGAAATGGATTGCGCTAGTGTCACTAGGTTTGGTTTGGCTGGGCACTTCACTCTGCCCTGCGACTGACTCGCCCTACAAAAGCATCCTGTCCCAGGTCCCTGCGGCGGAGCTGCCCGCCAAAAGCGCTGGATTGGTGAAAGACGCCAGGGCCCGTGACCGCGAGTCCGTGACCCGGGACGTCGTCAAGTCGGCCGTGGAAATCAATCCTGCCGCCGCGCCGCTGATTGTCAGCGCGATCGCGCGGGCTGTGCCGGACATGGCGCCCCTGGCAGCCGGCGTGGCCTCCGCTCAGCAACCCAAGCAAGCCGCCGCTATTGCTCGAGCTGCCGCTGCCATAGCGCCCGCTACGGCCGACAAAATCGTGATAGCCGTCTGTCGGGCAGTGCCCAACGATTATCGAAACATCGCCGTGGCAGTCGCCCAGGCCGTGCCCGGTTCAGGCAGTGAAGTTCTGAAAGCCGTGGCAACCGTGATGCCGGACCTGCAGCCGGGAATTGACCGTGTGCTGGCAAGTTACGGCAACAACCTGCCGTCGGTCGGGGCGGTTCTTGATGCCAGGCTCTCCCCGGGAGGGCAAGGCGCCGGTGACAGCCTGCCGATTTCCCTGGCGCGCGGACCCACCATCGGACCGCCTTTCATTCCACTCTCCGGAACTCCGACTAATGTGACTCCTGCGACCAGCGGCAACGTGCCTCCAGGCGGACGCGATTACGCCCCACCTTGATCTTTCCTGTTAGCGGCAGGAAACCCGTCTCAAGTGAGACGGGCTTTTTATCGGGCGCGTGAGCCCGGAGCCTCGTTTGGGTCAGCCGCACTAAACGGAGGCCAAGATTTCCCGCAGGGCCTGAACAGCGTAGTTGAGCTGCCTTCCCGTAATGGTGAGTGGCGGCGTGAGGCCGAGGACGTTGGAATGCTCACCCTCGGGCAGGAGGATAAAGCCGCGATGGAGCATTTGTTTGGTGCTTTCGAGTGCGATGGCCGTTGCCGGTCTCCCATCCGCCAGACGGAGCTCGACCCCGGCCAACAGGCCGAGGCCGCGAGCATGGAGTTGAAGCTTTGGTCCGCCCTTGGTCTGCTCGGAAGCAGTCCGAGGCTGGCGGTTGAGTGCTTGGAGGGCGGAAAGCAGGACGTGACCCAAGTCAGCGCTTCGCTGGATCAGGCTTTTCGTACAGAGCTCGGCGAGCTGCGCCAGCGCCATCGCGCAGCCGACCGGATGACCCAGGAATGTGCTTGTATGAATTGCCTCTCCGGTGCTGCGCGGCCAGGCCGCATCCATCACCTCCGCCCGGCCAACACATGCCGAGAGCGGAAATCCGCCCGTCAAGGCTTTCCCTACACAAACCACGTCCGGCACCGTGCCTGAGTGCTCGCAAGCGAACCATTTTCCCGTGCGGCCGAACCCGGTATAGATTTCGTCCAGGATGAGCAGCGCTCTTTGCTCCTCGCACAGACGCCGGAGCATAGGCAAGAACTCCGGCGGCGGAATCTGAACTCCTCCGCGGACCTGGATCGGCTCGACCAGAATCGCGCCGATTTTTTCTCTGCGGAAAAGTTTTCGGATTTGTGCCTCCAGGGCCCCAAGCGCCGGCCTGGTTTTCGGGAACGGAACAAACTGTCCAAACTGTCGCAACTGGCTGAGAAAGGGGGCGCGGAAATGATCACGGTGGGTGGCGTTGAGCGCGCCATAGCCGACGCCATGGTATGCGCCCTCAAATGCGATCACGCCGGGGTGGCCCGTGGCCAGCATCGCAGTTTTCAGCGCCGCCTCGACCGCCTCAAATCCGGAGTTGCAAAAGATCGTTTTCGCGGCCCCTGAGCTCGGGCCTCGGACCTTAAGTCGGCGTCTTGGCTCTGCAACCAGTGGACGCGCGAGGTTCGGAGGGCGCCCGTCCTCGGGCGCAGCAAGATCCGCCAGTTCACCATGCGCCGAACACTCCGGCCCGCCTGTACGGTCGTGCGTCCCTGCGCCCGAGGACGGGCGCCCTCCGGCGGCAGTGGTAAGATGCGCCCATCGTTCGAACGTGATGCGGCTCAGCCCACGCGCCAGCTCGGCTTTGAGCCGGTGAGGGTGAACATCGCCCATGGCATGAAGCAGCCTGGCCATTTGCTTTTGTCCCGCCTTGACGACTCGCGCATTCGCATGGCCGGCCGCTGCCACGCCAAACGCCGCCGTGAGATCGAGGTACCGCTTGCCCTCCACGTCCCAAACGTGTACGCCGCGCGCGCGTTCCCAGACAATCGGCCAGGAGTCGTCGGGCTCGAAAAATGTCACGTTCGGCGACTCGTACTCGCGGAGCGCGTGCAGAACCTGGTGGGTGGTCGAGCTCAAGAGCAAACCATCTCAAACGCCGCGTTGTTCCGGCGCCCAGATCACCTTGTGCAACTGCACCTGGAAACGAACGGGCAACGCATCGGCAATAATCTGCTCCGCCAGTTCCTGTCGCGAGATGGCAGTTTGTCCAGCCGGGACCTTTTTCAGCGAAGAATCCTGCTGCTCCGGCGCCAACGGATGGACCCAGGAAACCAGCAGCGGACAAATCGCCGCCAATGAGTGCGCGGTGATCATTTGCTTCGCCCAGTCATAATCCTCGCGCGTGCCGATCACGAATTTGATTTCGTCGATGCACTTCAGGTGCGGGAGATTCTCCCAGCGATTGCGGGCGCTCTCGCCGCTGCTTGGACATTTGAGATCCATGATGCGCCGCACGCGCGCGTCCACCGGCGCGATGTCCAGAGCGCCACTGGTCTCGAGCAAGACCGTGAACCCGTCATCACATAACGCCTTCATAAGGGGCAGCGATGACTTTTGGAGCAGCGGTTCGCCCCCTGTCAGTTCCACCAGCGGCAAACGGTGCCTGCCGATATCTAAAGAATCATTGTTTGAGCGCGAAGTGCCTGCCGCGCGTGGGCTATTTGAAGCAAGACTGGTAGCGCTGGCTCCTGCGCGAGCAGCGTGGCTGAACCGTTTCGCCAGCCGGTACACTTCTGCCCGCACCTCCGCCACAGATTTCTTTTCACCTTCTGTGAAAGCATACGCGGTGTCGCAATACGAACAGCGCAAATTGCAGGCCGTCAGCCGAATGAAAATGCAGGGCAGTCCCGCGAAGGTGCTCTCCCCTTGCAGACTCAAATAGATTTCGTTGACGAGCAGCGTTTCCGCCATCCACAGATCAGTTTGGCATACCTGGCGCGAAGCGGAAAGGGCTTAGAGGGCGGGAGCCATCTTCCATCTTCCATCTTCATTTTCCGCCGCCTATTCTTGAGTCATGGAAATCTACGACCATCCTAGTTTCAACATGGCCTGCCGACAGTTTGATCTCGTCGCCGATTACCTGCAGATGGATGAGTCCGAGCGCGACCGCGTCAAGTATCCGAAACGCTCGCTGACGGTGGCGCTGCCCATTCACTGCGACAATGGCTCAACTCGCGTGTTCACCGGATATCGCGTCCAGCATCACCTGACCCTGGGTCCGACCAAAGGCGGCTTGCGCTATCATCCGGACGTGACGCTGGGCGAAGTGGCCGCGCTGGCGATGTGGATGAGTTGGAAATGCGCGCTGACCGGATTGCCTTACGGCGGCGCCAAAGGCGGGATTTCCTGTGACCCGACCAAAATGACGCGGACGGAACTGGAGCGGCTCACCCGCCGCTACACACAAGAGATGATGCCGTTCATCGGGCCGCAGGTGGATGTCATGGCCCCTGACCTCGGCACTAACGAACAGGTGATGGCGTGGATCATGGACACCTATTCAGTGCATGCGGGCTGCACGGTGCCGGGTATTGTCACCGGGAAACCGGTCGGTTTGGGTGGCTCGCTGGGCCGCCGGGAAGCTACCGGCCGCGGCGTCGGTTATCTCGTCAACCGCGCTTCCGACACGATCGGGCTCGACCTGACGAAAGCCAGCGCCGTTGTGCAGGGCTATGGCAACGTCGGGTCCATCGCTGCCCTCTCACTAGCCCGCTACGGCGTGAAGGTCATTGCGGTCAGCGACGTACAGGGCGGCATCCACAACTCGAACGGGCTTAATCTTTGGGAGCTCGAAAAGTACACTGCTACCCGAATGACCGTTGTCGGTTTTCCCGAGTCGGAACCGATCACCAATGATCAATTGCTGGTCCTGCCTTGCGATATCCTGGTGCCTGCGGCGTTGGAGCGCCAGATAACTGAAACCAACGCCGGCAAGATCCAGTGCCGTATTTTGGCCGAAGCGGCGAACGGCCCGACGACGCCCGAGGCTGACGAGATCATCAAGCAGCGCCCGGACATTTTCGTGCTGCCCGATGTGCTGTGCAACGCCGGCGGCGTGGTAGTGTCCTATTTCGAATGGGTTCAGGACCTGCAAAGTTTCTTCTGGGGCGAAACCGAAGTCGTGGACAAACTCTTCCGCATTCTGGAAACGGCCTACACGCAAATCGTCACGTTGGCCCGAAAACAGAAATTGCCGATGCGCATGGCCGCTCTCAGCCTGGGCATCAAGCGCGTCCAGGAAGCTAAACGGATCCGAGGACTGTTTCCGTAAGATACTGGCCATGCGTTTTTCGCTCTTCGCAGTTCTCCTGGGCCTCGCCGCCTTTCTGATACTCCCGGCCGATGCCGCGAATGCGCCGACGCCACGCAAGCCTAACATCCTGATCATCCTGGCAGATGACATGGGATACTCGGACGCGCGCTGTTACGGCAGTGAAATTGAGACTCCTAACATAGACAAACTGGCCGCGGGCGGCCTGCGGTTCACCCAATTTTACAATACTGCCCGCTGCTGGCCCTCGAGAGCATCGATTCTGACCGGCTATTACGCCCAGCAAGTTCGGCGAGATGAATTGCCCGGCCTGGGAGGAGGAGGTGGCACAGCGCGTCCAGCCTGGGCGCGGCTATTGCCCGAGTTTCTCCACCCGCTGGGCTATCGCTCGTATCATTCGGGCAAATGGCACGTGGATGGCAAAGTGCTGGCAGGAGGTTTCGATCGCTCCTACGTGGTTTACGATCAGGATCGTTATTTCAACCCGACGCAGCATTCACTCGACGATCAGCCGCTCCCCGCGGTAAAGCCCGACAGCGGTTTCTATGCAACGACTGCCATCGCCCAACACGCGATTGACTTGCTGGTCGAGCACGCAGCTATGCACGGACAGCAGCCCTTCTTCCTTTACCTGGCTTTCACTTCGCCCCATTTCCCGTTACATGCGCTGCCTGAAGACATCGCCAAGTATCAGGACCGTTACCGTGCGGGCTGGGATGTCTTGCGGCAGGAACGCTACGAGCGCATGAAGAAACTCGGCCTCGTCAACTGCCCGCTCATAGCACTGGCCGACTCTGACATCGTTCCTCATTGGAACGCGCCCGAAGCGGACTTGGTCCGTCAGATCGGACGCGGGGAAGTCGCATATACCCGCCCGTGGAACTCGCTAACCGCCGAACAACGGCAGTTTCAGCCGTCCAAAATGGCCATCTATGCGGCCATGATCCATCGCATGGACCTCGAGATCGGCCGCGTGCTCGATCAGCTCAAGAAAATGGGCGCATTCGACAACACGGTGATCTTTTTCCTCTCGGACAACGGAGGCAGCGCCGATCACCTCATCAGGGGCGACCGTCACGACCAGGCGGCTTCGCCTGGCTCGGCAAAATCTTTCCTCTGCCTCGGCCCTGATTGGGGCAGCGCTGCCAACACGCCGTTTCGGATGCATAAATCCTGGGTCCATGAAGGAGGCATTTCGACGCCGCTCATCGTTCACTGGCCGCGAGGCATCTCCGCGCGCGGCCAATGGCGTCACACGCCAGGCCACATTATTGATTTGGCGCCGACTATCCTCGATTTGGCCGGCGGCAAGTGGCTGCCGGTTGTTGTCGGCCCGGCGCCGCCTGTGCCGCCACCTGGCAGGAGTCTTGTGCCGGCCTTGGCGCAGGACCGAACGGTCCCTCACGAATATTTCTGGTGGTATCACGACGGCAATCGCGCCATCCGCATCGGCCAATGGAAACTCGTGGCCGACCATGACCGGTCCTGGGAGCTTTACGACCTGACGTACGATCGGTCCGAAGCCAGGAACCTTGCTGCCAAGTATCCCTCGAAGGTCAAAGAGCTTTCAACGGCCTGGACGAAGCATGAGGAAGAATTCGCCGCCCAGGCCTGGCCGGAAAAGGTCGCAGGCAAGGATAACAAACAAGTTAAACCCAAGGAAAAAGTGGCCGAATAAGTCGGGCGAGAGCTCTGTCGCTGCAGGATTGTTGCGCTACAGCAACCAACCGTTGCGATAGTGGCGGCGGATGAATTTGTCTGCCTGGGGTGCGTTGACTGCTGTCAGACGAGCAGAATTCCACTCGAGCTTCTTACCAGTGCGGAAGGCCACATTCCCCAGGTGATTGGCTTCGGTGAGCCAACCGGCATACTCGAAGTTTGCGCTGGGCGATTTTCCAGTCTTGCAGGCCTCGAGCCACTCGGCGTGATGACCGGGCGAGCGCGGAATGGTCTGCGCGGGCCGTTCGAACCCGGCGAAGTCCTTTTCTGGCAACAGAGCATGCTTGCCGTAATCGGCGAGCACCATTCCTTTGCTGCCGATGAATAGACAACCGTCCCCCCACTGCGGGATGCCGCCGGCTTTCCAAATCTCTGGTTTGTTTTCGCCCTGGTGCCACGTGAGTTTGAGCGGCGGCAATTCGCCGCGCGGGCCGTACTCGTAGGTGGCGCTCATTGAGGCAGGCGCGATCTCGGGATGGGGCGGCGGACCGCTCGCCTCGACGGTGAGCGGCGCTTGCAGTTTGAGCGCCCAGAAGGGCAGGTCATTCCAGTGGCTGCCCAGGTCGCTCATGGTGCCGTTGCCGAAGTCCCACCACCGATACCATTTCGGGCCGGGAAAATAGACGGAATGAAAAGGCCGCTCGGGCGCAGGGCCGAGCCAGAGGTCCCAGTCCAGGCCCTCAGGCACGGGCTGCGTTTCCTTCGGGCGCTCAGTGACCCAGACGATGTCATGGTTGCTCTTTGCTTGCTCTTCGCTCTGCCAGCCCCAGGCGCGCGACACCCAGACATGAACCTCGTGCACAGCGCCGATGGCGCCGCTTTGCACGAGTTCGACTACACGCCGGTAGTTCTCGGTGGCGTGTATCTGAATGCCCATTTGCGTCGCCACTTTCGCCCTGGCGGCTGTTTCGCGGATGCGGCGCGCCTCCCAAATGTTGTGAGTCAGCGGCTTCTCGCAATAGACGTGCTTGCCGTGTTGCAGCGCGAGCATCGTGGCGAAGGCATGGGTGTGCTCGCAAGTGCTCACGGCCACCGCGTCGAAATCGCGCGCCCGCTCGAACAGCCGCCGGAAGTCGGCGAACTGTTGGGCGCCCGAATGCTTCGCGGCGGCAGCGGCGAGGTTCTTTGCGTTGACGTCGCACAGAGCGACGATGTTTTCCGAAGTCACCGATTGGAGATTGCCCGCGCCGCGGCCGCCCGCGCCGATGATGGCGATGTTAAGTTTGTTGTTTAAATTCTGTCCACGAAGCAACACCGGCCCGGCGGTGATCGTGCCCGCCGCAGTCAGCAACGTCCGCGTGAATTGGCGACGGGTGAGGCGGCTGGAATGCACAATTCGGCGTGGCTATGAGAGGCCGAGTTGTCGGGGCTACTTTCCAGCCTCGATCAGATCGAAGCGGCGGCAGAATTCGGCCAGCGGGAGACCATCGTCCTCGATCGTGGCCCAGCCGTCGTAGCCGACGTGGTCGAGCGCGCGGCGTACGGCCGGCCAGTCAATGCTCCCGTCCCGCGGATGGACGAATTTCCCCCCATGACCATCCGGATTAAGCTTAAAGTCCTTCACATGCAATTTCACGATGAGCGGCCCCAACGTCTCAACCCAGTGTTGCGGCGGCGAGTATTTCACGTGATTGCCGATGTCGAAGTAAGCCTTAACCCAGGGATTCGCGAACGAAGCGACGAAGTGGCGGAACAATTCCGCTTTCACCCACAGGTTGTTCCACACGTTTTCGAGCGCGATGATCACTTTCAGTTCTTCGGCCAGCGGAATCATCTTTTCGACCGCGGCGTGTGAGGTGTCGGTCGCGTGGTTCTGAGCCTTGATGTAAGCCTCGAACCGTGCATTGTCCCCGGCGACCACGCGAGTGACGTGGCCGGTTCTTTCATCGAAAGCGACGTCGAATTCCCATGGTTCCGGCATCGGCATGCCACTGACGCGGCAGGGCACGAGCAAAATGGCGTCGGCGCCGTAACCTTTGGCGGCCCGGAGCGCCTGGCGCGTTTTTTCCAGCGAGGCCTCGACTTTTTGGGGTTCATCGCTGTTGAATTCCATCCAGCCGCGCAGCACCGAATGCACTCTCATGCCAAGCTTTTCGGCCGTCGCGCGCCCTTTGACGCCGTCCTCCTCCGAGCCGATAAACGTCGTCTCAACTCCATCGAAACCCGCATCTTTCAATGGCTTCAGAACAGCCTCGGTGACTTCACCGACAATCTTCGCCTTGCGAATTCGTCCGCGAAACGCGGCGGAGGAGTCCGGGACACCTGACAGCAATGCGACAGCAGAGACGGTGCCGGCTTGGGCGAGAAAGCGACGGCGGGTGAGTGGAGTGCTCATAAATTATTAGCGATGCATGTTGATGCTTGCGATTGGGCTCTATTGTTCGGGCCACCAAGAACTCAGTCCGAACACACGATTGATGTTGCTGGAATGTGCTGCCTTTGTCCATCCCCTGTGTAGAGCGGCGCCGCACTTAGGAAGCGACCCTCAAGGGAAGTATTACGGCCGAGTGCGCTCGGTGGCCCGAATACGCTCCAACTGGTTTCGGAGATCGGTCATGTCCGTCTGATGTTGTGACGCCAAGTTGTTAGTTTCGCCGAGATCCGATCCGAGATCAAACAACTGTCCATTCGGATCCAAGCCCGACTCAGTGCTCGTCGCGGCATAGAATTTGGGACCCGATTTTGGCTCGATGAATTTGCGCGCACCTCTTCTGAGCGACAGAGCGCCGGCCTGCTCGACCAGGTCGGCGCGGCCGAACTTCGATTCGCCAAGCAACACCGGCAACATGTTCAGGCTGTCGTGTGTCTCGCCCTCGGCCAGAGACTGTCCGGTGAGCGAGGCGAACGAAGCAAGGAAATCTATTTGGCAAATCAGCGCGTCGGAGACACCCGGCTTGATCCGGCCCGGCCAGTGGACGATGAACGGAACGCGGGTGCCGCCCTCAAAAGCGCTGTACTTTCCTCCGCGCAGAGGTCCGGCCGGGCGATGACCGTCCAGTTTCTCAACGGCCTGATCTTTGTAGCCGTCATCCACGACCGGACCGTTGTCGCTGGTGATGATCACTATGGTTTGCCGCGCGAGCTTCAGGCGATCGAGAGTGGCGAGGATTTCACCGGCGCACCAATCGAATTGGACGATGACATCGCCGCGCGGGCCGAGCCCGCTCTGGCCCGCAAACCGCGGATGGGGGACGCGCGGGACATGAATATCGTGGGTCGCAAAGTAAAGGAAGAAGGGCTTGTCCTTATTTCGGTCGATGAATTGAACAGCGTGGCGCGTCAGCACATCAGCCATGTCCTCATCCACCCACCGCGCCGAGTGGCCGCCGCTCATGTAACCGATGCGGCTGATGCCATTGACGATCGTCATGTCATGGCCGTGGCTGGGGACCATTTTCAACAGCTCGGGATGCTCGCGCCCTGTCGGGTCGGCGCCGATCTTTTTTTCATAGCTGACAGTGAGTGGATCATTCGGGTCCAGGCCGGCGACGCGCTGGTTCTCGACATACACGCAGGGCACGCGATCGCCTGTCGCAGAAATAATAAAAGAATAATCGAATCCGACCTCGCGAGGGCCTGGTTTGATTTCCGCGTTCCAGTCGATATTCCCGCTGCCCAATCCTAAGTGCCACTTGCCGACTGCGCCCGTCGTGTAGCCCGCTTTGCGGAGCATTGACGGCACGGTGGTCTGGCCTCGGTCGATTATGAGTGAAGCGTCGCCCGGCAAGATGCCGGTGCCTTTTTTGCGCCACGGATATTGGCCGGTCAGCAAGGCATAACGCGAGGGCGTGCAGGTGGCGGACGAAGAGTGAGCATCTGTGAAGCGGAGACCTTGCTCAGAGAAGCGGTCCAGGTGAGGCGTTCGCAGCCGGGTAGCGCCGTAGCAGCCGATGTCGCCAAACCCAAGATCGTCGGCCAGGATAATCACGATGTTGGGCAACGGATGTGGGGCCTCGGCGTCCAGGGCGAATGGAGGGCTTGCCAGGAGCAAACCAACGAGGAGAAACGCGAACGAAAATCTGGAGCTGAATTTGCCCGACAGACGGGCTTCGCCGTCATTGCCCATTTTCGTCGTCATTGAAGGCGGCGGCTCATCACTTATCGGCGATGCAGTAAAGGTGCGCGCGCCCGCGGATGAAGATTTCGTTGCCCGCCAGCGCCAACGAGGCATCGGTCTTGTCGTCCACTTTATTGGTGGAAAGAACTTCGAGCTTGGGTCCCTTCTTCAGCACCACGCAGGCGCCTTCACGGCCCAGGACATAGACGCGATCTTTCGCCGAGACCGGCGAAGCATAAATGCTGAACAGGCCGTGCAGAGGTTCAGCTTCGAATTCGACTTTGCCTGTCCGCGAGTCGAAACACGAGAGTTTGGCGTCGTTGTTGGCGAGGACATAGAGCCAATCTTCTGCCAGCAGGGGCGAAGGCACGTACGGCGTGTTTTTGTCATGTGACCAGCGAATGGCGTCGGAACCTGTCAGGTCGCCGGTCCGACCCAGAGCAATTGCAAAGAGCGCGTGGCCACGAAATCCGCTGGTGACATAAACGGTGTCCGCGGTCGCAACGGGCGTCGGAATGGCATTGACGGTCTGGCCGGCGCAGCTCCAGAGCTCCTTGCCGGTACCAAGATCGTAACTGCGCACCTTGCCGGTGGCGTTCACCACGACCTGCGCTTCGTCACCATGTTCGACCACGAGTGGAGTGGACCAGCCGGTGCCTTCGTTGCGCGGCGTGCGCCACAACTCTTTGCCTGTCCTCTTGTCCAGCGCGACAACAAAGTCGTCGCCTTCGTGGTCCCAATTGACCACTAGCGTATCTCCATGCAGCGCCGGTGATGCTCCTTCGCCGAAGCTCATTTTGGTCCGCATGTGGCCGAAGTCCTTCGACCATTGGAGATTCCCGTCGAAGTCGTAGCAGTGCAGGCCGCGCGAGCCGAAAAAGGCAAACACGCGCTGGCCGTCGGTGACCGCAGAGGCGGAGGCGTAAGTGTTATTCTGCTGGTGTCCTTCGTGCGGGACTTCTTCACGGGCGACTTTCTGCCAGAGTGTTTTGCCGGTCTTGCGGTCGAGGCACAACACGCAAAACTGATAAACCTCGTTTGGAGCTTCTGACATCATGCGCCCACGCGGCCGTCCACTCTCGCCCTGGGCGGCGTCAGCCGCGCTCGGGCCAGAAGGTGCATCCTGCGGTTTCGCACTCTCCTTCTTTCCATTGGGAATCGCGGTCAGGAGGAATATGCGGTCGGCCCAAACAACAGGCGTGGCATCGCCCGAACCGGAAACATTCACTTTCCACTTCACATGCTCGGTCTCGCTCCAACTGAGCGGCGGGTCGGCTAACGGCGCGACTCCTGTTGACAACGGTCCCCGCCATTGCGGCCAATATTGGTTGGCCTTCGATGGTGCATCGCCCGCGTGAGCAATGGAGGCAAGCAGGAGTCCGGCAATGCTAGTGGGAATGACTGTTGATTTCATCGTTTGGGCAAAATGTGCAGGCGGGTGACTGTCTATTTCAGTTTTGATGCTGGCGGCAAACCGCGAGGAGTCGCGTCGTGTAACCATCAGAGCTTTGACGAAAGATGGCGCATGCGCCCGCAGGCGGCAATCCACAATTTTTCGTGTTGGCTTGAAAGGCTTGCTTCTATTTCCAACACTCAGCCTCGTGTTAGCGCGCCGTGCCAATTATTTGCTCAAATCGCTCGCACAATCTTTGTCTGAACTCTTCATCACTCTAACACTCCGCTTTTTCCTGATCGGCGCACTGGTCGTCTCCGGCACGCTCCACGCGCTTGCGGCGCCGGCCGATATGCGATTGCGAACCGGTTGGCGCCCGAATGTCCTCTTCATCCTGTGCGACGACATTCGCTGGGACGCGCTCGGCTATGCCGGGCATCCGTATGTCAAAACGCCCAACATCGACCGTCTGGCGCACGAGGGCGTGCAATTCAAGAATATGTTTTGCACGACTTCCCTCTGCTCGCCCAGCCGCGCCAGCATCCTCAGCGGTCTTTACGCGCACACCCACGGCGTTGTGAACAATTTCACCGAATACCCGGCTTCGATCAAAAGCTTTCCGATGGCACTCCAATCCGTGGGATACGACACGGCCTACATCGGCAAATGGCACATGGGCGAGGAGAACGATCAGCCGCGGCCCGGGTTCAACTTCTTCGCCAGCCACAAAGGCCAGGGCAAATATTACGACACCGAATGGAACATCAACGGCGCCGGCAGTGAGCTCATTCCCGGCTACTACACGCACATCGTCACCGAGATGGCGCTGGACTGGCTCAAATGCGACCACGGCGGCAAACCGTGGCTGCTGATGGTCGGCCACAAAGCGCCGCACAGCTTTTATGTGCCCGAGCCGAATTACTCCAACGTCTTTGACCAAGTCTGGATCCCCTATCCCGAGAGCGCCTTTCATCTCCAAGACAAGCCCGCCTGGATCGAGGAACGGCTACATACATGGCACGGAATCTATGGGCCGCTGTTTGAATGGCGCAAACAGTTCCCGGACGACCGGCCCGAGGCAGTAAAGGATTTCGCTAATATGACTCGCGCCTACTGGGGTACGATTCTTTCGGTGGACGACAGCGTCGGAAAACTCCTGGCAGAACTCGAGCACCGTGGCGAACTCGACCGCACTGTCATCGTTTTCATGGGCGACAACGGTTTGCTGAACGGCGAACACGGCATGGTGGACAAGCGCACGATGCATGAGCCGAGCATCCGTATCCCGCTGGCCGTCCGCTACCCGGAGCTCACGCGCGGCGCGGCGGGCGCCGGCAAGGTCATCGAGCAGCAGGTCCTGACGGTCGATGTCGCCCCGAGCATCCTCGAACTCTGCGGCGAGCCGCCCCCGAAAAATATCCACGGCGCCTCGTTCGTCAAACTTGTTCAACGCGGCGACCGTTCCTGGCGGAAGTCGTGGTTTTATGAATACAACTACGAGAGACAGTTCCCTTACACACCCAATGTGCGCGGCGTCCGAACGGATCAATGGAAATACATTCATTACCCGCACGGCGACGCCACCCCCGACCGCCACAAAGCCGAGCTTTACAACATCGAGTTCGACCCTGACGAGCGCCACAACCTCATCGACAATCCGAAATACGCGTCCGTCCTAAATGAGCTCCAGGTAGAGCTCATGCGCCTGATGCGAGCGACAGGACTAACTCCGGAAACCGATAAGATGCCCCTCGACGAAGGCGTCAAGAAGGAATTGCCGGATAAGAAAATCCGCTGAGATTGGCGATTGCCCTCTAACGGAGCGAAACAGCGGCCCGAGTGCTTCACGCCGCAAATGAATCCGCGCGCATGAAACACCCGGGCCGCAATCCTACTATTGCTATCGAACTTTTAGCGAGACGCTGGTCGAGTGTTGCTGTGTGCCGTTCACGTTGATGCCGACGCCGGTGATGCTCAACGTCGAGTTGCTGCGCGGAGTCAACGGCGAGGTCACGATGGTCAGCGTCGAACTGCCGGAGCCGAGCAGCAGCGACGGATTGAATAGTGGGACGGCCCCGAGCGGCAGTCCAGAGACGTTCAGCATGATTGTGCTGTTATACCCTCCGAGCGGCGTGACGGTGACCGTGTAATGGGCGTATTGCCCTGCTTTGAGGGTGTCCGAAGGAGGACTGGCCGTGATAGAGAAATCTGCGGTCCCGGTCGGGGGCGGATTGGTGACGATAATCGTCTGGCTTGTGCTGCTGGTTTGGCCGCTGCTGCCGGTCACCGTCAGTGTGGCTGAGAAGTTGCCAGCGCCACTATAAGTGTGAGGAGGGTTTTGCGCGGTGCTGGTTGTTCCGTCTCCGAAATTCCAGCTCCAGGAAACCACTGGACCACTGGATTGGTCGGTGAACTGGACTGTCAGGGGCGCCAGGCCGCTGGTGGGATTCGCGATGTAGCTCGCGGCCACGGGCGACGGTTGATTTGTCGTCCCCGACAGGGCGGTGACGATGGCATTGGCCACCGGAGAACCCAAACCAGTGACGAAATCGTAAGGCGCTGCCGCAGTGTAGGTGCCGTTATTGCCCTGCGAAACATCGTAGAAGTAGGCAGGATTGACTGTGTAGGGCGTGGTGCTGCTTCCCTGGGCCAAAGGATAAATCTTCGTATTCGGCAAACCGACAGCGGAGGAGCCGGTGTGAGCGCGGGCCTCGTTCGCCAACGCAATCAAACCAGCCCATTGCGGGGCGCCGGCGCTCGTCCCGCCCACGACCAGCCAACCGCCGTTGATCAAATCGTAAACCAACACGCCGGTGGCCGGATCGGCAACGAAACTGACATCCGGCACGCCACGCGCGCCGCTCGTCTCCCAGCCGCTCTGGTAGGATGGAATCGAGTAGTAAGCGCTGATGCCGCCGCCACTGCCCGACCAGGCCGTTTCGGAAGTGCGATTGCCATTCGAGTCCAGGTAGAGAGAGGTTCCGCCAACTGCCAGGACATAGGGCGACACCGCCGGCCATTCCACCCCGGCGCCGCCATCGCCTGAGGAAGCCGTAAACGAAACGTTTGCCCGGTTAAAATGGCTGTCGTAGTAAGGCATGCCGGAAAATTCCCCGGCACCCCAACTCATGGAAACGACAGTGGCGCCGGCATTGACAGAGGCATCCACGGCGCTCATCAAATCATCAAGCGAACTGGAGCGGGCAACCGAGAGGATGATCGTTGCGCCCGGCGCGATGGCGTGCGCCCATTCCACGTCCAGCGCGGTTTCCATGGCCCACCCGGCGTCACCGCCGGTGTTGCTTCCGAGAATCTGCACGGTGGTCGAACTCAGACCGAACTGGGCGCAGAAGGTGTTGAGATCACTCTGAATGCTCGCGTTGCCATACGCGTCCACGATCGCGATCTTTTGCCCGGCGCCTGTGCCGCTCAGTTGATCGAAGCCGTATGCATGACGAATTTGCGCCGGGGAATAATAGAGCGAAGCGGCCGGCCTCAGATTGACGTAGAGCGGCGGTCGGGCGTGTCCACGCTGCGGCGGGCCTTTGACGCCCACGCTTTCGGCAAGGATTGGATTGGCTAAATACAAGGCGAGCAACGAGGCAAGCCACAGTGAGATATGAACACTTTTCATGAACTGCGAACTAATCTGTTAACCGATGGTTTCTGTCAGAAAAACTGACCAGCCCGGTGGGGCACTCCCCGTACCACAGACGCCTTCAGGGCAAGCATGCCCTTGATTGTCAACGCCATGCGATTGCGGACCCGATTGGTGACCAGCCATCACGCCGAACCGAAATGACAAACTGTTTTCCACGAAGAAAAATTTCTTTCCACCAGGCGCGTCAAGCAACTCTCCGGATCGAAAGTTTGTTCGCGGACGCAGCGTGGCTCCGACTTCTTCCTGCCTCGTGATGTTTGTCATCGCCTCCACAACGGAAGGGCACACCGAACCCGGCGGCCCGGGCGAATTGTGGTCAGCCTGTGCAAGAATTTACCTCGCCAAGGGACGGCAGGTCAGAGTTTAATGCCGAATACCGCGCGGTTTTGGTTCGAACCGGGGCACTGGGCGGAATTCGCTGGCAATTGGCACGCGACCTGCCCAACCCTCCAGGAAAACTGCCCGGGGATCAGTATCGTTGTTCGGAACCCATGCGCTCGTTTGTCTCCCCTGTTGAAGATTACCTGCAGGAACTGCACAAAGAATTCGCCGCCTTGAAAGACGGCCAGATCGCGACTTACATCCCGGAGCTGGCCAAGGCAAGTCCGGATTGGTTCGGCATTTGCCTGGTCACTGCCGGCGGCGCGGTTTACGAGGTTGGCGATTATCTCCAGCCTTTCACTATTCAGTCTATCTCCAAACCGTTCGTGTATGGTCTTGCGTTGGAGGACAACGGCCGCGCCACTGTGCTCACCAAAGTAGGCGTCGAGCCGACTGGGGATGCCTTTAATTCAATCAGCCTGGACTCCGGCACTGGTCGCCCACGGAATCCCATGATCAATGCCGGTGCCATCGCCAGCGCCGGCCTCATCGCCGGCAAGACCCGGCTGGGGAAGCTGCGCCGCTTGTTGGAAACCTTCGCTCGCTATGCCGGTCGCGAGCTGAGTTTGGATGAGGCGGTTTACCGTTCGGAAAGCGAAACCGGCCACCGTAACCGGGCCATCGGTCATATGCTGCGCAATTTTGACATCCTCGATTCCGATCCCACTCAAACCGTCGAACTGTATTTCCAGCAATGTTCGATTTCGGTCACTTGCCGCGATCTGGCCATGATGGCGGCCACTCTCGCCAACCGCGGGGTCAACCCCGTCACCGGCAAACAAGCCATCCGCGGTGAGTACGTCGAAAGCGTGCTTAGCGTCATGGAGTCTTGCGGCATGTACGATTACGCCGGGGAATGGATTTACAACATTGGCATGCCGGCCAAGAGCGGCGTGGCGGGCGGTGTCATCGCCGTGCTGCCAGGCCAATTGGGCATTGGCGTCTTTTCTCCGCGGCTCGATTCTCGCGGTAACAGCGTGCGCGGCATCGCTGTTTGTCAGGCCCTCGCTCGCCACCTTGACCTCCATGTTCTGAACTGGCCACGTGTCGGCCAGACTTCCCTCCGCCTCCTTTTCACGGCGGCGCAAATGACCTCCAGTCGTGTCCGCACAATCGAGGAGGCGCGCCTGTTGGCCGAAGCCGGCTCCCGCATTCGGGTCTGGCAGCTTCAGGGCAATCTCACCTTCGCCAGCCTGGAACCCCTTGTTCGCGATGCGGTTGAGCGGTTCGATGACTATCACTATTTACTGCTGGATTTCAAAAGGGCGCTCACGTTGACAGAAAGCGCGTGCCGGCTCTTGTACCGCCTGCTGCAAAAACTCACCGAACCCGGCAAATTCCTGCTGTTCGTGAATGTCGGCCACTTGCCGGCGCTCCGCCGCTACATGAGAGCAAAACTTGGGACTCGCATAAGTGAACTGCTCCGCACTTACGACGACCACGACCTGGCTTTGGAATGGTGCGAAAACCATCTGCTCTCGACCCTGCTGCGCGGCGGCCTTCCAGACCTCCGCTCCTCGCCTCAGGATTACGAACTCTTCGCTCATTTGTCGGCCAAGGAGCTGTCGATGATTGCGCCTCGCCTCAAGCGCCGTTCTTTTCCTCAGGGGGCTGTCATCGTGCGGGTCGGCGACCAGGCCCGGGAATTATTCTTTCTTGCGCACGGCAAAGTCAGCGTCATGGTGCCAATGAATTCTGGCATCCCAAAGCGCCTCGCCACCTTTTCCGCAGGTATGGCTTTTGGCGAAATGGCCCTCCTCGACGGTTCGCCCCGCGCGGCCTCCATCATCGCCGATACCGACGTCGAGTGCGACCTGCTCGGCCTCGATGATTTCGAGGCGCTGGGTGCCAGTCACCCAGGCATAAAGATCAAGCTGCTGGAAAATCTTTGCCTCAGCCTGACCCGGAAACTCCGGAAATCCAACCGCGACTTAAGTGTTTTCGAATGACGCGTATGGCGAAATGGGCGGTCCAATGAGCAACGATGCGCTCAAGGCAACGATTCGACGCCTAACTGCTGCCGTTCGCGTTGACGCTCCTTCATCAACAGGTCAAGCTTGGTTTCGACTGTTTGCAAGCAGTTGTTGATTTCCACCAGCAACTTATGATTGCCCTCGCTGGCCAGGGCCTCGTCCCGCAACTTTGCAACGTTTCCGTCCAACCGGCGAAGAACCTCGGGTTGCACATCGAGGTCTCGCTCCATTTTGGCCGAGGGTCCCGGAGCCAGTTCGTAGCGGGCCAATTCCCGCCGGAGGTTTTCATACTCCGAGTGCCGGTTAACGAGCACGAGAGGGTCGCGCAAACTCGTCACCAGCAGGACCAGCATTGAGACGATCAACGTGGCCCATTTCCGATATGATTCTCTCCTTTCATAGGTCATAACCACCTGCCTCTAACCACTGCAAAGCTTTCTAACTCATGAGGAAGCATCGCTCCGCGTGGTTGCAAATACAATCCACGGAGCGGGTGGTCGAATGTTTAGGCTCTCTGCCTGATGGAGCAGATCAGGGGAGCGCCAGATATTTTGCGATGATCTCGCGGCGGGAATGGGCGCCAAGCTTTTCGAAAAGCCGGGCCATGTGCGTATGGACTGTTGCAGTGCCGATGCCAAGCGCCGTGGAAATCTCTTTATCCTGCATCCCTTCGAACAGGCAGGCCAGGATCTCTTCCTCTCGACGGCTGAGCAGATTGTCCTGCGTGACCTGCCCGACCTGGCGGACCAATTGAATCAAATAGGGGATGACTTGTTTCGACATCGCAAATTCGCCTTTGAGAACACCTTTGATGGCCGCCACCAATTCCTCGGCGATGATTGGCTTGACTAAAAACCCTTTCGCACCCTCCATCAGGGAACAGAAAAACGTCCGGCTATCCGGAAAACCCGTCAGCACGATGATCGGCAAATCCGGCAGGATTGCACTGAGTTTGCTGGTGCAATCAAGACCCGACATGTCCGGAAGCCGGATGTCCATGATCGCCACATCCGGCGGGTCTTCAAGGAGCCTCTTGAGCGCTTCAGCCCCGCTGTAGCAAGAGCGTCCCAATTGAAAATGTCCGAGGCTCCCCAGGTCATTCAAAAACGAATGAAGTTCCTCCTGGTCATCCACCAGCGCAACCCTGGGGCGTACAGGTTTGTCAGCCGGCTGCTGCGCAGTCCGAAATCTCGCTCGCCAGGAAGGTCCGGCGGGCCCGAGGGTGACCGCGGACGATTCCATCCCGTTGGGCGCAATCATTTCTATGGCACTTGTCATCATCTGTTCGCAAAATTATCAGAGTCGGGCCGCTGTTCTTCTGTCGCCGTTCTCCCAGGAGTACTGCGCTCCGGCAAGCGATTTTACCCCACAATGATCATAATTTCAAATGCCTGCCCGGCACACCCAAGTAATTGATGAACGAATGTTTACCCTAAAGATCCCAGGCGGACGGGGTGCCCGATGTCACGGATTCGGTGCCGGGGTGGGCGAACCGCACGGGCCGGCGCGTACACCGTGCCGACGAACCGTCCGCACAATCAAATATTCAGACTTGGTGCGTCGATAAGCGATCGGATGCACGCGCACGGCATTACCGGCTGGCAGGTTCAGACATCACCTTCGCCAACGACAGCAGTCCCGCCTGCTCGAGCTTCCAGCCTCCCCCGCTATGAGCGTATTCGAGGCGCACCTCCGCTGCATATCGACCGCAAGCTTTGTCTGCCTCCAGTAGCAGCTTGATCGTGCAAACGCGACGTTGCGGCGTCTCGCTTTTCTGCACGATGTCCAGTTGCTTGATGTGCTCCGGTGACCGGAACTTCCAGGATTTCTCACGGCCACCCACGGTGCGGCCGGACAGCTCGGACTTAATCTGCTCAACCTCCAGGGTGCTTGGACAAAGCGCACGCAGCGTGGAGGCCACCGCGACAACGAGAATACAGAAACGCCTTTTCATAATGTCTCCAGGAATTTGAGCAGGGCCTTCTTGTCATAATCACTCAACGCCCGAAAAGTGTCGCTCGAATATTTCCCTTCGCCATCGTGGCGCTCGATGGCTTCACGCGGCGTTTTGGCGCTGCCATCGTGAAGAAACTGGGTGCGAAAACGCAATCCCATTAACATTTCGGTCCGGAACTCTTCCGGGCGCGCCTGGCCCAGGCAGATGTCGGCCAACAGCGGCCCCATGTCATGCACCAATAAGTCCGAATACAGGGCGACGATCCGTCGATTGAGCGCCTGGACCGAATTGGTCCCGGTTTGCAATGCCGGCACGTGACAAGCCGAGCATTCCAGTGCGGCGAACAATTGTCGCCCGCGACTGGCCAGACGGTGGTCTTCGCGATTCGTGAGAGTCAGCGGAGGCGGCGGCGCCAGAAACCGCACGAAAGTGGTCGCCTTTTCAATCTCTCCCAGCCCGATTTCCGGATCCGGCGCCGGGTCGGAGCCCGCCGGGATGGTCGTGCCGTTGATGGTTCCCTCCACTGGAGAGAGTGAGGTGGTGATGCCCATCTCCTGGTTAAAAGCGCCCGCGTTGAACTCGAAGAGCGTGGCGACCGCCGCCTTGCGGCCGAAACGGCCAACCCGTCCGTCTATCGTCCGGTTCGCGTGCCCGCGGATTCCGTGAGAGTTGGCCAGGTTGGCGCGCTCACGCGCCAGGATTGTTTCGTCGTCAACGGCATCCACCAAACCGAGCCCGAAAAGCCCGGGTGTCGAGCGGCGCCCCTGACCCGTCGCGCTCGGCGGTATTTTTTCCTTGTCGATTCCTTTGGCTTTGAGCTGCGGCGTCGCTTGCTGCTGGATCACCGGCCCGCCTTCCTGGAAAAGCGGGTCGCACGAACCCGGCCCGTCAAACCGCGTCGCATGAATTTCGACTTCATCGCCGAAGCCGCCTCTGGCGGGGCTTTCATGGCAGGCGGCGCAGGAATTTGCGTTGAACAGCGGGCCCAGTCCATCCTCCGGCACGAACACGCGGTCAAAGACCTGTTTGCCTTCTTCAAACTGCGCGCGCTGGTCCGGGGTCAGCTCGGCCAGCGGTTCGCCCAGCGCTGGTGGTGATGGTGTTTTGCAGCCCCAGAGAGCCGGCAACAACATCAGCAGCACGGCTATATGGCTTGGCTTCATACCTTTCTCCGTTCCGCTTGGCCCCTTGATTGGGTTCAGTGTTTCTCCCCGACGCTCCCGCGGAGAGGCGGAAAATGAAAACGCCTAGACTGTCGATCAACTGTCTAAGGCGTTGAATCGGCGGTCACCGGGCTTAAGGTCTATCGAAGGAAGCAGACCAGGATTGGAAAATGAAACTGCTTAATTACCGATTAGACTATGAAAACCACCGAACTTCCCATCACATCGCAAACCTCCGCCCGAAGCGACAACGATTCACCCATCAACCCGGTTTCCATTGCCGGCCTGAGCGAGTGCATCGAGGATGCCAGACGCGCCGCAGTTGACACCGATGCCGGTCCGCCAGAACCCAACGTTTACGCCCCGCTCCTGGGTCGGCTCGAAGCCGCCCGCGCCAGCTTCCCGCTGGTTTACCGCCAGGCCATGGTGACTCCGTTCATCAACAGCCTCCGCCAGCTCGGCGAACACCAATTCAACCGCATCCTGGCCGGCGACCCGCAGCGACAGGGAATCGCTGGGCTCATGATGGACATTGCCCAGGCGCTCCTTCAGCACGGCGAAGACTTCGTCAGAACGGCTACGGATGCTTTCGAAGAAGTCGTCAGCGATCTCTATGACGGCTTCCTCAGCGCCGAAGACAGGCATGGAGTCAACCCGCCCGATCGCGGTGTGATCGCGCCTCTGGTCAAATGGGGCAAACCGGATTTCGGAGCTTACACTTGGCCGGTGGACGCGACGTCGTTATTTAATTGCACCGCGGCCGTGGTCAATCTGCCGCCCGCCAATTCGCGCCGTGGCCTGGTAGGGTGGGCCGCTCTTGGCCACGAGACCGCGGGCCACGACATCCTTCACGCCGACACCGGGCTGCCGGAGGAACTTTCGATGGCCTTGCAGCGCAACTTGCGTTCTCTCGGCCACCACCTCGACCAGTATTGGTCCACGCGCATTGACGAAACCGCCTCCGATGTCATGGGGATTCTCAACCTCGGACCGGCTGCAGCCATCGGGCTCGTAGCCTACTTCCGCGCGATCAATGCCGCATTCACCGGCCAGCCCAAGCTGCGCAGTACGGGTCCAGAGGACGACCCTCACCCCGCCGACGTTCTGCGCGGGTATCTCGCCGCAGCAACTGTCTCGGTGCTGAAGTTTTCCGGCAGCTCCGAATGGTCCCGCGCAATCGCGGATGAAACTGATAAGGACGTCGAGACTATCGTGCTCGCTGGACAAGTGGTTTCAAAAGATATCGCACGACAATCCGCCAAAATCGTCGCCCAGACTCTGGCCGGCTTCCAGACCAGCGCCCTGGAACACCATGCCCTGAGCGAGATTCAGAACTGGACCGATCTGGACGAGCTCAAAGTCGCGCAAGTGCGCGCAGCGCTGCGAAATGGCCAGCCAGTGACGCCTTCGCCGGGCACACCCATTTACGCGGCGCACGTTGTCGCCGCCGCCGTGACCGAGGCGCTGGCAGAGGCCAGCAGCCTCCAGCCGGTTTTCGACCAGATGCTCGCTCTGCTCGATGCCTTGCGCGCCCAAAATCCAGCGCGGGGACCGGTCTTGCTTGCTCATCGCGGCAACCTCCGGCGCAATTTGGTTTACCAGCGGCAAACCATTCTGACGCCGCCTGCAGTGTCGCGCCGGCGGCAGTTGGTTTCCGCCAAAATCGCCCGGCGCCGAAAGTCCGTCAAAGCCGTCAAACTTTCACCAGCACGTTGAGTAGGGCTAGTCTGCGGATCTGCCTGAATTCGAAAATTGGGGTGGTCGACGGGATTTGAACCCGCGACAGCCAGATCCACAATCTGGGGCTCTAACCAGGCTGAGCTACGACCACCAACCACCCGGCACTAAGCTAGTTTTTGCCGCGGCGCGCGTCAAGTTTCGAGCCCGACCGGCTCAGAACACACACGTAGGGCTTGTTCCGGATTGCCATGCTCGTCTAAAGTGGCGGCGTGGTCAGGCTCGAAGACAGCAAACTTTTTCGTCCGCTTTCCGGACCCGAGCTGGAAAAGTTGCGGGGAATGGCCACTGAGCAGCAGTTCAGCGCCGGCAGCGAAATTTTCAAGGAAGGCGACCGCGGAGAGGGCGTTTATGTGATTAAGGACGGAGCGGTCGAGATTTCCGGCCTCATCAGCCCGACGGTCCGTCACGTTTTTTCCCAGGTTGGTCCCGGAGAATTGTTCGGAGAGATGGCGGTGCTCGACGAGAAACCACGTTCGGCCTGCGCAATCGCGAAACGGCCGACGAGCGTTTATTTCATTCCGCGCGCGGGGATGCAGGCGCTGGTGGAGCGCTCGCCGACGCTCGCGATGGCCTTGCTGAGGGAGATCAGCCATCGGCTGCGAGAGTTCAATCGGCAGCACATGCGCGAGGTGCTTCAGAGCGAGCGCCTGGCGATCATTGGCCGGTTCTCCAGGTCGATCGTCCACGATTTGAAGAATCCGTTGAACATCATCAGTATCACGGCTGAAATGGCGGAAATGGATCAGGCCACGCCCGAGCAGCGTCTGCGCGCCAAAGCCCGGATTCAGAGACAAGTCGAGCGCATCAGCGATCTGATCGAAGAAATCCTGGATTTTACCCAGGGCGGCCACACCGATTTCGTCGCCGCGCCGACCGATTACGTTGCGTTCGTACAACAGTTGACGGAAGAAATGAAACCCGAAGTTTCCCTCAGGTCAGTGGAACTGGAGTTACACACGCCGCCCGCGGGTCTCCAACTGCTGCTCGATCCAAAGCGATTGCGCCGCGTCTTCGAAAACCTGATCCACAATGCCACCGATGCCATGTCCGAAGGTGGCAAAATCCTGTTGCGCGTGGCGCCCAACGCGAAGGAGGTGGTCACCGAAATCGAGGACACTGGCCCGGGGATAGCGCCCGAGATCGCCGATCAACTGTTCGAAGCGTTCGCCACGCACGGCAAGGCGCATGGCACAGGTCTTGGCCTGTCGATTTGCAAACGGATCATCGAGGATCACCACGGCTGGATCGCGGCGCGCAATGAGCCGGGCCGAGGCGCGGTGTTTTCATTTGGGCTGCCCTTGCCTACGCGCTGATGGTTGTTCGCAATGCGTGATGCGTGATATGGACCCGAGCCGCCCGCTCCCTCGCACGCCTCACGCATCACGAGGTGCGTTTACACTTGTATGAATCGAATCCGGCTTTTGCCAGAACAGGTGGCGAATCAAATCGCCGCGGGCGAAGTAATCGAGCGCCCGGCCAGCGCCGTGAAGGAATTAGTCGAGAACTCGCTCGATGCCGCGGCGACGCGGGTGACGGTCGAAATTCAGGCCGGTGGGCGGAGCGTTATCCGCGTGATCGACGATGGCACGGGTATGAGCCGCGATGACGCCCTACTCTGTTTGGAACGCCATGCCACGAGCAAAATCCGACGCGCGGAAGATCTCGCCGCCATCGCCACTATGGGTTTCCGCGGCGAGGCCCTGCCCAGTATTGCCAGTGTCAGCCGCTTCACCCTGACCACGCGCGAGCGCGACAGCACCGGGCCCGAAGGCACGCAGATTGTTGTCAGCGCCGGCAAAATCATAGCGGTCAAGGCGGCCGGAACGGCGCCCGGCACCAGCGTCGAAGTCCGGCAGCTTTTCTCCAATTTGCCTGCGCGGCGCAAATTTCTGCGCACGGAGGAAACCGAGGCCGCCCACATTCAGCATTACCTGACGCTAGCAGCGCTGGCGTATACGGAGGTGGCATTCACGTTTCAAAAAGACGGGCGGTTGCTCTGGCAATTGCCGGCGCTCAAGACCGGCAAGGATGCCGACGCCCGGCTGGCATCCCTCCGCGAGCGCCTCCGTGCTCTTTATGGCGGCGAACAGCGCTTGCTCAGGGTTGATTACTCGGCTGACCTTTCCGAACCGCCACTGTCCGCCGGTTCCGAGTCCGGAGATTCGGCGGTCGATCCCGCCTCGCGGGATCATTTGACATTGCGAGTCTGGGGCTACATCGGCGCCCCGGGCGTTTCCCGCGCGACTCGCGAGGATCAACATTTGTTCGTCAACCGCCGCCCCGTAGAGAACCGCGGCCTGAATTACGCCCTGCTGGAAGGATACCATACTGCATTGATGAAGGGACGTTTCCCGGTCTGCTGCCTGTTTCTGGAAATCGATCCGGCCGCGGTGGATGTGAACATCCATCCGGCCAAGCGCGAAGTGAAATTTCATCAGGAAGGAGCTGTGCGGCGGCTGGTGGCCGACGCCATCCGGCAAACATTGCTGCGCTTCCACACAGCAGGAACTGAAGTTCAAGGTCAAAAGCCTGCCGCCGATGAGCCGAGGCCAGAGGTCGGGGCGACCGCGCGGCCGCAGCCAGCCCCGCCAGGTGAGCAGCCGAGCCTGCCGAATCTGCCAGCCAGGCTACGGCCACCACCCAGCAACCCGGCTGCACTGCCCCCTTCACAGCCGGGCTTGGAGATGGGTTTTGGCCAAGAGCCGAGTCTCCGTATCGCTCCAAGCGAGTCACGCGTCGCAGCTCCGCCGTCACCCACTCGTCCCGCTGAGGTACAGCAAACTGTTCCTTCAACCACTTCTTCTTCATCGCCCGTCCCGTTGCTGGCGGTGCCGCTCCGGCTGGTCGGCGTGATCGGCAAGCTTTACGTCGTGCTCGAGTCCGATCGCGGCCTGGTCCTGCTCGATCAACATGCCGCGCACGAGAGAATTCTGTTCGAGCAAATGCTCAACCGGTTGGAACAGAACGCACAGGCCCCCTCGCAAAGACTGCTGCTTCCCGAAACGGTGGAGTTGTCCGCGCGCGATTCGAATTTTCTACGCGAGCAGTTGCCAGTGCTGACCCGGCTGGGCGTCGGCCTGAGCGAATTCGGCGAGCGCACTTTTTTGTTGGACGCATTGCCGCCGTTGGTCAAGGCCACTGACGCGCGCCGCTTCGTGCTGGAATTGGTGGACGAACTGAAGGCCGCGGGCCAGGAAGTTAACACGCTACGCCTCGGTGAGCAGACCGTTGCCAAAACGGTTTGCCGACATGCCGTCAAGGCCAACGACCCGCTCGCGGGGCGGGAATTGGAACATCTGGTCGAGGATCTGCGCCGCTGCGCCATGCCCTACACCTGCCCGCACGGCCGGCCGACCTTGATCGAAATGAATTTCCGCGAATTGGAGAAAAAGTTTGGGAGGGTGCAATGATGGCCCAGCGATTAAGGGCTGCGTAGCAGCACTCCGTGCGCAGATCTCCTTCTCGAGACGCTTGATGCTTCGCGTTTTCCCGGATCCGCCTCGACAGGCCGGATCGAGTTTGCTACCAAGCCCACGGTGCGCTCGCAGTGGCTTAAAGAGGTCACCCGGCTCGTGGTGAAACTGGGCACCGGTGTCCTGACGGACGACCGGAAGCAACCCGATCTGGCCCAAATGGAGCAACTGGTGGCGCAAATGGCCGAACAGCGAAAGGCGGGCAAGGAGATCGTGCTCGTCTCCTCCGGCGCGGTCGGCGCAGGCATGGGCGCGCTGGGATTCCAAAGGCGGCCGAGCGAGTTGGCCGAGCTGCAGGCTTGCGCAGCAGTGGGACAATCACGCCTCATGGCCATTTACGAAAAACTGTTTGCGCACTTCGATCTGGCGGTTGCCCAGGTACTGCTCACCCACGAAGACCTGGAACATCACGAGCGCCACCTCAACGCTCGCAACACGCTCGTGACGTTGCTGGCTCATGGCGTCGTGCCGATTATCAACGAGAATGATGCGATTTCTTTCACCGAACTGAAATTTGGCGACAATGACAAGCTCTCCGCGTTGGTCGCGTCGTTGTTGCCCGCCGACTTGCTGGTCCTGCTCACAACCGTGGATGGCGTGATTGAAAATTTCGGTCGAGCCAATCCGAAAACGCTGGCGACGATCGAACAGATCGACAGCGCCATCGAGCGACTGGCAGGAGGGACCGACAGCAAGACGGCCGTTGGAGGTATGGCCTCAAAAATTCAGGCAGCCAAAATCTCAGTTCGCTCGGGCATTCCGATGGTCATCGCTTCGGGCCGGAGCAAGACTGTTCTGGCACGCGTGGTCGCCGGCGACGAAGAGGGCACATTGTTCGTGCCGAAATCGACGCGATTGCAGGGGCGGAAGCGCTGGATTGCTTTTTTCCATCATCCCAAAGGCGCGTTGTTCGTGGATGGCGGCGCGAAAAAGGCCTTGCGCGAAAGCGGCAAGAGCCTCTTGCCCCCGGGCGTGGCCCGGTGCGAGGGAGAGTTTGAGGCCGGGGAGGTCGTGCGAATTTGCGACCTGGACGGCACCGAGTTCGCCCGTGGCATCTGTGCCTTCAAGTCCGCAGAGATCCAGGCCGGCCAATTGAAGCGCGTTGAGGTTGTGCATCGGGACAATCTTGTCATCTTGTGAGATGAAGCAGAAATCGGCCATCAACGATCTGCTCGCAGTCATGGCACGACTGCGCTCACCCAGAGGCTGCCCGTGGGATCGAGAGCAAGACCACAAGACCTTGCGTTGGCACGCGGTGGAGGAAGTTTACGAACTGCTCGATGCCATCGAAGCGGAGGACGATCATGAGATGGCTGAGGAATTGGGCGACCTGTTGTTACAAGTAGTGTTTCATTGTCAACTGGGCGGAGAGCGGGGCGCTTTTGATTTCGAGCAGGTGGCCCGGCACATCACTCAAAAATTGATCCGCCGGCATCCTCATGTCTTTGGGGATCTGAAGGTTAAGGACGTTGATCAAGTCTGGGCGAACTGGGAAAAGATCAAGCGCGCAGAGAAACACGGAACTCGCCACGCGCGGCCATCCGCGCTGGATGGCATCCCCAGGCATCTGCCGGCTTTGTTGCGCGCTGAAAAGCTCCTCAAGAAAGCGCGTCGAGCCAGGTTGCTGAACCACCGGGCGTCCAGGAGCAAGCTGACGAAATCGCTTCTTGCCAGGCGTCTTTTCAAGCTGGCTGCTTATGCTCAAAGCAGAGGGTGGTCGGCCGAGGATCTGCTTCGCGCGGAGACCCGGGAGCAGGAGCTGCGCTTGCGAAAGCGCGAAGGTCGGACAGCTTAGAGATTGGTCCGTCTTGGTAGCGTCAAGAGTTCTGTGTAAAAGCTGAGAGCGGGTGACGGGACCAATGGTTGTTCATTCGTTCAAAGACGCTGTAAAGAATCCGTTCACAACTGCTGCGAGTAGTAAAAGCGCA
>JACXTT010001582.1_pt1 | contig 37576 bp, 36 predicted proteins | sample 9270951 | NCBI WGS metagenome assembly JACXTT01 (sample SAMN15532306, study PRJNA645909) | rock metagenome | isolation source: weathered quartz diorite | place: Puerto Rico | collected 2017-06-21
ACACAAACAAGTAAAGAAGAATTCGCGAACCACCAAAAGTGACGAAGAACCATAAGCAGTGAATAATGGCAGTTGTGACCGGATATAAAAAATTTAAATCAGTAATATCTAAGCGGATATTCTATCCATCTGTTTGCCAGGCCAGATAGAAGGCTCCTAAGCTATAAGTGTGGAGGTCATTTTTAACAGGTCACCGCGCCGGCATTTAAATAGTAGGATCCTTAGCCGTTCTTCCGGATAAGGAGATGTGATAATGCTGGGTCGCTCAGCAACCGCTCGACCACCTGGTGCACAAGCCCTTGCACATCTTCCTTTATTTGTAAATAATTGCGTTGGACCAGCGCGCCTGTAACAGGCCGGACCTCTGGGATCTCGCCATAAGCGGCGATCTCCCTGCTTAATGCCTCGTGATCGTTGATGATCTCACAGTGAAATGCCTTCAAGTCAATCTTACAGTCAGGATTGTCGGCCAGGATTCCTGCAAATTCACCGGAGCTGAGCATGGAAATGCGCGACGGCGGAACGGCAGCTTCTAATTGTTTGGAGCGGCTGATTGAGGTATCCGAGCGGTTGATCGATAAGCTTTCACGGTCCTGCATGATTCGGCCGATCCGCTCAGAGATATTTTTTGCTGTTTCGCCTGTGCTTTGCCCTGCGATGATATTTCCGACCGAGTTCATGATTACGTCTGCACGTTCGCGGCCATAGTCCTTACGAAGCTGGCTAAAATCCTGAATGCCCAGACAGGTGGAAACCTTGTTGCTGCGCGCTGTAGCGATCAGCACATCGATATTACTAATGTCCACTGTGGGCAGCTCATCAAACACCAGGCTGCATTTTCGTCGCCCCTTTTGATTGACCAGCTTGATTAGCCGGTTAATATAAAGCGAAATGACCGCTCCATAGATTTGAATCTTCTGCGGATTGTTACCGATACAGAGCAGCTTTGGTTCCTTGGGATTGTTGATGTCCAGGGTGAAGTCGCTGCCGGACAGGACATAATACAGCTGAGGAGAGGATAAACGCGCCAGGGTTACTTTAGCCGATGCGATCTGGCCCTCGAGCTGCTCTATGGCATCGCGAAGATAGGCGCTGATAAAAGGGTTGATCAGTGCGTCGACCTCAGGCTCCGTGCGCAACACCGTAAAGAGCTGGTCATAGTCGAGCTGGATCATTTCTATGGCATGGGGCACGGTGCAAAATTCTCCGCCTTTGTACTTTCGCAGAAACCAGATGACGGCCGTTAACAGGTTGATGGGACTTTCTACAAAGAACTCCCCCTGCCGCTTGTTCCACTCCCGGTTCAGTCCGATCAGGATCGTCCGCGCCGATTCGACCGCATCCGTAATATCGAACATGGTCTGCGGCTCCAGGGGGTTGCAGCGGTTGAGCAGGCGGTCGAAGTTAATAAACACGCAGCGGGCGCCCGGCGGATAGAGGTGGCGGTACTTTAAAAAGGTATGGTAGACGATTTTAGATAAATCATCAAATTTAAAGTCGTAAACCATCATGGCAAATCCTTTTGAGATATGCTGGGTGATCAGGTGGCGGATGACAAAATAGCTTTTGCCGGAACCGGCGCCACCTGTCACCAAAACGGAGCGAAAGGGATTAATGATATTGAGCCAGCCGTCGCGCCACTCTCCTTTGAGCCGGTAGCGCGTTGGCAGGTTCACGGAGTATTCGTTCCACAGCAGCCGTTCCTCCTGCGGGAAGGTCTCGTTGTCCTGGTTAAAGATATCGCCTGGCAGCCGGTCCCTGATGATTCGCGACAGCATCGTCCCGCCGCTCAAAAGCAGCAGGTAGCCGAGGCTCGTGACGGCCATATAAGCCAAAGCCCGCACCTGAATTTCTTCCCTCAATAGCAGCATTAGGCCACCCGAGAAGAAAAAGAAGAGGCCGGCCGCTAGGTAAAGGAACGCTAGTTTAAAGGTTTGCTTTTCGTCCTTTTTGCCCTGGACACCAATCAGCGCGATCACCAAAAATACCAGCGAGATCAGTTTAGGCTTGAGGGCGCTACTGAGCAGGCCCGTTTTGATGATGCCGGCCAGCAGCCGGCCTGTTAGTGGAGCCGTGAGGTGCCAGCGGTTAAAGGCGCCGTAACACTCGGCATAAAAGTGAATGATTAAAACGGCGATACTGATCAGCCTGGTCATATCCAGGATCCTGCGCATGGCCTGATCGTTTTCTCCTGTCTGCATGGTCCCTCCGCACTACTCCCGACTGTACTTTTTCCTTTGTCTATACCCCCAGCTGCCGTCTGGCGCCTCTGGGATCGAAAGTAGGCGAAAAGGAGGTGTTAACCTATCCTCCCCATATTTTAATGGGGATAGTTTGGCGGCAGAATCAGTACAATTACTAATAAAACACTTAATTTTAAATTCTATGGAAAACGATCAAATCATTATATATCAAACCCAGGACGGTCAGACATCCATTGATGTAAAACTAACCGACGAAACAGTATGGCTCACCCAAGCTCAAATGGTTAAGTTATTTCAAAGAGATCAATCTGTAATATCTAGGCACATCAATAATATTTTTAAAGAAGATGAATTAGATGAAAAAAGCAATATGCATTTTTTGCATATTGCAAATTCAGATAAACCAATAACTGCTTTTAGCCTCGATGTCATTATTTCCGTAGGCTATCGCGTTAAATCACCCCAAGGAACAAAATTCCGTATATGGGCAAATAAAGCCCTAAAAGACTATCTTGCTAAAGGATATGCTATTAACGAGAATAGACTAAAAGAGCAAACAGAACAATTTACCTCATTAAAGCAAACCGTACAGCTTCTTGGTAACGTCCTGAAAAATAAAGAACTAACCTCAGACGAAGCAACCGGCTTATTAAAAGTTGTCGCTGACTACAGTTATGCTCTTGATATTCTCGATAAATATGACCACCAGCAATTAGCAGTTGAAGGAACTATTGATCAACAGCTATTCGTTGCAACTTATGAACAAGCAATGCAAGCCATCCAGGATCTGAAAGATAAGTTTGGCGGCAGTTCCTTATTTGGCAATGAAAAAGATGATTCTTTTAAAGGCTCAATAGGTACCATTTATCAATCTTTTGGTGGCGTTGAATTTTATCCTACGATAGAAGAAAAAGCAGCTAACCTGTTATATTTTGTGGTCAAAAATCATTCCTTCTCCGATGGGAACAAACGAATAGCTGCCTATCTTTTCGTCTGGTTTTTGGAAAAGAACAATATTCTTTACAGGGAAGACGGTTCTAAGCGCATAGCGGACAATGCATTAGTTGCTTTGACATTGATGATCGCTGAAAGCAAGCCGGATGAAAAGGACATAATGGTAAAAGTCGTTGTGAACCTGATCAACTCAAAAAATTAAGCTTCCTTAAACAAAAAATGAATTCAAATCTCTAAGGCTGCATTTTGCGGTCTTAGAGATAGACCCCTTTAACCATACTATGAAACACATAATTATCGGCGATCTACACGGCAAGGACTGCTGGCGGGGAATCAATATTAAAAATTATGACAAAGTTGTTTTCGTCGGCGATTACGTTGACAGCTTTACTAATTCCGACTTCGCTATCTATGAGAACCTAAAGAATATTATCCGTCTTAAAAAAAGGAACCCACATAAAGTAGTTCTATTGTTAGGAAATCACGACATACAATACCTTTATTTCCCAAGATACCAGTGTAGCGGTTTTCGCCCTACCATGCAATGTCAATTGACAAACCTGTTTAATAGCAATAAAGATTTGTTCCAGATTGCTTATCAAAAAGAAAATCACATATTTTCTCATGCAGGAATTACTAATTCATGGTACGATGAGTTTTTAAGGATACCTATTTTGGAAACGATCAAAGATGGAGATGATACTATAGCTGATCTGCTAAATAAAGTTGATCAGACCGGCCAGAGATACATTCTGCATACGGCCGGATATTTCAGAGGTGGAGATGGTAACGGAGGTGTAACGTGGGCTGACAAAAAGGAAACAACGATGGATATGTTAAAAGGATATCACCAGGTAGTTGGGCATACGGTTATTAAAGAACTCGAAACTATCCGGTACACGGATAGTTCGGTTACCTATATAGATGTACTAGACACTGTAACCTATTTTCATGAATTGGATTGTTAATACTTTTCCAAAGCAATATGTTTGGTCAAAAAGTAATACACCGGAGGGCTCGGCCCCTTTGTCCTAAACTCAAAAAAGATCAGGCATTATTGATTTACCTCTAAGCAAAACGAGATTAGTATTGTTTGCTTTTTTCGATGGTTTGATACCAATTATTAAATAAATGAGTTTACCAATAAGATCGGTCTCTAAATAATATACTTTCTTTACCCGAAGAAGAATTCCTTAACAATTAGCATCGTCACAAGGGTATCTCCTACCGCAAATACAAAGACGTCATTTGTCCATATCCCGTCAATCGTATATACAAATCGCTTTCTCGTGTTTGCATCACTCCACCGCCTTATTTCTCTACCTGCTGTTTTTTTCTTTTTTTTCGCCTGCGTCTGAGCTGCCAGTCCGGTATCTCCGGCTGCGAGCCTGGATCCAACAGCACATCTAACAGGCTTACGATATGGTTTTTTCTCTCACTAGTGCCGGCTTGAGCAGTGTTGAACAACGGGGAGTCTGTTAACTCTGGGATCTGTGGCCCGGCACCGGTTACTTTGAGACCTTTTTGGCAGCGTTCCAATATGGCCGCTAAGGTGTATGGGCTGCCCAGCTCACTACCGGTAAATACCGTTTTTTTGACATGATCGATATATGTTATTTCACCTGACCCGGCGGCCTTATTTAAAGGCACAGCCAGGTCGATGCCCTCGCTTTGCAGGGCCTTGCGTAATCCGGAGAGGCTTATCTCTTCGCGCAGTAAGGCGAGCGCGATTGCATTACGCAGCCGGCCGCGGTGCGGCGCTTTCGCCGTTTCATTTTCAAGGAACATCCCACGGATCGTTTTCAAGGTAGGCTTGCCCGCCAGATCGCTTGCCTTAAGTGGAGCACCTACCTTCTTACCGTTTCTGTCCAGTACCCGGTATACGAGTCCGCCATACTGCCGCAGACGCGAGTGCTCGCTGCCGGTATCTGCGTTAAGGTTATACAGTGCGAGTATTGCATTCAACTGGGCGAGCGAGGAAAAACGGTAACTTTTTAAAACCTGTGCCAGCACACGCTCAATCGCCTTTTTTGTTTCCATTCGTCCGTAAAGTATCCGCTCAGCGTTAACCGCTTCCGGCCGGAGAAGTTTGCGCCGTGCGCCATCTTGCGCAGGTACCAGTCCGTACAGCAGTTCGATCTCCCTGCGCGCTTTTTCGGATTGGTTTTTTGGCAAATTGTGCAGCGGTATCCTTTTGCCATCTGGTTTAATATTGGTTGTGACCAGGTGGACATGTGGGTGACCCGCATCAAAATGTTCGTATAGTAAGTAAGGCTGAGTGCCGAAGCCGATCTTTTCTAAATATAGTGCTGAAATTTCCGTGAGCAGCTGTTCAGAAAGCCTTTCCGACGGATCGAAGTTGAGCGAGATATGTACGCTGTTAAACTTCGTCCACTGGTTGAGCTCAGTGAGCTTTTGTAAGCGGACCAACTTCTGGTTAAAGGTCATGTCCTTTGCATCCATCGGGTAATAACCCGCTTCTAAAAGACGCGCCTGACCGATCTTGATCTTCTCCTCATTATAGCGCAGGCAGCTGCGCAGGCTTCGGGAGGCGTGAATCACTGCAACCATTGAACGCTTATCAAATTGATTTTCATTTTTATTTCCTCCACCTTGGAGATCAGCAGCATTTTATCGCGCTCGAATTCCTCCAGCCAGTGCTGCTCCGCGCGGGGCAGATGCTCCAGCGAATCCAGCCGCTGAGCCGCCTGGTTGAAGTTCAGGGCCAGGGCGTTGAGCTCTTTTCGTAACGGGATCAGTTCGGCCATAAGTTCATCCAAGGACTGGTTACGCGTATAAAACGTTATCGGCTTGCCGAACAACACCCTTCGCAAATACTCGCTTAACTTAATGATTGTGCTTTTCTTCCAGCCTCTTTCCAGTATCTCGTATTCCTGATCTGTCAGCGTGAACCAGACCATACGGGCTCTACCTGTTTTTTTTCTCGTCATGATCATTCAAAAGATATGTCATTTCCATTCTAAACACCGTAAGATCTCCCCTAAAGTAACAGCTATGCCGAGGCTCCACGTTATACAATAACCGGATGTATAAGATTTGTCCCGCCTGAGGAGAAAAACATTAAAATCCTAAGCGCTCACCTCAGGTAGCCAGGTAGCCTCTGGCGCTGTCTGGGCACATCGTTCCGGTGAACCAGCCACTCATTCAAATCTTTATGCCTGCTAAAAAACGCGCTTTCATCGGCAAAGCGGTCACCCAGAGACAAAGCATATTCCGTGTAACGTCTGCCGGTTATATCCCGGTCCAGCCATAAGCCCACGCGCTGGTGTTCGCTTAAAAAGGGCAGGGCACGGTCAAACATACCTGCGCCATTGAGGATCACAAAGTCAAAAGGCGGCTGACCAACATTAGGGTTGAGACAGTGCCAGGAAAGGAAGTCAAAAAAGCCTTCGAAGACCTTTACCTCCGCCGCGCCGCAGCTAAGCGTAGTGATGTCCTTGGGCGAGCTGCTCTGTTTAAAATTCTTATTACGGATCTCCCAGCCTCCGGAGTCATTCTGGAAGCCGATGCCGTAATACTCGCGGCCATTTACTTCAAAGGAGACTTCCTTGCAGAACCGCTGGGCCACGGACAGGGGTATCTGCCGCTGATGCAGGTAGTCTTTCAACGGGTAAGCAAAAATTGGATGCGCCAGTTTAACTGCCAGGCGGCCAGTATCATACGGCCCCTCATGGGCAATCTTTCCTTCAAACCGGGGCGGCTTCTGACCCGAAAGATCGGGGCCGAATCTGGCCAGCAGTTCAGGTATCGAACAGTTAAAATAACGCAGTAAGAAATCAACCGGGTTGCCTCCTGCCATCAGTCCGAAGTTAACTGATCGAGAAACAGGGCAATATTTTCATCGGTATAATGTTCTTTTAGATTGCAGTCCTTTACTATCCAACACTGGAAGAGGTGCCAAAATAAATTGCGCACCGACTCCACCGAGTTTTCCCGGAAAAATAAGCTGATCACCTCTTGTGGCGATAGACCAGCTGGAAATACATGTCCTTTGATAGCAGCTTCCATAATATCAGGTTTGGTAATTATGGGTAGTGCCTAAATAGAAAAAAATAAGGCGTGGTACCCAACTTATCGTCACTGAGGCCCTAGGAAGCCTTGAGAACGAATAAGCTGGGCCCGCGCCTGTGACGCGGGCACTCCACCTATCCTCTTGTTCTCATTGAAATTTCCTAGGTTCCAGTGACAAAAGGTCATAAGTGCAATGCCTCAATATTTTCGAAGAATTGCAAATTTAAGGTTATACAATGAAATCATAACCTTTTAATAAATCCAAAGGTAAACAAAAATATTTATTGTGTCAATATTGACACAATATAAATCGGTAAAATATTTGATTTTTCATCCGATTTATGATTTCAGCGTCACAGAAGGAAGAGTTTAGAAAAATAGCATACAATCTTTACTCAATTCGCACGTCAAAAAAAATGACCCAGGAATCCTTGTCTAACGAAAGCGGAGTTGAAAGATCTAAAATTAGTCGAATCGAAAATTATGCTGAAGATTTCTTATTTTCGACTATTCTGAATTTGGCGCATGCCCTCGATGTACACCCTGAAAAGATTCTTGACCTTAATGTGATCGTACCTGATAACTTTGAGGATGAAAAGAAAAAAATTTCTAAAATCAAAAAATCGTGATTTGCGATTAGTGCGTCTTTTATTTATTTTCTTTGGTAGACTTACTCTAAGGCTAAATGTCTGACAAAATTGAGAGGAGAAACGTCATAATAAAAAAATACTCATAAGTATTGCAGAAACGAGAAATAACTAAAATAAAAAAGGCTACCAACCAGCAGCCTCTTCTAAATCATTACTTAGTCTTCTTTTTGTTTTCTTTATACCTTTTATCCGTTGTTCCGTCTTTTTTCAGGTGCTGTTTGTTTTCCTTATAACGTTTATCCGCGGTTCCGTCTTTTTTTACGTGCTTTTCTTTTTGTTGCGGAAGTGCATAGGTTGATGTAACGACGCCGAGGCTCATAGCGACTATCATTACCATTGCTAGAAGTTTTTTCATGGTTATGGGGTTTTAAGTTTTCACTAAACTAAACAATAGAAATTTACAATCCTAACGATCTTTTGTGCAAAATGAAAACCTAGAGTTACAACCCTCAATCACAAATCGGTACGAGTATTGCGCAGTAATTCATAGCGCCGGGGAATATAATGCCCAACCTGCCATAGATTGTTGCATCAATTCCTTGCTATGTCAGAATCTTGAAAGCGTCAGATACCTACTCTTTAACAAATCAACAGATGATATTGACTGATAATTGATGAATTAATAGTGATTGGTTTGATCTAAAGCTTGCAAAGGATCGTTATGGTGCTGCAGATTAGATTATTGTATTGGCAACGATTGATGTTATTGGCACAGTTGCTGATTAAGCTTATTGGCGATAATATTAATTATCAACCTAGAACTAATCGCGATGATCGAATATTTGCATTCCAATCATATAGTGTATTATTTTACGACGGTCGTTTTTTCTACACTCATCACAATTGTTGCCATCCCTTCTATCCTTCACGTCGCACATAAAAGGCGTTTATATGATGATTTGGGGCAATTTAGGAAACAGCATGATCAAGGCATTCCCCGGCTGGGCGGAGTCGCTATATTCGTCAGCTTTACGATAACTTCTTTATTATTCAGCATGACAGAAAGGTCATTGCCAATAAACTACATGCTTACTGCATGCATTATTTTATTTGCCATGGGTTTAAAGGACGATCTATCGGGAGTAAACTCAAGTACTAAGTTTTTTATTCAATTTTTGGCATCCTTAATCTTAGTAATTATGGGTAATATACGTCTTACCAGTATGTATGGGGTTTTGGGAATTGGCGCTCTGCAGTACTGGCCAAGCGTCGCGCTAACGACGCTCACTATTGTCTTAATCGTAAATGCCTTTAATCTGATAGATGGTATCGACGGGCTGGCGGGTGCCACCGGGGTAGTTGCTGGTGGAGGCTTTGGAGGGCTATTTATTTATATGCATCAATATGATCTGGCTGGAGTATCGCTGGCTATGGCGGGGGCTTTGGTGGGATTCCTGAAATTTAATATCACCCCGGCTAAAATATTTATGGGCGATACTGGCTCGTTGCTGATCGGTTTGATTTCAGCAGTAATGGCCATTAAATTTATTGAACTGAATAGATTTACGACAATAAAATCGCCGGACATTTTTTCTGCGCCGGCGTTATCTGTAGCTATTCTAATAGGTCCTATCTTTGATACCGTTAGGGTATTGGTATTGCGTCTGTCTAGTGGTGTTTCGCCCTTTCAGGCCGACCGCAATCATATTCACCATCGTATGTTAAAATTGGGTTTTACGCATTTACAGGCGGCAATGATATTGGTCGGATTGAACATACTTTGCATATTTTTAACCCTGGTGTTCCGATCTTTCGGTGATTCACTGCTGCTTGGCTTAATGCTTGCCATATGTTTATTATTTAATTCGGTTATATCCTTTTTTATCCGGTCTAAGGAGCGCGAAAGCTATGCCTTGCGCAATTTATTCGTTTAAATATTTCAGAATTATCAGCGAGAATCGAGGTTCATTCGCCCGGTTCTTTTTGTCGGTAAGCCGAGCCTGTCGAAACAAAGCAACTCACCTGGCTTCGTACATTACATACTTATCGCTCAGCTTCGAGCCGTATCAGCCATTGTAGTCCGGGAGCTTTTAAGTGTAAACTTTTCTTTTGGACCGGCATAATTGTCGGACAAGATAATATAAAGAGGGCCTTCATGGCCTTCGTGCGAATAATCATTCATATTAGTTTTAAAATCAGCACCAATTGGTTCCACCGGGGAAACAGTTGTTCGCGATTCAGGCTAGCCATTTTTTTAGCAAAAGTGAAGTTTGCAAAAACAATCTGCAATTAGCTTTACTCAATGATAATCAGATAGCATTTATTTTAGCCGGGAAAAGTCTGTTTCTCAAATTTAGGAAAGGTGTTTCGACAACGTGCGTAAGCAAGACACCAATCACAATTGAGCCTACGAAATAAACGGCGATGTAAACGAAATAATGGCCGGTAGAATTGGACGCCAAACACAGTTTAGTTGCATAACCATTTAAAAATAAATGCCAAAGGTAGATCGTATAGGAGCTTTTTCCGATATAGGCGAGCAATTTGCTGCTCAGAAACGGCAAACTGCTATCTAAGGCTAACACAACTAAGCCACCAAAAGCGATTGGATTGGTCGCCAAAAGAACAACAGACATCCAACCGTTTAGTTCCCGTTTAAATAAGAAATTCGGAAGGATGAGAATTATTGAAATGCTAATGATAATAATTTGATATTTCCAGATGAATGCTTTAAAGTTTTTTTGGTGATGGTAAAGATAAGACAATAAAACGCCATAAAATAAGGCGTCCAGTCGATAGTGTGTGTATCCGTAATGTATGTCAAAATTGTAATCCGGGTAAATAACGTTCAGATACAGGCGCACGACGATCCCAAGCAGCAGTAGAAATAAATAGGTTAGAAACAATGCTTTGACGTTTAATTTATTTGTCGCGATCATGACAAGCAAAAAGATAGGTAAAAGAAAATAAAACGCCTCTTCAACGTCAAGCGACCAGGTGATGCCCCACCGACCACCTAAATAATTATGCAAGAACAGAAAGTCTTTCAGGTAGTCGATCGCCGGATAATTTTCCCCGGTTATGTGGAACTTAATTATCTTTTCGATAAAAAAAGTAAAGCCTATAAAGACGATAAAACTGGGGTAGATCTTGAAGCCTCTGCGAATAAGAAACCTTGCTGGACGTATCTTACCGGTCTTACTGTATTCGTTAAATATTAAGCCAGAGACGAGGAACCCGCTTAAAACAAAGAATAGGTCCACCCCACACCAGCCGCCTAACGTCAGGACCGAAATAACATCCCATATAAATTTAACAACAAGATGCGGTGTTTGATTCTTCTGAAAGGGAATGAGATGATTACACATGACCAACAATATCGCAACGCTTCTTATTACATCCAGCGAAGGATTTCTTTTCATCGCGTAATATTCATGCTGAAAACTGATCGATGATTTTATATGCTGTAGTTTATGGAGCCTTATAGATGACATATCTATTGCTCAACTTGTCGCCGTACCAACCCCTGTAATCGGGAAAGCTTTTTAGTATGAATTTTTCCTTTGGTCCGGCGTAATTATCAGGTAGGATGATATAGAGCGGTCCCGCGTGGCCATCATATTCGTAATTGTCCATGTCAATTTTCAGATCATTGCCAATGGGTTCTAGGCCGAGTACCCTATTGTGTTTTATTTCGAGGCCGAGCTCTTTATTGACAAATACAAACGTCGCATTTCGTGTGTTTCTGTCAATGGACATTACTTTGTCTAAGGCCGTTTGATCGATATTTTGTTGGGCGATGCCGGATATTCCATATGCGCTGTTATTTTTATTGTACAGGTAACCTTTTGCCAAATAAAGTATACTGGTAAATGCTATGGCCGCCCAAACAAGGCACAAAAGATGTCGGTACGGTGCTTTAACCTGACTAAATAAATAAATAGCACCGGGTATTACCAGCAGACCGATCACCCTGAAATGCCTCGCTTCGTAGGAAATGGTTTTTTGCATCAAGTACACATAGCTGAAAAATAAGAATGAAACGGTATAAAAAATAATCACCAGTAACCTATAATTCTGATTGGCAACTTTCCTAAGGATACTTCCAACCAGCAACAAGCTTAATATGGCCAATAACATTAAGAGGCCAATGGCCTGCCAGTCGTTTAAGATTGCTTTGCCGGTGTGATAGATCAGTCCGTGGCAGATATCATCGATAGAAAAACCCGAGAGCAGGGGAGAGGCCAACGGAAAGGCAAATGTTTTCAAGGTCAGTTTAAGCCCGGCTGATGCAGATGCCGGGTTTTGCCCCTTCGACAGAAAAAATATATAAATAGCACCGATAGCTGTTATCGCCGGTATTGCTGTCAATATGCCGTTTTTTACCCAGTCGGCTAAGGTTTTACTTTGGGATGATAACCTGACCCATATAAATAATAACCCCGCCGCATAAACCCACATGGTAGACGATTTGCAAAAAAAACCGATCAACCCGGAAAATAAAATGAAAAGCATTAATTGCCAGGATAGCTTTTTGAAAACCACACATCCATAAAGGAACCATCCGGTAAAGGCAAAGGATAATATTTCGCCACCGTTATAGAACACATAAGGCACCACAAAAAACTGCTGACAGGCAATAAATACTACACTCAACGCAGCAACTAAAGATGTAAAGCCGACTTTTTTGAAGAAATAATAAAATCCCGATAATCCTAATAACTGGCATAGCAGAACGGTTAATACCGATGCCTGTCCACTATTGACGCGAAATAAGAACTTAAAAGCATAAGGCACAAGATATTGTCCGGGAGACCACCAGGTGAGAAACTCAGAGGTGTTTTTTGAAAAGTCCGCCTGATCAGGTGTTACCATCAAATTAAACTTTCCACCCAACTCCATCGACCGCATGACCAGGAAGCCATTAGCGGGGTCGGGAAACAATGACGGCGGCGCAATGAATGACAAAATGCCTAATATTATCACGAGGGCAAAAAGGCTACCCATAATCACTTTAGCCCTTTGTTGTTGTTTAAATGACATGATTATTCGATAATACGCGTTCTGATCCTAACTGCTGGGTTTCCCTGGTAAATGGAATAGGCTTCCATATGCCTTGTTGCCACTGAGCCGCTGGAGAGTACAGCATGCGATGCAATTGTAATTCCCTGGTTTACTATAGCTCCTGCGCCGATCCATACGCCATCTTCTAAAGTTACCGGGGCAGTTATCAGGTCGAATGTAGCTTTTTTATAATTGTGGCTGCCGGTTAGTACGGTGGCACCTTGCGAAATACAAGCATTGGCACCAATAGTGATCATTTCCAAGCTATCGAGCCACACATTTTCACCTATCCAGGCATTATCGCCGATAGTTAGGTTCCACGGATATTTTATATTAACGTACTGCTTTATGATGATGCTCTTGCCAAGTTTTGCACCAAACGCTTTCAATAAAAACCGTTTAATGCCATAAACCGGGAACAGGCCCGACTTAAAAAAGAAGGAATTAGTATAATGCCACAAGAACCTTGTAAATGAATTGCCGCCCGGATGGTATGGATGGTTATTGTATAATGAAAGGTCAGTTTTTTGCACTTGCTACCAGTTTGTCGTCACGCTTTACCCAAAAATAAAGACTTATGGCAATAGCGACATAAATTATAATATTAAAAATAGTATGATGGTCGAGGGTCCTACTAGATTTTTTATCCCAGAATAGAGCCAATAATACAAAACGTATTATGTTTAGTAGCTGAATGCAGAATAAGCCGGTAAAAAGAAAGATGATTTTCGTTCTCAGATTTTTAGGATAAGCAATCACAAACGCTGCAAAGAAGCTCATTACACCGAAACCAAGGCAAGAATACACAACGCTGATGATTCGACGGCCCGTTACCAGCAGTTGGTAGTCGTTGTTGATAGCATTATAGCCGAACCAGTTAATGATGGTCTTTGAAATATAAAGTAATAAATGACGGAACCAGCGGATATAGTTCAGATGTTCATCAAAAAACGGAATGTAGTGGTCGCCATGTGAGGTTACACTAAAGAAGGCAATATTGAAATAGTAGAAAAGCAGGAAAAGCCCCAGAAACGTCAGTAAAAAACGTAATGGGGAATCGCTATGCAGCTTTTTCATTGTTTTGTTTTTTCAACTCATAAATTTTGGCGTCGACAAGAAATCTGAACCAAAACCCCTGAAGAAAATGAAAAATAAGCCCTTCGGTGCCATCAAGAAATCCCAGTTTTAGGAAGTATCTTATAAAAAAATAAATAACAGGCCTCAGGAACAGTGGAAATCGCTCATATCTTTTTTTAATATACCTCCGGCGCTCAATAGGATTGCCAAACAACTTTCCTTCTATCACTTTACTGCTTGTTGCTTCTGCAAGCTGGTATTGGGCTTCTAGTTCCGCCCACGTGTTGTGCCTGGTAATAAAAGAACCAATGGAATCGGCTATAATGTCAATAATATCCCCTTTAAGTAGTTCGACATTACCTTCAACTTTGAAGTGCTGATCGTACGACTTTTCCTCGCAATGTCCCTTTCCATGACGGAAAAGGATGGCATGATAGGTAGGATAATGTCCACCGTACTTTATCCATTTGTTCAAAAAGATCGTACGGCGGCTGGCAAGAAAACCATTAGTTGCCGGGTCAATTTCTTTTCCAAAAATTTGAGCGATCTCGACTGCAAGCTCTGGGGTAACCCGGTGATCAGCGTCCACGTTCATCACCCAGGAAGTGGTGATCGGTAAATTTTCGAGGGCCCAGTTACGTTGCTCGCTATAGTTCGTCCACGAATGATGATGGATGTTGGCAGTATACTCTCTACATATGGCTAATGTTTGATCGGTCGACCCAGAATCTACTATAAAAATTTCCGCCTCCAGCTTGATAACGCTTTCGAGGCAGGCTCTAATATTTTTTTCTTCGTTATAGGTTAAGATAATAACGGAGAATGAATTCATTACACCAGTTTTGATTTGATGGTCATAGACATCCATAGTAGAGGAAACCGGCCGCAGCCTTTAAAAGATTTTACCTTAAAACCGTTTTCATTCAAGAGCTTGGTTAGTGTCTTTCGGGACCACATTTTGATATGCCCGCCATCCCATAAAGGGTTCATATGGGTATCCCACCTATTGAATAAACTCAGCAGCAGGTTTTTAAGGTAGCCGTGATATGGGGTCGAAATGATCAGCTCGCCTTGCTGTTCTACAAGCACTCGGCGGCAAAAATCGACGAATAGGCGCGGGTCGTACAGATGCTCGATAACCTCTGTGGAAATGATTGTATCAAATTGCTTTCCCCTTAGCTCGGCGGGTAACTCCCCGGAAGACAGATCCTGTACGAAGAAGCGTTCGGGCTGCTTTTGTCTAGCGATATCGATACCTTTTACGGAGGCGTCCGTGCCATAAACATTATAACCCTGCTCGATTAGGAAATTGGCTAGATGGCCATTCCCACAACCAAGGTCGAGGATGCATCTATTATCGTTTTTATCAAGCATCGACAAAACGGCATCTTTGAGATAAAAGAACGTATGTAAAGGCTCGTCGTTGCAAAACCCATAATCTTTATATTCGGTCATTGATGATTTTTGTGTACATATTTACGTATTCCCTCACAAGATGAGTGTCATTAAAATCTTTATAAATTGTTTCTGGAGCCGCTGCCCTTATTTTTCGAAATTTTGTTTGCTGTAGAACTATGTCTTTCATAAGTGTAATTAATGGCTTCTGCTCGGGATCCCAAATCCATCCAAAGTCGTTTTGCTGTACATAGTCGGCCAATCCAACATATTTACTCACTAAGACAGGGGTACCTACGCTAAGGCTTTCGACGATGACGTTTGCAAAATTCTCATCATAGGAGGGCAGAATCAGTAGATCGTGATTAGCAAGAAGGCTAAATTTAGTGACCGATTGAAAGCCCAGCCATGTGATATGTCGCTCTAATTGAAGCCGGGAAGCTTGTTCTTTCAAGAGCGAGACATAAGTAGGAGCACCATCGCCGGCTATCGTTAAATGATATGGCACATTCAATTCAGGCAATGCATTTAATAGTAGCTCCAATCCTTTTTTTTCTTCTATCCTGGAAAAGAAAATGAGTTTTATCTTTTTATCGGTTACAGACGCGGCAGACGACGATGCTGGACCGAATGTGACCATATTTGGCAATTCATACAGGCCTCTTGGATGGATCAGGGCATTAATGGTTTCCGACTCGTGAGCAGATGTAGTATGGATATTCGAGTGCAGAAGCAAGCTTTTTCCCAACAGCCGATGCATAACTTGCTTATAGCGATTGTTTCTGTTGCCAAAACTATACGGGCTCAGGGTTCCTCTCGGTGAAATGACTACCGGAACCCGGCGCAACAAAGCAAGGAAGCAGGATAAAACTGAAACTGTATTCCACCAGGCGTGGATATGTATTACGTCAAAATTTTGTGCCTCTTTCCATAACTTCATTAACAAGCCAGGCGAAAAATGGCTGTGATCTTTTGTCAAACGTTTAAAGTAGGTAACAGGTACGTCATCGACTATCACTCGTTTACCTGGAATAACCGGCAACTCCGAATATCCATTTGCCGTGGTAGTAAACACCTCTGTGTAACATCCTGCTTTGGTTAGCTGCTCTGTTAGTTTCGACACAGACATGGTGGGACCACCATAAACATAGGCTGGTTTATACGATGCGCTTATTTGAAGTATTTTCAAGCTGGTTTTAAAACGTTAGTAGCCAACAATATTTTTTGGATGATCAGCATGCTGATATAACTCCAAAAAATGGTGTTGATGATAAATTCGAAACTGAGTCCGCGCCACATAATCTGAAACAGCCCGCTAAATATGAGTGCGGTTCCCAAAATATATCCCCCAAATAAATTCTCTGCCTTTATTGAGATCAATTGGGCAGCGGCGCCGTACAAAAAAAGAAAAACAAATACGCCAGCCCCGCCGAATGAAAGGTAGGCGTCTACAACAAATGCCGGCTTAGCCGATACATTGGATCCGGCGTGAATTACGCCGGCATCATAAACGCGCTGCATAACCAACTCTTCGGTTATTGGCTTGGATGACCAGAAAACGCGCGGCACCACAGCAATTGCTGATTGCTTCAGCAATGTTAAATCATAATAATTTACTTTTTGTGGGGTTGACTTTGCAAACTGGGTAAACATGGCGATTTCGCTAAGTCTTGAAGTAAGGAAGCCCCAGTTGTTATCATCCCCAATTTGGGATGAATCATTATTTAACGCCGCGTTAAGGGCTATTTTAGAAGCTTCTTCTGGATCGACGTTGTCTGACCAGGCATTCTGCCGAAAAACGCTATTATAACGGGGCAAGAATATAAACAGCAGTATTAGGGCAGGGACAAAAGTAGTTACTACCAGTTTTTTATAATTCGGGTATAAAAATATACCCAAAACGAGAATACTTATGATGATGGGCTCTTTAAAGCCTGATATGAGTGCATGATAAAAATTAGAAAAATATAGAAACAAGCAGACAACCGTGTTCAAAGGTTTTCGCTGTGGTATAGCAAATGCCAATGCAAGGGTTCCAGCCATGAAACTTAAGGCGTTAAACTGGTTAGCAAATTGTGACAAGCCCGGGACTTTTTGTAAAAGCAAAGAAAGCGGTAACGTGACTAATGCAATAATGAAAATAAGATTTGCTATCTTGCCTGCATCCGCATGATATTTTTGTTTTTTGGGATATTTCATAAATACCAATACTCCTGTTACGTAAGCGGCATGTGCAAGACAATAATATCGTTGGCATTGTGCGGTTAATTCAAGTTTTTCCTGATCAATTAAAAAATATGGGCTTGGCTGATGAAAGTTTTCATATCCAAGCAGATCCAAAAAAAAGAAAATAGAAGTACAGCACATGTAACCCGCAAAAATGATTTGGACCAATATAATTGGTCTCATCAATTGATTGCCGAACGTCAGGTCGCCCGGCAACGGTTTTACCCATCCTTTGAGGGTTAGATAAAAAATTAAAAATGAGCCAAGCCATGCAATGATAAATGACAACTGAGGATCTGACTTGAATATCAATGCCAACAGCCATGGCATATATAAAGTCAAATACTTCTCAAGTGCGAGGTTGGTTTCCATCTATGAAGGTATGCAAAATAAATTTCCGCTTACTGCTGACGAATCTTGTATTAACTCGCAGCCTACAGTCGTTATCTGGTATAAAATATAACCCAGCCCACTCAAAAAGCCAAAGCATTCACTTATGCTTTGGCCATTCGCCTGCCAGTAATTTGCGTCATATTCAAATATAATTCGTGGTTTATGTTTGCTGATAGTTTGTTTTAATCCAAGTAACACCTGGTATTCAAAGCCTTCAACATCTATTTTTACCAGGTCGAGCGAATTAAGCGCTTTAATGCTCGGTATTTCATCTGCGACTTTGATGATAACATGTTGAATCTCGGTACCTTCCTGTCTATTGGAGATATTAAACGAGCCCTGGTTCCAGTTTCCTTTATTAATGTGAAAGTCGGCTTCGCTTTCAACATTTGATAGGGCATAAGGAAATAGTTTGATATTGCCCGCTTTGTTGAGTTTGATGTTCTTGCTAAATTTTTCCTGTAAATGAGTTAGGGGTTCAAAAGCAAAGACTGTTCCTTTCTCACCTACAGATTTGGACATACGGATACTTTGCAGTCCAATATTGCCACCAATATCCAGTGCAACATCGCCTGGTTTCAACGATATTTTTATGAGCTTATTTATTTCATCCTCATAAGTACCCGTGCTTAGAATAGTCCATTCAATGTAATTGTCAGCGCTTGTATATATGGCAATATCCTCATCTGCAAGCCATACAATACCATTTGAAATGCTTGCTTTAAACTGTAAGGATGTTTTAAGCCACCCCACTAATCTTTCTCTTCCAGGCAGCCTCCAATTTCTTGTAAAATTTAATTTAATCCGATCGGATCGTTTCATTTAGTTTGTTCTCTATTGCTTCTGCAACCCTCAAAAAGTTCCAGTTTTTTATTAGTATTTTACTATTTTCCCCATATTCTCGCAGTATCTCTTTCGACCGGGTCAACTTGTCTAATTTACTAACAAGGTCATTTATGTTTTCACTTTTAAAAACAGTGCCGTTGTAATTTTCTTTTACAAGGTCAATGGCACAACCAACTTTATTTGAGACTAAAACTGCTTTTCCGCAAGCCATCGCTTCGTTAACTGCCAATCCCCATGTTTCGCCGGGGCCTTTTGAAGGAAGGCAAAACAAGTCGCAGGCCTGATAAACGGTAGGTATAGCTAATTGGTTTTGAAAATCTCCAAAGTGGATATTTTTATGATTTCTTGCTTTCCTTTTTAACTCGGCTTCAAGTGCCCCATTTCCCAAAAATAATAAATGAATACTAGTATTCTTCAAGGTCAAAAATGCATTGAGTAATAATAATGGGGATTTTTTGTCTTCAAATTTCCCTGCAAAAAGAATAAGTACCTCACTGTTATTAATACCTAATTCCCGCCTAAACAAAGTAGCGTTATCAGCTTTATCAGCGGCAAATCTGTCGTTATCTATTGCATGAGGCGCAAAATTTAATTGGCTTTCTTTTAAACCATATTTTTTGAAATAGGCTTTGTTATTAGTGCCTACATAAAAGGCATGATCAACGTGATTATATACCCATTTTAGAAAAATGGATTTTAACAAGCTTTTCGCACCATTTTTTTCATCAAGCAAAGTGGAATCTCCGCGGAATAGAACAGGGATTTTATTTTTGAAATAACGTATAGCTTTCAAATGTCCATGATACGCCCAACCATAAAACAAAATTACATCAGGCTGCCATGTCTCGACCTGCTCAGGTAATTTTGGGTTTACTATACCTTTAAAGTGATGTGTACCCGGTTTAGCAGCTATGTTTTGCACCCACTCATAGGGATAACCGTCCAATAAAGGGATATCCCAGGTAATATTTTTATTAAATCCTGGATCATACTTGTTTAAAGCTTGTTCACCCCATGTATAAAATACTTTGATATCTATTTTCCCTCTTTCATGGAGCAATTTGAAAACGGGTGCATAATATTGTATCGGATGAGTGTTGATTATCGCCAGGCGCATAGATTAAATTACTTCTCCCATTACATTTACCCCGCCCGAAATTTGCAATCGGTGATTAATGAAATCAATATCACGACAATAAATAGTGTTGGCGTTTCCGAATGTTTCCGTTTCTGTTAGTATCCGCCTGAACGGGTTATAGGTATGCGGCTTGAATTTTTGGGACAAAAGTAAATCATGTATTTCTTCCTCACTGTACCCATACCGTGCGCTACTGCCGTTTAGTTCAATTATTATTGCTTTTAACGATGATAGGTTTAACGTTGCAGCCATACCTTTCAAAACCTCTGTTTCAAAACCTTCAACATCGATTTTTATTAACGCGGGTTGGTTTTTACTTATTAACGAATCTACAGTGATTACCGGGACTGTTATAATACCGGTCTCATTTAATTCATTTATGGCTACCGCATGATTGGTTGTGTCTTCATTTGAGGTAAAGTTGATTGTTCCATTTGCTGCCCCGGCGGCCGAGTTTATTATTGTCACGCAGTCCTGCAATGTGTTTAATTCAATGTTTTTACTTAGTAATTCGCATGTTGCCCCCACAGGCTCAAGGGCAATACTTTTGGCTTTGCAAACACCCGAAGCTAATAGGGTAAAGGAACCTGCATTCGCACCTATGTCGAAAAATATATCTTCAGGCCTTAAAAAATGGAGCAAAAACGTCATGTCATAAAACTCATGCAACCCAACATAAATATTGCCGGTTAGACCCGTTAACCCTTTACGGGCGTAAAACTTAACCGGTTTAATAAATTGTTTCGTAAAGAATCTAGTTGGATAAAGGCAGCTTTGGACCTGCCATATTATGAAACGGCCAAGGCTTTTAACGATATGTCGTTTAGCTAATGAATGAGTTAATATAAAACCGAATGTTCTTTTGATTTTATTCATTAAGCGTCATTTTTTTTGCTTCTCCTGGTTATCTGATCGAATATTTTACATTGTAACCTTGTCATATTTTTAGCTGAGTATCGCTGAACATATTCATCATTATAACTTTGTTCGGCAATTTCTCCACCAACCACATTTTTTATAAACCAGATGATTTTTAAGTCAATCTCATTGGTATCGTCATAACTATAAGCGTACTCGGCTCCACATGTCTTTAATATATTCAAAGCAGCACTTTTCGAGTTAAATATAGCCAGTATTGGTTTTTTAGATAACAGGTACGGATATATTTTTGAGGCGGAATACTTAGGATCATCAGAACCCGGAATAAACAAGGCATCGGCTTTTTGCAGCGTAGCCAGTGTGTGATAAAAGCTTATCCGGTCAGTAATCTCCACTACCTTATCGTCTATTCCAAATTGTTGCGCTATTGGCAATATGGAAACCTTCCCCTGTCCGGCAGGGGCGTAACTGGTGCCGATAAAATAAAGTTTTATCTTTTCAAATGACCCGGGTTCATTTTCGATTCCTTTTTTGACTGCTTTAAACAAAACGCTTACGGCGCTACCCATATCCGCACCCCCACGACCGATATAAACTATATTAATTTTACCTGCTTCCAGGATCGGTTTAAATAGTGACTGGTTATCAACTGCAATTTTCAAGTCAGCGGCAAATGCGCCAAAAGGGATCGTTGTTGTAGGAATTCTTTTTATTGCAGGGTATCTCGCCTTTAGATCAGTAATATAGTTTTCCGATACACTGATCAAGCCATTCACCCATTTCATTGCTATTGGCTCAAGGTATTTGTTTAACCGGTAGGAAAACCAATATTTAGGAGGTCGCTGATCTTTGGGTTTATCAAGATAATAAGTGGAATGCCATGGGTCCTGCATATCGATCACATAGGGGATATGGAAGTACTTTTTCCAGTAGGCGCCCAAAATACAGACTGGGAATTGCGTAGTTGAAAAATAAATAAGATCAAAGTCGGTCTCTTTTAATATCTGGTTTACCTTTTTCCTGTAAAACCAAAGTGAACGTATTGCAAGACTGCCTAACCCGAATTTTAAGGTCCGTTTTTTGTTAAAGGCTTTTATTTCATGTATCTTAATATTCTTCGGAATACTTTGCAATAGCAGATCATCTTTTAAAAGATCTGAATATTCCGGAGCTACAGCCACTACTTCAGCGTTCCATCCAAATTCATTAAAATAGGGAAGACTCATACGCACCCGCTGCATATCCGCTGCATTGGTCGGCGGGAAATAAGGGGAAATAATAAGCAAACGTTTCAAGCCAGTTTTATTCCGATTTTTTTCAGCAATCGCCGCTTCAAACTAGCTTGTTTTATTTCTTCGCGCGCATCGCTCCAATCAATCATGCTATCATTAACATCATAATATCCGCGCTGCGCATCAGGTATATTGCCAGTCTCAATATTTTCTATAAGCAACGGCAGTTTCAGAAAAAACGTTTCATTTCTGTAAGGCGGATGCAAGGACCATATACCCGTGCCGGTTCCTAAAAAGTCGACCCTTTTTAGTCCCTTTTTTCGCATAATATTGGTTATGGTATCTTCAGGCAATTCAAATATCGGTCTGAAACGTAGTAATGCCCGGTATAGAAGCGGCCATTCGGCTATTTTTACAGGTAAAGGATATATCTTTTTTTTAAACGACTCTTTATTAATCACGAATAATCTGGTACTAAAAGAATCGAAATAAACCTTCCTCAATTCTGAATTATCTATATTTCCGGACTGATCAAGCAGTTTTCCATCGGCGGTTGGCGGGCCGGGAAATGGGCTGCAGGTAATAATATCCTGATCGCTTTTCATCAACTCAATAGCTTCACTTATCCAATTCGGGTTGGCGCCACCAAAAAAAATATCAGAATCGATATGGAAAATGTAGTCGTGCGCGGCATGATATAAACCATAAAAATAAGAGTAAAACGTTCCGCTACGGTGGGGTTTATTGGGCACACGCTTATTGTTAAAATATGCTGCGCTTATCTTTTTTTTTGCATCGGGCGAATAATCAACTTCAATTAAACGGATTTTGTGATACTGCCTGAGGTTATGTTTAACAAAGGCCATTACTTTATCAGTATCATGTTCATACCTGCCACCCTTGTAACCGCCGCGGTCGTATACCAATAAAACCTCGTCAACCTGGTCATGCCACATTTTTAATTGATGCGGCAACAAGTGCGGTAAAAACCGCGCATCGCCTGGCGACAGGCTGATGCTTAATGTTACTTTTTCTTTATTCACTGACTGCGTTTGAAACAAGGTTCAATAATGTATCTTTTTGCTTATCCCAACACAGCTCATTTGCGGCATTTACAGCTTGCCGGCGGTATAGTTGCAAAGTTTCAGTGTCGGCCAATAACCTTTGTATTTGAGCTTTTGAGTATTCGGGATCATCATAATCTATCAATATCCCTCCTCCATGATTTTTAATAATTTCTGACTGCCCCGGTGTATTTGTTGCAATTACCGGTAACCCGGAATTCAAATATTGAAACAATTTATTAGTCACGGTTAGCGAGCGGCTCAACGGCTCATTCAGCTCAAGAGCCAGACCAATATCGAATTGCGCAATAACTTTTGGCAGCTCTGTCGTTTCAACCAACGGATGAATGTTGAGTTGATGCTTTAATAGTTGCTGAAGTTTATTCTTGTAATCTATACTTGCTAATGCACCGAGTAAATTAATCTCCAAAGTCATGTCCAGACTATTTAGTATCTCAAAAAACTGCTCTAAACCGCGGCTTGGCCCTATAGTCTGCGAAAACCAAAATAGTTTTAGTGGCTTTTTAAATTCTTTCATCTGACCAAGTATGGCATTTTCTTTATCAAAAACATTATAAATGCATATAGGCACTTGTGCCTTATAAGCCGTAGCCAACTGTTTGGCCATTACCTTCGAGGTAGTGATACAAAACACGCCTTTCTGCAAACCCGTCTGCTCAAGTTGACGGAGTAAACGCAGAGGGCGATAAGATCTGGCATCTGGTAAAAGATCTTCGGAGTGCCAGTCTTCAAAATCAAAAGCTACTTTTTTTTGTTTTTTCAATAGCTGTACACCACAATACAAACCTAACTCCTGGTGACAGATATAAAGATCGGCATTTTGTTTTAATGCAATTTTTTCATATCGCCACGATAAATAACCTAATGCTAAAGGAGTTTGTATGTTAAAGACTTTAACCATTACCCGTCCGGTTTTATTCATCAGGCGAGCGATAATCGATTTGGTATCCCTATCCTTTAAACGGATAACTGATAAAAGCTTAATGGGATAAGCGCACATTAAACGCTCGTCTTCCTTACTCCAATGCTCGCTGTAACTACTGTTAATTATGGTAACCTTGTAATCATTATCTGCAAGAAGAATTGCCTCTTTCAATACTCTTGGGTTGCGGCATAAATGCGATTGAGTTATTATGCAAATATGTTTAGTCAAAGAGTATTTTGTTAATGTATTTTGATAGGTTGTAATTGTTTTTTTATAAGCTTAACTGTTTTCCAGTTAAAAAAGCGAGCTAAAACCTTGGTAATGCCCCCACTTGGATATGGTAGTGTTGGTACCGGCAAACCCGCCAAAGATAATTCTGCTTTTTTGACAAGATCTGGGTACTCTGGATAAATTTCGTAAATTAAGTTTTGCCAGATGTTAGCACAGCTTTGACGAATGATCTCTCGATCGCTGTATTGCGCAAGCGCCATTTTTACAGACAGTTCAATAGCAGTAAATGATGATTCAAAGGCTGTTTTTCCTTTAAGAGAAGATATACCCAATATGCCCGACCGGTAAGACAAAATACCCTCATGGTTAAAAACGATCTTTTCGGTATGCAGCATAATGCGAGTAAAAAACTCAAGGTCATCATTCAAACTTAGTCGCTCATTCCAGATTCCACCTTTTTCTATAAGAGTTTTGGGTATAAATGCCCGGCCAGGGTTAGTCATTGGGTTACAGTTGTACCAATAGTCACATATCCATTCATCAAATCTCAATTCATCATAAAAAACCTGTTCAACGATGGCTGTTATTGGTTCATTGTTATAAAATCGACCCCAGTCTGCCAAAACCAACAGATCCGGGCTTGCAAGCGCTTTAGTTAATTGCGTTTGCAGAAAATTGGGGGAAAGAAGATCATCAGCATCAAAAAAAATGATATAGTCGCCATTGGAATGGCTAAAAGCTATATTTCTCGCCCGAGCCGCCCCACCATTAGTTGTAACAAGCGATTTAATGCGTTCATCTTTTTCAAATCTGGTAATAATACTTTGGGTATCATCTGTTGAGCCATCATTTACAATAATTAACTCCCAATTGTTATAGGTTTGATCAATTACTGATTGCACTGCTTCGGCTATAAATGCCCCGGCATTATAAGCAGGCATACATATAGATACTAGCGGCTGCATTAGCTTGTCCTTAAATACGGCTTAAATAACCTAATTAGCTTTTCGCGAAGCCACACCGCTCCAAATGGGGATACATGGGTTAGAGCGTTAAATGTTTTGCTTCCGTTCTCACAATATGGGTGTCCTATTTTTTTAGAAAGAGCTAACGCTTTTTTGACATAGTCGTAAGCCTCACATACACCTAGCGCAGCTATACACTCCCATAGTTTATCAGCTATTTCTCTTGGATAAACCTTGCCATGTGTTGCAGCCATGTCTTCCAATACGTAATAATTAGAAACAGCACATTTAAGCTGGTTTGCAGAAGACATGCTGACGTCATACCTATAGTTTATACAAGTAATATCAGGCAGGTAATCAAATTTTAAACCGGCTTTGGCCATGCGCTGATGCATGGCATTATCTTCATTAAATAAAACCTTTACATTTGTATTAAAACCGCCAACATCGATAAATTTTTTTCGCTTATAAACGCCAAAATTGACTATTTTATAACTTATCGCATATCTTAAAGCATCCTCGTGCAACGCCATTACATCATGATTGGCGGTTGCTATCACTTCGCCTGAATTTACATCCACATATTCAAAGTTCAATAATAATATATCGTAATTATCCTGTTTGTGAGTAAGCCAATGATGTATCTTCTCAGTAAAATCAGGCAGCAAATCGTCGTCAGCATCATGAAAATGAATCCAATCAGACTTTACAAGTCCGGCTAAAGCATTTTTACCGAATGAACATCCACGGTTAATATCACCTTTAATCACCGTTGCGCCATAGCTTTGTGCTACCTCTGATGTGTTATCTGAGCTACAATCGTCATACACCAATATTTCATCGAACGGTATTGTTTGATTGGCGGCGGAAGATAGCAACCGGGGAAGAAACCGGGCGGCATTATAGGCAGGAATACAGAGCGCCAGCGTATTCATTTTAGTATTTTAGATTTAACGCGCTGCAAAAAATAAGCCTGTAGTGATTTGAGTGTCTGTTTATTCAACACTTTATCGATACCATACTGTTTGTTGGATGGACGATAAATCTCATCCAAATAGGAGTTTGCCAGGCTTGGTTTAAAGTCTGACTGTACAGTTTTATAATGTTCCAGATTTGCTTGGATGATAGTCGCTGGATCAACCATTTTTTTTACCGTCTCAACAGCTGCATTGGCCATTTCAGCGTATGTAGTATCGTCTAACTCATTGATCGCATTGATCAGTTGTGCTAGGGCTTGGGTATCATTCGCAGAATATTTGAATCCGTTTTTACCGTGTTCAATTAACTCTGACACCCCGGCCCCTTCAGAGCAGATCACCGGTGTGCCCACAGCCATAAACTCAAGCGCGGTAAAATTAAACATATCCCAGGTTGAAGGTATAAGTCCGAATTTTACCGCTTGTTGCAGCTTACGAAGTTCTTGATGAGGAAGCGGTTTCTCAAATAATACTTTCTTGTTATAAATTTCCGGATAAGCACTTTGCAGAAATTGTAATGTTGTCTGCTTCTCGTCGAAATACATATCCCGCCCAAACCATTTAATAACCGGAGGATTTTCGAATAAAGATATTGCACGGCACAGTTCCTCAGGCCCTTTCCATTTTTGTACACGGGCCATGACCAAACCAAAATCCTTACGATTGGCCAAAGGCAACGGCGAAGTGTAAGAGCTGTATACCGGATAAATAACACTAACTTTAGCTTGACTAAACAAATCATTCCAAAAGGTTGCATTACTTCTGCTATGCGATATAAGCACATCGGCCAATGGCATTACAGATAACTCGACCAATTGAAATAAATGTGCAGACAGCACGTGGTCGGCAGTTGGCTCATGTAGTGCTATTTGTCCTGAGCTGCCATGTAAACGGATAACAACCGGTTTACTATGCTCAAGCAACCATGGCATAAAACCAAGCCCAAAATCAGTACACTCGATCATATCAAAACCATCGCCCTGTTTAACTTGCTCCCACATGGCCCAGGCAGCGGCGAGGTTGTTTCTAAACTCGGGAAACAGATCGTATTTACTGAACTGATTAAGGTGATGCTGATAAACCGATGGCTTTAAATATTCTATCTCAATACCATCTAAATTAAAAACATCGTCACCGTGGGTATAGCTGCTTCCTACTATTACCTTAACGTACTGGCAATGGGGCTGTAAAGCCTTAATATATTGTAGGTAGTAAGTAGATATACCGCCGCCTGAATGAGGGTAATATTCAGGAAGTATGAAGAGAATTTTCAAGGATGAAATTTTCTAAAACATTGTTCAGTTTATCAGGGTTACGCGTTTCACGCAGAAACTGTCTTAGCCTGGTGATAATTGTGGTGTCATAACCATTTTTTATAATCCTTAACGTGTCTCGAGTTAAATCTGCAACGTTTAAAGGCAAAAACAATTCGCGGATTTCGCTTGGATAACTCAAGGGCGGCTCGCCCACAGGCATACAACCAGCATATGCACATTCATTGTATTTTAAAAACTCTACTCCGGCACGGCTTGGGCATAACAGCATGTATTTATACTGTGAAAGGTGTTTAACAAAGTTTTCACCTATTACCGAATGCGAATGTTTTTTTGAAGCAGACATTTCAGCATAACCGGGATGTCTTAAAATATCGAAGAAAAACAAACGTAACCAAGATCGGGTTACTTTTTTCCAGATTGCATATCTGTATGGATATACCTGTTCATTTAATGAGCCTGATATAATGATCTTATTTGCTTTTTGTGTGTTTTCAATTTCTTTTTCAGCGAGGTATGGATAAGGCAAATGGATAAACCGTCCTTTATATTTGTCGGCAAGTGTGACAGTTAACTCGGCAGGAGTATATACAGAAAGCAAAAACGTGTTGAGGCATCCGCACATTGTCAACAAAAACCTATAATAAGGATGTCCCTCTTGCTCATTAAAAGGGTCGACCACTTTTAGCAAAAAAATCGTATCGCTATGTTCTTGAATGATGGCTTTTAGCCTGGTCACTTCATCAGCTGTGAGTCGGTTATCAACAACGAAAACTTCATTTGCGCTAATCTTTACTTCATTCAGCCTCACCGGACGCCACCCCATACTATTTGAATAGCCGTACCCAGCATCATCGCAAATCAGTAAACTATAATTTAACGTGTCCGAAATCAGATAAACAACTGGCATTATAAAGGCTATTTATTTCTTTTTATACAAGGAGAAGTAATACTTCACCTGAGATTTTAACTGGCGCATTTTATTTTTAATTTCAAATTTTATAGCTCTGCCTATATACAACCAGTAGCTGTGATGATTCCATTTATAGTCATAGTAAATAAAACCGCCTTCTGTATTTTTCTTTTGTTCTGCGTTATCAAGGCTTAGGAGTGTTGATTCTACTCTGTGGTGAACTATGGACGATGATACCAACACATGATTAATATTAAATTTTTTAAGCAAATTGGCATAATCGTTATCCGCATACCAAAAAATTATTTTTTCATCTAAGGGACCAATTATGTCCAGTAATTTTCTTCGTAAAAAAATAAACCAGCCTGCAACTTCACGCCCAACTCTCCATCCGTAATAATTACCACTATTTACATTAAACCCGTGTTGAGGATGAAAGATTGGACATATAGGACTGGCGCTTAGCGCATTGCTATCGTCCTGTATTACTTTTAATATTTCAGATGCCCATCCTTTTGTAAAGATCACATCATTATTACTGAAACATACATAATCAGCGTTTGTATTAGCCAGGCCGATATTCAGGTATTTGTTGAAACCAAACTTTGATTTTGGATAAATTGTCAAAGTATTATTGTATTGCTCAGGTTTCATTTTTTTTTCAGACTCTATTACAACAATATTGAACTTTATTTCATCCTCAGATGCAATCAATGTCTTTATAGTTTGCTCTGTTAAACCCTTTAGTTCTTCGTTTTTTGCGTAACTTAAAATAATAACGTCTATAGTTATCGAGTTACGCTCCGCTTCACTAAGCATGCTTTACAAATAATGATCTGAACCATTTATTGAAATATTTTACACCAGTTCGAAAATGGTTACGTTGGTCTTTCTGATAAAACAACCTGTATGTATTTAAATTATATATATGCTCCCGAAATGCATTACTATGTTTCGCAATTATATAATTTACAATTTCAGCTGTTTTCTTATTAGAGGTTTCTGAGATCATTGAACTACCTTTTATTCGATAATCATACAATTGCTCATTTAAAAATCTAAAGTTAAATCCTTTTATATAGCAATTGATCCAAAACTCCCAATCCTCTAAGGATGTCAATTTCTCATCATATCCCCCAACAGCCCCCCAAACCGATTTACGATAAACGGCACAAGCGTCTATATAATTTTCAACAAAAAGCTTCTCGCCATCAAATTCATGGCAAACAAACTCCCGCTCTTTAATGTCTTCTCCAAAAAAATGAGGCTTAGCATATACTATATCACAAATGCCGCTATCCAAAAGGCTTATTGCCTTATCCAGATAACCTTTTCTGATTTTATTGTCGGCATCAAGCGGTAATATGTATTCGCCGTGCGCTTGTTCTATTCCACGATTTCTGGAAAATCCCAGGCCTTGATTTGGATGTGAAATCACTTTCACCCCCCGTTTTTCATACTTACCCAGTACGTCAAGTGTAAGCTTATCTGTCGATCCATCATTAACTATAATTAACTCCAGATCATTATTAGTACAAGTCAAAACACTGTCGACAGCTTCGGTTAAAAATAAGCCCTCGTTGTAGCAAGGTATGATAACTGAAATTTTCAAACTACCTTGGATTTTCTTGCTACTACTACGTAGTTCATGGTATTGGTATGATCTGTTCCTTTGCTATCCAGGTATAAAAAAAACCGATTTATACCCTTTATTCCTCCTATGCATCTGAGCAATACTCTTGCAATTTTCCCCTTTAAACCTTTTATATAATATATCTGGGGATGCAAGGCATGTAAAAAAGCTTGCCCGGCGACGGCCCATTTACCGCCATTGGCTTCAATGCTTACTATCTCAAATCCTGCTTTTTCCAAAATATATCTGAATCCGTGTTTGGTAAATCGAAAAAAGTCATAAGGTTCTTCATGTAATGGCCAATACATGGGGCCGCTCAAAATAAAATGGCCCTCTGGCTTTAATAATCGATAAGCTTCGGTTACTAAACCCTGATGATCTTCGACATGTTCAATTGTCTGAGTGGAGATAATGGTATCAAATGTTTCGCCATTCAAAGGAATTACATTCGCGGCGCTTAAAATATCAACACAATTTTTACTCGACTGAACAATATCACAACCAATATATTCACTTATGTGAGGTGCTATAACATCCTGGTATGGCTTGTTGCCACAACCAATATCAAGTAGTCTGCCCCGAGCGTAGTAAGTTATAGCCGATATAAGGCATTTGTGATAAGAATAATAATGTAAAAACGAAAGATTTTCTTCGCCTATCTGTATGCTGTTTAACCTATCCAGATTTTCTTCTCTCATAAAAGTTAGGTTTAAGCCAATTCAGTCCATTTAAATTCTTCAGTGTAGATACATAGATCTTTCTGCCACCCCCAGGCGATCATTTTATTGGGCATCACTACTTCAAATTCGCAAATGCGATCTATCTCCTCAAACTTTGTGAACGATTTTGTCTCTGCCAGATGAACCCTTAAATAATATATGTCTGCATATAGTCTACATTTATGCAGAATGCATCTAAGCCTGCTAAGGCCTTGTTGCTTCAAATCAATATTGCCCCCGTCATATGTGTAGGTGTATATAACCGGAACCTCGTGCTCGTTTATTATCTGGACAGAAAGTGCTAGACCATCAATACTGTCAGGAGCTGCTACGTCAATATCAATATACAGATCTTCACCGTTCATGTGTGTCCCGTCTAATTCAGAAACAACTACCTCAACACGCGCTATATTAGGCCGGTCAGTTTTCGGCTGGGCAACGTAAACACCTTTATCTTTTACTCGACTTGTTAAATACTGATCTATTACGTGCCTGGTTTTTCCGAACGTATCTAACCGGCCGTTTATGATATAAATTGACTTCGACGTCAGCGTCTCGACCGCCGCCATATTATGGCTTACAAATAAAACCGTCCGACCCTCACCTTTGCTTACGTCCCCCATCTTCCCTAGGCATTTTTTCTGAAACTCGGCGTCGCCCACCGCTAAAACTTCATCTACTATCAATATTTCAGATTCCAAGTGTGCCGCTACCGCAAAGGCAAGTCGTACATACATGCCTGATGAATATCGTTTCACAGGAGTATCGATATACCGCTCTACCCCAGCAAAATCTACTATTTCATCAAACTTGCGTTTTATCTCCACCTTGCGCATACCCAGTATAGCGCCGTTCAGGTATATGTTCTCTTTGCCGGTCAGTTCGGGATGAAATCCGGTGCCAACTTCCAGCAAACTGGCTATTCGCCCTTTAATTTTTACCGAACCAGTTGTGGGGGAAGTTACACGGCTTAGTACTTTCAACAGGGTGCTTTTGCCCGCGCCATTACGTCCTATTATGCCTACTGCATCACCTTGCTCAATATCAAAACTCAGGTCTTTCAAGCTCCACACAATATCGCTTTCGCCGCGGGTGGCGCGGTCGTTCAACTCGCCGATCTTTAAAAATGGATCCTCTTTGCCGCGCACCCTTGCCCAAAAGCGTTCCAGGTCGCGCGAGATAGTGCCGGTGCCAAAATCACCTAATTGATAGGCTTTTGATAGGTTTTCTACTCTTATCGCTTTAGCCATTATACCGTGTCGACAAATGTTTTTTCAACTTTATTAAATATAATAACACCCAGCAGCAGGACAATTGCAGTTACACTCGTGCTGTAGCCTAGCAACCCCCAGCTAAAACTGCCTTTGCCTAGAAAGCCATATCGCAGCGTCTCTATCACAGCAGTAAGTGGATTAAATTTAATGATCCAACTATAAGCCGGATATTTTGCCACCGCAGTTGATAGTGGGTAGATCACCGTAGTGGTATACATCAACAGTGGAACGCCGAATGTGACTACAAATGCCAGGTCGCGGTATTTGGTGGTTACTGCCGATATGAGCATACCTAATCCTAAACCAAGCGCAGCAATGATCAGGATAAGCGCCGGGAACAACAACAGTCCCGCGTTAGGGGCAATCGGGTAGCCTTTTCCCCATTCAATACCTATCAAAATAAGGAACAAAATAAATTGCACGGCAAACCTGACCAGATTAGATAATACAATACTTAGTGGCATGATCAGTCTCGGAAAATATACCTTGCCCATCACCGCTGCGTTGTCTTTAAAAACCGTGGAGGTTTTGGTAAGGCACTCGGCAAAATAATTCCACAAAATGGTGCCAGCCAGGTAAAATAGCGGCCCTGGTATGCCGTCGGTTGGTATCTGGGCAAGATTATTGAATACCAGGTTATAGATCAGTATGGTAATAACGGGCTGCACAAAAAACCAGATAGGACCAAGTATGGTTTGTTTATAAAACGATACGAAATCGCGCCTTACCAGTAGTAATAGCAAGTCGCGGTAATGCCATGTGTCTTTAAGCCGCAAGTCAAATAAGCTATGCCTGGGACTTATCTCAATATCCCAATTCTCGTCAGGCAGCTTGTTCATCTTTCAGCATTTTTTGTAAATTTTCTTTGTAGCGGTTTTCATTAAAATGGAGCAAGCATTCTTTTTGCAATTTTTTTCTGTCACTAACAGTCAGAGGAATGTTTAAATATAGGGTAATGGTGTTTTGTAATTCGATCAAGTCGTCAACATTTATCGCTGTGCCTAATTTACCGTCTTTAATGGCGTCTGTACTGCCATCCGCGTTTCCGCAAATTACAGGCAAGCCGCAAGCAAGCGCTTCGATGAATACTATACCAAACCCCTCTTTTTTACTCGGCAGAACAAAAAGATCTGCAAGCAAGAAATGATCGGTTAGTTCATTTTCATTCAGAAAGCCTGTTAGTATTACTTCGTTGTCTACGTCGTATTTGTTTATCAGGCTTCTGATCCTGACCTCTTCAACCGGGTCATATTGCCCTGATAGAATATATCTTATATCAGGGAATGCCAGTTTTAAGTTACTGACAGCTTTTATTACCTGTTCGTGTCCCTTATATTGTTCAGATGATGCCAGCCTGGTCAGTGTAAAAATGACTTGGTTTGCGACGCTTAGGCCGTACCTGTTCCGTAAATATTCAGGTTTGTCAAAAACATCAGGTAGTTTTATAAAAGGGTCGACCACATTATTTAGTACCACGCATTTAGTGGGATTAGAATGGTGCCGGGCTATCATTTGTTTCCGGGTGAAGCTGCTTACGCAGATAATTTTATCACAGCACTTGTTCAAAAAGAATCTTTTTATAATATTGACTGGGCGCCATACTTCAATGCCATGCGCTATCAGCCACATTTGACATTTAGGATTAAGAAGCTTGATCACGATGCCGATAAGTGAAAAGTTGATGTGGTTTAAAATCACGATATCGGAATGCGAGGATTCTTTGATGGATGTTAATCCTAACCTCAGGCGGTTATTGTTAAAACCAATATAATTTTCAGAAGGCAGATATTGGGTCATCAAGTCATATCTTGTATCATATAATGAAAACAATTTGAAGTCCCAATGCGCTGTCTTTGAAATATGGAATAAGGCATGGGCAAGCGTGCGGGTCATCTTTTGGATGCCGCCGGTTGAACTAAAAGTTTGTAGGCTGAATAAATATATATGCTTACGCATGCATCTGAAGTTGGAATAATGCAAACGCTTTAGACCAATGCACCGCATTGTTTTTGAAAGATTTTATGACGCTTTTTGATTTACTCCTTTTGTAGAGGCTTTCATCGGTTATCCTCTCATTTTCCTTCATCCATTCCTGGAGTGGAAAAGTAAATCCCATTTTCGTTCTGTTCCAGATCGGTTCCGGCAAAATACTGTCAAAGCTATCGATCAATAATTTTTTAGGCCGCCCCTTATCAAATCTGATCCCGGTATTAATACTGTCGGCTAAACGGATAAAATCTTCGTCTAAAAATGGTAGTCGTACTTCAAGCCCGTGGCTCATTCCCATCACATCCGTATCACGCAGCAGTTGATTCTGCATGTAAAGATTTACCTCAAACCACGCTGCATCCCGTTCATCATAATTGCGAAGATAGGGCAGTCTGCGGTTTCCGAATAAAACGTCCTCAACCTGGGTGATATCTGCATCCAAGATAGTTGAAATATCAGCAGGGGAGTAAAGGCCCCTTAAAAATAAGTAATCGGCGATTGGGTGCCTGTAGGACAAGAAAGCGATTTTTCGGTAAACATCGAAAGCTGAACAGTTGGCAAGCTTAAACAACCATCTTTGGTATTTTTTTGCGGTCTTAATATACTTGATACGATTAAAGGAAGGATACCCGCCAAAAAGCTCATCTGCACCCACGCCAGACAATACTGCTTTTAAACCATCATCATGCGCAAATTTGCTTATGCACCATGTGTTGATCCCATCAGTCGTTGGCAAATCCATGTCTTCGATGATCTGCGGCAAGAAAGCTTCAAAGTCATTTTGCTTTACAAGATGGTTAAATTTATCGCCCTCTATCTGCTTTAATACCAGGTTTTGGTACATACTTTCATCATATGCCTTCTCATTAAAATAGATCGATATGGTTTTCAGCTGCGCTTTTTTTTCTTTTTCGGCCAACAGAGTTACTAAGCTCGAATCGATGCCACCGCTTAGAAATACGCCGATAGGGGCATCTGCTATTAATTGGCGTCGTACAGCAAATGCCAGGGCCTTTCTTATTGCATCTTTCGCAATTGCAGGATCATTTATCCCGGCTTTTTTAACGATCACATAATAAGGGTGTATATTGTATGAAGCTTTCTTGTGATCCCAGCACAAAAATTCGCCCTTGGGTAAGCTATATACATTTTTTAAAGTAGTATAGGGCTCAGGTATATGGCCATAAGCCAAGAACCTGATCTGCCAGTTTGGGTCGGCCTCATGGGTAACGCCAGCCGCTCTCAGAGCCTTCACTTCGGAAGCAAAGCTGAGTTGCCCAGCTTCAGCGTGATAATATAACGGTTTGATACCGGAGCTATCACGGACCAGGTAAGTCAATAATCTTTCTTTATCATAAAGAGCGAAAGCAAATATTCCCCTAAGTTTAGCGAAAGCAGCAATACCCCAATACAAATAAGCCCATATAATTACTTCAGTATCTGTCGTCGAAAGGAACTGCGCGCCCAAACCCATGAGTTGTTCTTTCAACTCGATATAATTATAGATTTCGCCGTTAAATGTTATCCAGACTTTTTTTTGCGTATCTGCCATAGGCTGATGTCCTTTCTGGCTAAGGTCAATTATTGATAGTCTTCGGTGCCCGAAAGTAAGTCCAACTTCATTCTCATCAAAAATGCCTTCGTCATCAGGTCCCCCATGCCTAAGTATATGACACATCCGCTTTACTTTTGCGTTCCGGTCAGATGCGTCTAAAGACGTTGAAATTATTCCTGAAATGCGACACATGATGCTGACGGTAAGGGTATATTTATGGCTTCGCCTCGTAAGTCACATAGCAAATATGTAACTGCTTAATTGTTAGATACTTAAAAGCAATTGTTGTCGCTTTTTATTTGAAAAATTAAGGCATTAAATTAAGTCAAAATGCCATTTTACTATATAATTTCCTTGTAAATATTTTCTATAATCGGTCAATTAACGATGCCGAAGCATGGATAATCACCGAGCAACCCAGGTTCTCCAGGCGCAATGCTAATTGCTTCTGCGAACGATACGATACAATTTCACCCATCATACCTTTCAGCGGCCCCGCCTTTAATCTTATTTTTTCTCCCGGCAGTAAGTTTTCTTCTGTTACTTCTAACTCAACCGTGCTTGCCAATAATAGCTTCAGGTCCTCTATCTGTTTGTCAGGCATCGGTGTTACCTTCCCGCCGAAATAAATAAACCGCGTTATGCCTTTAGTCATCAGTACGTCAGTTTGTTCCGGTTGAGTGACATGCACGAAAATATAAGATTTAATGAAAGGCTCATCAATCCATTTTTTCCGGTCGCTCCATTGCTTCAACTGGCGTCTCAAAGGTAGGTAGGCCTCAATCCCTTTATTAACCAGCGCCTGATGTGCTTTTTTTTCAGCTCTGGGATGCGTGCAAACCGGGTACCATTTATACTGATCGGCTTTTGACCTTATATCCATAGATTCCGGAGTACTATTTTATCCAACGTCTGATATTCCACCACTTATACTCTTTTTTGTCAACATAATAGTCTGAACCCTCATAACCACTATAATCAGAATAATAATAATAATGGGTGCCATGATATTCGCTTGTAAACTTGGTCGTATAGTATCTTGAATGCAGCAAGTCTTCTGCAAAGGCATTTAATATGATTACCGTATTATCCAGGTGGTACTCGTTCGCGATACGCTGCGGAACTGTCGCTGCATAAAATTTAGACTTGCCCGAACGGATCACGAAAATGTTGATGTCGCTTACCCTGATCAATGGGATCGAATCTGACACAAGACCGATTGGGGCAGTATCTACCATGACAATATCATACTTCTTCTTCAGATCATTCATCAATGTTTTCATTCTACTGCTGTGCAACAATTCGGATGGGTTAGGAGGAACTGGCCCTGACACAATGATGTCCAGGTTTTGCTGTATGTTTTCAATAATAATATCCTCCAATTCACACTGGTTGGCTAGGTAGTTGCTTAAGCCCTTGTCATTGGAAACATGAAAAGTTTTATGCAGTCGCGAGCGGCGTAGGTCAGCGGCAACAAGTACGATTTTTTTGTCAATCAGCGACAGGGTGCTTGATAGATTAACGGCAATGAATGATTTTCCTTCACCTGCAACTTCCGAGGTGATGCAGATTATCTTGCTTTTCTTCTCCGATGCTATAAAGTTCAGATTAGTCCGTACAGATCGTACAGATTCTGCAAAAATCGATTTTGGACGGCTGATGGCCAGGACCTGTGAATTGTTTTCGTCGATGGCTTCCGGGAACTTCCGGATCACACCGATAATGGGAATAGAGGTTAAGCTTTCAACTGTTTCCTTATCATAGATAAATGGGTTTAAAAGCCTGATAACGATAATCAAACCCAATCCGATTGCTAGTCCAATAATAACTGCAGTTCTGTTGACGGTATGTTCATCGGGCGAGACCGGTGAAAAATTTGGATGGGCCATTTCTACGATAGTGGCGCCCGGTAAAATTGCGGAGCGACTAATCTGCGCATCTAGTCTTTTTTCAGAAAGGAATGAATAGACCTTATCGGTTATGTCGAAATCCCTTTTAAGGCTGAT
>JACXTT010001583.1_pt1 | contig 37558 bp, 39 predicted proteins | sample 9270951 | NCBI WGS metagenome assembly JACXTT01 (sample SAMN15532306, study PRJNA645909) | rock metagenome | isolation source: weathered quartz diorite | place: Puerto Rico | collected 2017-06-21
GTCCACCGCCGTTTGGTCGTCCACCGCCGTGGTGTACATCTCTTTAACGCTCGTCGGGATCGTCGTATTGCGATCAATCAATCGACTCATGACCCCGCCCATCGTCTCGATGCCAAGGGAAAGCGGAACGACATCTAGCAGCAACATATCCCGCCGTCGACCAGATAAGGTGTCGGCTTGCACGGCGGCCCCAAGCGCCACCACTTCATCGGGATTTAAATCTGTCAATGGATTTCGTCCAAAAAATTCGCTTACTCGCTGGCGCACAAGCGGCATCCGCGTGGAGCCGCCGACCAACACGACTGCTTCGATGTCCCGGGGCGTGAGATTAGCGTCCTTAAGCGCTTGCCGACAGGGACCCAAAGTACGCGCAACAATATCTTCCACCACAGATTCCATATCGCGGCGAGAGAGAGTACATGCGACACGCACGTCTCGTTCAGGGACCTCCAACACCAGTTGTGTTTCTTCAACGGTAGATAACGCTTTCTTCGCTTCCTCAGCGATCTTGAGCGCCTGCCGGAGCACATGCGGATCGTGTTGTACTTCCAAAGGCAACGTAGGAAAAAGAAAGCGTTCAGCAATGCGCAGATCGATATCGTCACCGCCAAGGCGTGTATCACCATTGGTGGCAAGCACTTCAAAAATACCAGTATGGAGACGGAGCAGAGAAATATCGAAAGTGCCGCCGCCAAAGTCGTAGACGGCGATGAGTCCTTCTTCTTTTTTGTCTAGCCCGTAGGCAAGAGACGCGGCGGTCGGCTCATTTAATAAGCGCACCACTTCAAGCCCTGCGATCCTGCCAGCGTCTTTGGTCGCTTGCCGTTGCGAATCGTTGAAATACGCCGGAACCGTAATCACGACTTTGCTGATGGGTTCTTGAAAATACGCTTCTGCTCGCTCTTTGAGACTGCGAAGGATCAGCGCCGACACCTGTGGCGGCGTCACCAGTTTTCCGAAGAGATCAAACCGAACAATGGCTTGTCCTCTACTCTTTTCAGGAGCAGCCGCAAAACGGTAGCGACGACGATCCTCCTCGGTCACATGTTCCATGCCTAAGCCCATGAAACGCTTCACAGACTGGATCGTAGTGAGGGGATAATCTGTTGCACGCTCTTTCGCTTGACGACCAACGATCACACCGCCGTCTTCAAGAAACGCCACTACGGACGGCAGCAGCGGATCTCCAGTTTGTAAATCAGGAATTACCCGAGGCGTGTCCTTGTCGATAAAGGCGACCAGACTATTCGTCGTGCCAAGATCAATGCCGACTATGCGTTCCACAAAGCTTCACTTCCTTTTTCGACATCACGCAAGAGGGTGCGTAAGTAGGCAACTTCCGCAAGTAGATTTTTGAGAGCGCGTAACTGTTCAGATTGAACACCGCCATTATTCCATTGAGTGAAATTTGAGCGAAGGCTATCGAGCAGCTGTGCGAGTTGGGCGTTGAGGTTGTCTCGAATAGCAACGAGTTCAGCTCGCACCTCGCTTGTGTTCTCGGCTACATTGGATTCTCGGAGTTCAGCCAGTTTTTCTTGGACCTCAAACACAAGCGCTGCTAATTTCGGCGGCACCTTATTGTTCTCTTTTCCGAGCTGCTCACCGTGCAGTTCCAGCCAATACTGTCCACGTTGGACGGGATCACGCAACGTCCGATAGGCGCGAGTCAGTACTGCTGTGTTCTTGAGACTCGCTTCCTTCTCTTGCGGTGTCCCAGTTTGATAGAGGTCAGGATGCAAGCGGCGGCTGAGGGCATAGTAACGCTGAGTGAGTTCATTCTCGTCGAGCATCGGATTCTGGGGAAGATCGAGAATGGTGAAATAGTCCGCTTGTGGAGGCAATAGTTGTATTGCCTGGCATGCGGGGCAGAAAAGAGACACCTGGTGCTGAACTCCACAGCGCCAGCACCGAACTTCTTGAGCAGTATTCATGAAGAAAGCGTACGAGCCTAGACCGAAAACGAACTTCCGCACCCGCACGAACGCTTGACGTTAGGGTTTTGTAATTTGAAGCCCGAATCCATCAAAGAGTCGACATAATCGAGCTCTGTGCCGCGGAGATAGAGAAAACTTTTGCGGTCAACGATGACCTTCGCCTCGTCGCGCTCGAAAACGCGGTCGCCGTCCCGAGGGATATCAAGGTCCATTTTGTAAGAAAGTCCTGAACAGCCGCCGCCAACAACCTTGACGCGGAGCCCATGGCCATCCTTGTGCTGCTGCGCGATCAGACTCTGGATTTTCTTCACGGCATTTTCGCTCAGTTCAATTGTCTGCTGGGCCATTCGTTAGATCCTCAACTCTTTTCTCTGGCTCTATCTCTGTCTAATTTCTATGCATGTTTCCATTGGACGGACTTGAGGTCGATCCCCTCTTTGGCCATCTCGTATAAGGGGGATAATTCTCGCAGCCGTTTGGTCACTTCTACCACCCGCTTGATCGCGTAATCCACATCCGCCTCTGTGTTGAACCGCCCCAACCCAAACCGAATCGATGTATGCGCCAGCTCTTCCCCTACACCGAGGGCCTTCAGCACATACGACGGTTCCAATGTTGCGGAAGTACAGGCCGATCCCGACGAGAGCGCAATCTCCTTGTTCAATCCCATGAGGAAAGATTCTCCCTCCACATAGGAGAAACTTACATTTAAGTTCCCTGGCAACCGTTGCGTCGGATGCCCGTTCAGATACACCTCGTCCAAGTCTTTGATCAATCCTTCATATAATCGTGTCCGCAGCGTAATGAGCTTCGCCGCCTCATGTTCCATCTCTTGCCCACACAGCTCACACGCCTTTCCGAACCCCACGACGCCTGGCACATTCAAAGTCCCCGATCGCATCCCTCTTTCATGTCCACCTCCATCCATCTGTGGCGTTAGACGCACTCGAGGACCTTTAGAGCGTACATATAAGGCGCCACACCCCTTCGGCCCGTAAATCTTGTGGCCCGTCATCGATAGCAGGTCGATCCCATCTTGATCGACATTGACTGGGATCTTCCCCACCCCTTGAGTGGCGTCAGAGTGAAACAGAATACCTTTTTCTTTCGCAATCTTTCCGATTTCCCGGATGGGATGGATCGTACCAATCTCATTGTTTGCGTACATGATCGAGATCAACACCGTCTTGTCCGTGATGGCGTTGCGCACGTCATCAGGATTCACCATCCCGTAGTGATCCACTGGCAGATAGGTCGTCGTCGCTTTACCTGCTCGTTCCAAAGCTTTGCAGGTGTCTAACACTGCTTTGTGCTCGGTCACGCAGGTAATGACATGGTTGCCCTTGTCTTTGTAGAACTCCACCACGCCTTTGATTGCTAAATTATCGGATTCGGTAGCCCCGCTTGTGAAGATAATTTCTTTGCCTTTAGCGCCGATGAGCTTGGCGATCTGCTCTCGTGCAGAATCCACCGCCTCTTCCGCTTCCCACCCAAAGGGGTGATTGCGACTAGCCGCGTTGCCAAATTTTTCCGTAAAATAAGGAAGCATGGCTTCCAACACCCGCGGATCTAGTGGCGTTGTCGCGTGATTATCCATATAAATTGGCCGCTGCATATTATTCACCCCTAAAGTGGACTTTACGTGTCTACGATAAGGTGTTTGCCCATGGCTGTCAACTTCACTTCGTTCTACCGCACCTTTAGCATAAGGACGGCGCTTCGTGTCTGTTCTTGCTTAACTTTACAATGGTCCCGGCGCCGGCAAATCCAAGCCGAGCAGGTAGACTTACTTTGCGCTCAGACCCACCTAGCAGTTGTTTTCGTCACATTCGTACTCTGGAATGTGATTGCTCACAGATCATTTACCATGGCTCGCAAGAACCGACCTGTATGCGATTCCTCGACTCGCGCCACTTGTTCAGGGGCGCCAACTGCGACAATCTGGCCGCCTTGGGCTCCGCCTTCCGGCCCAAGATCGATGACGTAATCAGCAGTTTTTATGACATCGAGGTTATGTTCAATCACCAGTACTGAGTTACCTGCAGCAACAAGTAAATTGAGTACGTGCAGCAACCGTTCGATGTCCGCGAAATGGAGTCCTGTCGTCGGTTCGTCAAGAATATAAAGCGTATGACCAGAGGTTCGCCGGCTGAGTTCTTTTGCGAGTTTCAACCGTTGTGCTTCACCACCAGATAGCGTCGGCGCCGGCTGTCCTAAGCGGAGATAGTCTAGTCCCACGTCGCGTAACGTTTCCAAGCGGGGGCGAATTGCCGGAATATCCCCTAGCACTTCCAATGCTTGGCTCACCGTCAAGTCTAGCATTTGTGCGATGTTCCGACCACGGAACTGTACCTCAAGCGTCTCACGATTGTAGCGCGCACCATAACAGACCTCACAGGTCACCTGTAAATCCGGGAGAAAATGCATCTCTACTGCGACAACGCCGTCGCCTTCGCAAGCTTCGCAGCGCCCGCCTTTGACATTGAACGAGAATCGCTCTGCTCCGTAGCCGCGAACACGCGCTTCTTGCGTTTGCGCGAATAGTTCTCGCAGCGGATTGAACAGACCGATATACGTCGCCGGGTTGGAGTGTGCAGTGCGGCCAATCGCAGCTTGATCAACACAAATAACTTTGTCAAGCTGTTCCCAGCCTGACAGCTGTACGTCGGACCCGGTCATGCGCTCTCGACCATTGAGTAAACGAACAAGGAGAGGAGCCAGTACGTCCATCACCAGCGTACTTTTACCTGAGCCCGACACGCCGGACACACACGTAAGGACATTCAGCGGAATCGCGACAGATACATTGTTAAGATTGTGAAGTGATATCTGCGAGGCGTCTAGCCATGATTTCACGGCGCGGCGCCTCTTGGGCGGGGCCAGCGTTCGCTTTCCGCAGAGATAGGCGCCAGTGATCGACAAAGGCGCATCCATAACTTCTTGGAGAGTTCCGGCGGCCAATAATTCACCACCATGCTCTCCTGCTCCGGGGCCAAGATCAATCACGTAATCCGCTGCTAGCATCGTGTCACGGTCGTGCTCCACTACTACCACCGAATTCCCCTGGTCTCGCAAGGCCAAAAGCGCGCTCAATAACCGCTCCGTGTCACGTGAATGTAAGCCGATCGAGGGTTCGTCGAGCACGTACAACACGCCTGATAGGCCGGCGCCGATCTGGGTCGCCAACCGAATGCGTTGCGCTTCTCCGCCGGAAAGCGTCGCTGTAGGCCGCGCCAACGAGAGATAATCCAGACCGACATCAAGGAGAAATTGGAAACGAGAGTGAATCTCTTGGAGCAGCGGAGCAGCGATTTGCGTTTGTTGCTCAGTAAAAGAAACTCCTTGAAAAAATTCGTGCGCCTCGGCGATAGACAAAGCAAGCACCTGCGTCACATCTCGGCCTTGAATGCGCACGCCGCGGCTCTCACGCCTGAGTTTCGTCCCCTGGCACGCGGCACAAACTATCGTGGCCGTTTCTTGCTCTTCGTCTTCCCTCAAGGCGGTCTTCTTTTTCCGGGTAGTCTTCTTCTCGGGTTGTACGCCTAGTCCATCACATTCAGGACAAGCGCCTGCTGGGCTGTTCGGCGAGAAGAATGCTGGCGTCAACTCAGGATAGGTAAATCCGCAAGACGGGCAGATCAGCTGTTGGGTAAACAATAGCTCGGTTGTGTCACCAACAAGCAGTTTCACCACATCGTGGCCGTGACGGAATGCGGTTTCTAACGAATCCGCCAGCCGATGGCCTATCCCGCTTTTAACGATCAGGCGGTCTACTACAACTTCCAACGCCACGACCGCTTTAGGAGGCTGGGAAATAGGTTCATTCAGGTCAACAATGACGCCATTGATTCGCGCCCGCACGAAACCAGCGCCCCGCAGCTCACGCAGCACTCCGCTCAAATTCGTCGCTTGCTTCAGTTGGATTGGCGCCAGCACTTGCACACGATTCCCTTCGGGAAGGCTGAGCATCTGGTCAACAATTTGCGGGACGCTGTGACGAACAAGTGGTCGCTGACACTCCAGACAATGTGGCGTCCCAAGCCGAGCAAACAGGACACGAAGAAAGTCAGCGATTTCGGTTACCGTTCCAACCGTTGATCGCGGCGAGGAGGATGAACTGCGTTGTTCAATCGCAATAGCGGGAGAAAGTCCCTCGATCAGATCGACGTCTGGCTTGGCCCGCTGGTCAAGAAACTGACGCGCATACGCGGAGAGCGACTCGATGTAGCGTCGCCGTCCTTCGGCATAGAGGGTATCAAACGCAAGCGAAGACTTTCCTGAACCGGACACGCCGGTAATAACAACAAACTTATTCCGGGGAATGTCGACGTCGATATTTTGAAGATTGTGCTGGCGCGCGCCGCGGATGCTGATGAAGTCCACGGCAATAATTTACCAAACTCGGCGCCGTGGCGACATCGCCTTTTACCCCTTCCCCCACCGCAACACCGGATGCCGCGCGGCGCGAGTTTCATCCAAGCGGCTCACCGGCGTGGTCATCGGCGCGTTTTTGAGCGCCTCGGGACTCGTGCGCACCTCATACGCAATGGCCAGCAACGCGTCAACAAATTCGTCAAGCGTTTCTTTCGTTTCGGTTTCGGTTGGCTCGATCATCAAGGCGCCGCTCACCACCAGCGGAAAATAAATCGTTGGCGCATAGAACCCATAGTCAAGCAACCGTTTGGCAATATCAAGCGTTTTGACGCTGCTGTGTTTGAACGAGGCGTCCGAGAATACGCACTCGTGCATACACGGAGCATCCGAGGCAAGGTCGTACGTTCCTTCTAAACGTTTGCGGATATAGTTCGCGTTGAGCACCGCCATGCGCGTCGCCTGTGTGAGCCCGTCGCCGCCCATGGCCAGAATGTATGCATATGCGCGCACCAGCACGCCAAAGTTGCCATAAAATGAGCGAACCTTACCGATCGACTGTGGGAACGCGTCACTCCATAGATACTGTCCATCTTGCTGCACGAGGCGGGGATTCGGTAAGTAAGGCTCTAGAACTTTTTTGACGCCGACAGGTCCTGCGCCCGGGCCACCGCCGCCATGCGGCGTAGAAAACGTCTTGTGCAAATTAAACTGAATGACATCAGCGCCCATGTGGCCAGGCTTGGCTACTCCCATGAGAGCGTTCAGGTTGGCGCCGTCCATATACACTAACGCCCCTTGAGCATGCAGTGCTTCAGTAATCTGCATGATCTCCCGCTCGAACAATCCTAATGTGTTTGGGTTAGTCACCATCAGGGCAGCCACATCGGCGTCAACAAATTTCACCACCGTCTCCGCCTCTAGCATTCCAGCAGACCCTGTCGGCACTTCTACGACCGAGTAACCACACAGCGCCGCCGAGGCCGGATTCGTCCCGTGGGCGCTGCCGGGAATCAACACTTTTTTCCGCGGGCAACCGTGATCCACATGATAGGCGCGGATCAGCTTCATTCCCGTCAGTTCGCCCTGGGCGCCGGCGGCAGGCTGCAAACTGATGGCGTCCATCCCGCTAATCTCAGCAAGACACTGCTCCAGATCCGCCAGCAGAGCAAGCGCACCCTGAGCGCAGTCGTCCGGCGTCAAAGGATGCAACTGTGCAAGACCAAGTAAACGAGCAGCCACCTCGTTCACCACAGGGTTGTATTTCATCGTGCAAGAGCCGAGAGGATAGAGGGTGGTCGCTGCGCTAAAATTCCATTGAGACAAACGCGTAAAATGGCGCACAACTTCGGCTTCACTCACTTCCGGAAATCGTTCGAGCGTCTCACGGCAGAGATCTACTGGCAGATCACGGTTTATATCGCGATCCGGCAGATCATCGGCTGGCAGTGAGTAACCCACACGCCCCGGCGAACCCCGTTCACAAATCAGTGGTTCATCCAGAACAGCTCGCTTGTGCATTTTCATAGTAGGCCCCTACGCTTGAAATAGAATTACCTAACACGAACCTCGTGTCACGTCTTAAGTGTTGAGGGCGAATCCTTGGGCTAACCGTTCAATCTGTTCGCGCGTGTGTAGCTCCGTTATACAGAGCAGCAGACAATCCTTCAGTTCCGGGTACCAGTCTTCTAAAAGCACTCCCGCAATCAGGCCCTGTTCCTTCACTTTATTCCATCGCGCGCGAGCATCGTCGCATGCGATCACAAATTCGTTGAAAAACGGTCCCGAAAATGGGGCTCGACAGCCTATCTGTTGCAGTAATGCTTCACGGGCAAAATGGCTCTTTTTCACGTTTCTTTGGGCCAGTTCACGCAGGCCCTGCTTACCCATCAATGAGAGAAAAACAGTCACAGCGAGAGCGCACAGCCCCTGGTTCGTGCAAATATTGGACGTCGCTTTCTCACGTCGAATGTGTTGTTCTCGTGTAGCTAATGTCAATACAAAACCACGGCGTCCTTCTTGATCCGTTGTTTCACCGACAAGACGGCCCGGCATGTTGCGCAGAAAACGCTCGCGACAGGCAAAGAGTCCGACGCCGGGTCCACCGTAGCTCACCGGAATCCCTAAACTCTGTCCTTCAGCAACAGCAATATCAGCGCCTAGCTCTCCCGGTGATTTGAGCAAGCCCAGGGCCAGGGCTTCGGTAGTCGCAGTGACCGTCAGCGCGCCCCGTTGCTGTGCGAGGGCGCTTATAGAAGCAACATCTTCAATAACACCAAGCACATTCGGGTAACCTAGCACGACGCAACTCGTACGCTCGTCAAGCAACCGCTCCAAAACCGCCTTATCGACACGACCGTCAGTGGCCCACGGCAGCTCCACAATCTGACTGTCAGGAGCGCCTTCGAGATAAGTTCGCACTACTCGACGATACTCTGGATGGAGAGAACGAGCGATCAGTGTAGTTGCGCGTTGCGGCAAGATACGTTTGGCCATCAACACCGCCTCGGCGGTGGCGGAGGCCCCGTCATACATACTCGCGTTGGCTACGTCCAATCCCAGCAGCGTCGCGACGAGGGATTGGAACTCGAAGATTGCTTGCAGCGTGCCCTGGCTCACCTCCGGTTGATAGGGAGTGTAGGCGGTAGCGAATTCGGCTCGTTGAATAATCTGATCAACCACGACAGGAGAAAAGTGGGCATAGGCGCCAGCGCCAAGAAACGCGACCGTGTCAGGAGCAGTGCGATTCATTTGCGCCAGCGCAGTCAGTCGCGCGGTCGTATCGCTTTCTGATAAACCCTGCGGTAGTTCAACGACAGCGCGCTGGCGGAGTTCCGCGGGAATGTGGGCGAACAACTCGTCGACAGTTTTCGCCCCTATCGTCGCCAGCATGGTCACAATATCGTGTTCGGTATGAGGGATGTACCGCATTATGTCCTTTCCGCTCGAACAAAACAGGGGCGAAGCATTTGCGAGAGTGCAGCTTAGACTGTGGATACTCAGTTGGCAAATGCTTCGCCCCTATAGGACGGCGCCAATGTCATGCGGCTTGGTTTAGAACAACCCGGACAGATCGACAGTGACCCCTGACAACAGGAGCGGCGAGACCGCAAAGAGATCGGTCAGCGTCTGGACATCTTGAAACCCTGTCGGCGTAGGGGTGCGGTGAACGATGAATTGCCGGTTGGGGAGATCGACCAGCCACGCCTCTGGAACGCCGTGGCGAGCATAGAGCGGCATCTTGATCTGCGTGTCGTAGGCAAGTATGGTGTCAGCCACTTCGACGATCAGGAAGACCTCAGCAGGGGTGGGATGAGCGTTACGATAAAAATCCGCTTGCGGGTGTAACAGTGCAACATCGGGCTGCGGCTCGGAGCGTAAATCAAGAAATACAGGATTTTGCGTCCTTACAATGGCCCGCCCGCCACAAGCCAGTCTTAACACGTCGGCAAGATAATCGACCGTCCCTGCATGCGGACTCCCAATCGGCGGCATATCAATCACCTCCCCTTCGATCAACTCCACGCGGGCCTCCGGTGAGAAAATACCGATGTCCCCCATGCGATGATACTCCGCCACGGTTAAACGATGACGCTGGAAGATGTCGTACGCTGCACTCGACATTACCTCCTCCTTACCAGTTTAGATGTTCTTTTCATTTTAATCCTGCGCTTGTTTGTGTGCCACTGGCGGCTTGTCCGCCAGTGCAAGCGGCCACACAGGTAGCAAGCTACCCGTGGCACACCAAAATCCAAATCTTGGTGTGTCCTGCATATCGTTCACTTCAGCCCCGCTTTGCGCAACGCCGCAATATGCCGCTCCAATACCGCTGGATCTTTGATGGGCATTCTCTGTTTGTGAACTTCTAACGAGAACTTGGGGTTGATTCGCAGCACTTCTGCTCCTTCAGCCCGGGCCTCTGCTTCTCGGCCCAGCTCACTGTAGACCGCTGCCAGGGTCAGGTGGGCACGCAGAATGTTGGGGTAGCGGGTGAGATATCGCTTCAGGGGGGCAATGGCCTCCTCAGGCCGTCCTGCCAAATAATAGGAAACGCCTACGCTGCTTAAGTGCTCGTCCGCAACAACGGGTTTGCGGCGTAGCGCCTGCTCTGCCATCGCAACTGCTTCCTCCGGCCTGCCCACCCGGCTCAGCGTCTCCGCCAGAGCCGCGTAGCTCCCCGCCTCGTTGGGAGCCAGGGCTACGCCTCGCTCCACCTCGGCCAGGGCCGGCTCATATTGCTTTTGCCACAGATAGACAGAACCCCAGGTCGGGTGCCCCCAAGGGATGGAGTCATTGAGGGCGATGGTCCGTCACGCCGCCAACGCCTGCTCCAGCGTCTGAGCATCTGCACTCTGTTGAGAGGCCCACTGCTCCACGTAGCTGCGAGCCAGGACGAGGTGAGCAGCCAGATGATTAGGGATCCGGCTGATGACTTCCTTCAGCGTGGCAACTGCCTTGGTATGCCGCCCGGTCGCGTTGTAGGCCGCGCCCAAAAAGAATGAGTAGAGGGGCGGATAGTGGGGGTTGAGCCGTATCGCCTGCGCCAGCATCTGCAGAGCGTCTTCTGGCCGGCCCGCGATGCGCAGCACCTCCGCCTGGAATGCATAGCTGTCCGCATTGTTGGGATCGAGGGCGATGGCCCGTTCCCCCTCGGCAATGTGCTGTTGCTGCGTATAGACGAAGCCCAGGAGCGAATGGGCTACAGGCAGGGAGTCGTCCAGGGCGAGGGCCTGTTGCTCCAGCGCTAACGCGCGCTCTAGGGTCTGGGGGTCCACACTCCAGCGCTGGACCCACTCTACCCAGTAGATCCAACCTAGCCATGTGTACGGATCCGCATACCGCGGGTCCAGCTCAATGACTTTCTCAAACATCTGCCGTGCTTGCGCATTGGTCTCTTTCGTGAAGCGCGACGTATATTCCATCCCGCGCAAGAAGACGTTATAGGCCTCCAGGTTGTCGGTGTGTTTGCGCACAATGTACCCCTGCTCCTGCAACGTGATCTGGAGTTTCAGCGTCGTTACGATCTTCTGCACGATCTCGTCGTGCAGCATCAAGACATCCTTGAGGGGTCGGTCATACTGCTCGGACCACAGGTGATAGCCGGTAACAGCATCAATCAACTGCGCGGTGATGGGGACTTGGTCGCCCGCTTTGAGCACACTGCCTTCCAGGACGTAGCGCACGCCCATCTCGCGCCCGACGTCTTGCACCTTCACCGCTTTGCCTTTGTACGTGAACGCGGAGTTGCGGGCGATGACAAAGAGGCTAGAGATTTTGGAGAGCGCGCCGGTAAGAGTTTCGGTGAGGCCGTCGCTGAAATACTCTTGGTCCGGGTCTTTGCTCATGTTGACAAAGGGTAGGATAACAATGGAGGGTTTGTCTGGGAGAAGCAACAGGGTCTGGGTGTTAGGTGCTGGGTGTCAGGGGGAACAATGGGAAAATAGCGGACGGCTATGACTGTCGCCGCGATCAGCACCAGCCCCACCATTGCTATGAGAGGCGTGGGGCGTATTCGATGCGAGAGCTTGAGCCGCTGGACTTGCAAGCGCTGACGAAGACTTGTCGGTGGCTCAGGCAGCAACGCATAGATCTGAAACCGTTCAGCGATGTTCTTGAGTTTGGGTCGCCCTAAGGAGACCACAGCGTCAAGAGGTATCTTCTTGACAACTTCTCTATACACTTTCTGCGAGAGGTAAATGGTGCCGGGCTCGGCCAAGGCCTGCAGCCGCGCGGCGATGTTGACACCGTCGCCAAACACGTCTCCGTCGCGCTGGACGATGTCCCCGGAATGAATGCCGATGCGGACATGAATCTGCTCGGCTGCCTCTTTCTCAGCATTATGCGTCTTGAACTGCGCTTGAATTTGTTGGGCGCACTGGACAGCGTTGACCACGGAGGGGAAGTCCACCAGGAAAGCATCCCCCATAATCTTGATGACCACGCCGTGGCGCACAGTGACCGCCTGCTGGATGACCTGGTTGTGAATTTCCAGCAAGCGCAGCATGCGGGCTTCATCGGCGCCCATCTGACGACTGAAGCCAACGATGTCAGTAAACATGATAGCCGCGAGCTTGCGAACCTCGGCGGCTGTTTGTGGCGCTTCCCCAGGCATGGCAGTGATTATGCGACGGGCTTATGCAGATTGTCAAATACAGGCGGAGGCGTAAAGCTTCAGTGCGTTCCCAGGCAGAGCCTGGGAACGAGGGTGCAATTTGAGCCCTGCCTTGCTGGCTCCGGCTACTCTTGTTATCGTATTTCCCATGTCTCAACTCGAGGAAGTCTTGTCTCCTGACCCTGCTACGGCGCCAACTGACCCAATAGAACGAGCTGTCTGGTATGGCGTTGATCTTACCCTACTCAAGGAGAACCTCCGACGTACACCGACTGAACGACTAGAACGGCACGAGCACGCGCTCGTAGCGGCAGAAGCCATCCGAAAGGCTGCTCGTGAACGTCGAATTCGCAAGACTGCTCCAGACACTGCACAGAGCCAGAGTTAAGTTTGTCTTGATCGGCGGGTTGGCTGCAGTAGCACACGGAGCGGCAACCCTGACCGGAGACATTGATATTTGCTATGCTCGTGACCGGGAGAATTTGGTGCATTTGGTGCGAGCGCTCACGCCTTTTCACCCGCGACTGCGGGGAGTCCCACCCGATCTGCCCTTCCGTTTGGACTTGCCCACACTCCGAGCCGGTTTGAACTTTACCTTGACTACTGATCTAGCCGATCTTGATCTTCTGGGGGAGGTGCTTGGGCTAGGCGCGTATGAAGCCGTGCGAGCAGTTGCTGAAGAACTTGAGGTGTATGGCTTTCCTTGTCTCGTCCTCACCTTGGAAGGGTTGATCCGCGCAAAACGGGCGACAGGTCGGCCCAAAGATCTCCGTGCGCTCCATGAACTAGAGGCTCTGCTAGAGCTGAAGCAAAGCGACGAGGAATCGTAGAACAGACAAGAGCCCTCTTGAATGAAAGCTCTTGTATCGTGGCTGGTTGATTGAGTTGTATCCTTACTACTCCTCGACCAGCGCAATCGCGCCGCCGGGGCAGAGATCAACCGCTTCTTCTGCGGCCTCGCGCGCCTCTTCATTCGGGTGTTCAACTTGGACAACTGGGAAACCGTCAGCTCCGATAGTGAACAACTCCGGGTGAAGATAGGCGCACTGGCCGGATCGGCGGCATTTTTTCAGATCGACCACTAGCCTCATAGAGAAGCCCTCATGATTTCAAAATGAGCGGTAATTGTTGAAAACCAAACACGACAGGACTCTGCGTCTGACGCACAGCCGGCGTCGCGCCATGCTCAATCGCGGAGAATCTATCAAGGAAAGCATTGAGCGTAATCCTGGCCTCGGCACGGGCCAGGGGAGCGCCAAGACAGTAATGAATCCCAACACCGAAGGAGACATGGTTGCGCAGGTCACGATCGAGCCGGAATTCATCGGGGTTGGGAAATTCTTTGGGGTCCCGATTGGCCGCGCCAAAAAAGACTGTGACCATCTCATCAGCCGGGATAGTCACTCCTGAAACTTGGACCTCCCGCGTGGTCATCCGCATCAGTTGCTGAACCGGACTATGATAGCGAAGGGTCTCTTCAATTGCGGGTTCGACGAGACTGCGGTCCTCGCGCAATTGTTGCCACAACATCGGACGATCCGCGAAGATGTTGAGCATATTGCTGACCAGATTGGTCGTGGTTTCATTCCCGGCAATTAACAGCAGAATGCAGAAGGCGAGAATCTCCCAGTCTTGCAGCGATTCTCCGTCAATCTCCGCTTCGACCAGGGCAGTGATAAGATCTTCGGAGCCATGTTCGCGTCGGGCCGCTGCAACCTTGCCGAAATACTCCGCCATCTCCATAGTGTTCCGCATTCGTTCTTCCAAAGAAATGGAAACAAGCGAAGAGATAAACGTATCGGACCAGCGTTTAAAGGTCTCTTGATCTTCTGCTGGGATACCCATAAGGCGCGCAATAATCTGCACCGGCAGCGGAGTCGTGTAGGCCTGGACAATATCGGTTTCCCCCGGACCAAGATTATCGAGCAATTCATTGGCAATCGTGGTGATCCACGGCTCCAGCGACTCTACTCGCTTCAAAGTAAAAGCTTTGTTGACCAGGCGACGAAAGCGTGTGTGGCGGGGTGGATCATCCATAATAAGCACGAGTTGGGGGAACAATCCTTTTTCGACAAACAGATTACGGGCGGAAGTGAAGGTCTCATGGTTGCGTAAGGCATTGAAGACATCGTCATAATTCATCAACGCCCACGTCGATAACGGTCCCTCAAGTCCAGGCACCATACCAGGGGGAATGAACTCCAACTTTGAAGGAGTTTGCGCGCGCAGCTCTTGGTATGCGGGGTAAGGGTCGGCAAAGAACGTGGCAAGGTCTTCCCTCAGTTGCTCGATCGTCCTCGGGGCGGCAGGTGTATCCATACAAACTCCTTCTTTCCGTCATTCAGTCGGACAGTCGCTCAGTCAGACAGTCAAACAATAAGACCGATAGACTGACAGACTGAGTGACCGATGGACTGATAGACCTTTTTGTTAGTGATCTTTTTGCTCTTCCTCTACGAAATGCTCATACTCCACAGCTCCCATGAGCTCGTCGAGTTCACTCGGCGCACTCATCTCCACACGAAGCATCCACGCATCTCCGTATGGATCGGCGTTTACCTTTTCCGGATTCTCGGCCAGCGGGCGGTTCGCTGCAGAGACCACGCCACTGACTGGAGCAAAAATATCAGATACGGCTTTGACTGATTCGACCACGCCAAATGGCGCGTCCTTTGTTACCTGGACGCCAACTTCCGGAAGCTCTACATAGACAACGTCGCCCAGTTGCTCTTGGGCATAATCCGTAATGCCGATGGTGGCGATGTTTCCTTCCACCGCAACCCATTCATGTTCCCGCGAATACCGCAGCTCTTTCGGTATCTCCATACCTCACCCCTTACTTCTTAAATAAAACGGCAACGACGTCACTCGCGCCGGAGCACGTTTGCCGCGGATCTCCACCTCAATCGCAGCGCCCACAGTTGCATACGCAGGAGCGACATACCCCAACGCAATACCTACACCCAGCGTGGGCGATTGGGTCCCGCTGGTCACGGCCCCGACCTGCTGCTCGCCGCTCCACAATGTGTACCCATGCCGAGGAATGCCTAGAACTTCCATCTTTAAGCCAACTAATTGTTTTGTTACTCCCTGAGACTGTTGCCGCAGCAGGGCTTCACGACCAAGAAATTCCGCTTTCTCAAAACGCACCAAGCGCCGCAGCCCAGCCTCTAGCGGGGTCGTGGTTGCGTCCAGATCATTGCCATACAACAGCAACCCAGCTTCGAGCCGCAGCGTATCCCGTGCGCCGAGTCCGATAGGAACGAGTCCATGTTGTTGCCCAGCGTCTAGACACGCATTCCAGACCGCGACACTATCAGAAGCCGGGATAAACAACTCGAATCCATCTTCACCGGTATAGCCCGTGCGGGCCACGAGAGCCTGCACGCCTCTCACTTCTCCAATCGCTGACCAGTAGCGACGGAGCTGCGACAAATCGAGCGTCACAAGCGATTGCACTATGTCTCTAGCCCGCGGCCCCTGTACGGCGATGAGTGCATACTCGTCGCTGCGATTCACGAGCTGCGCGCGGTCTCGATTCTGGTTGGTAATCCACTGCCAATCTTTGTCAATGTTGGCGGCATTCACACAGAGAAGATAACGATCTTGCGCAATGCGGTAGACAATCACGTCATCGACACAGCCGCCATCAGGATAACAGAGGACCGAGTATTGCGCTTGCCAGAGCTGGATACGCGCGACGTCGGTGACAAGCAACTCCTGGCAGACCTCCAGCGCTCGTGGTCCGGCGATTTCGATCTCGCCCATGTGACTGAGGTCAAACAACCCAGCCTGCGTGCGCACGGCTTGATGTTCGGCAAGAATGCCGCGGTATTGGACTGGCATCTCCCAGCCGCCAAACTCGATGATACGCGCACCGAGGGCGCGGTGCGTGTCGTAAAGGGGAGTGTGTTTAGACATGAGTAAAGTTCTCAGGTCTCAGCAGATAACTGATAGCTCGTTCGCTCCGCTCACTCTATAGCCGATAGCGTATGGCGACAAAGTGCTTTGCCATAGAACGAGCGCAGTGAGTGAGCCATCTGCCATAGAGCGAACGAAGTGAGCAGGCTATATGCTACCCACTGACTTCTGTCCTTACCTGTTTTTCCGCTGTCTTCAACGTATTGGATAACAACATCGCGACAGTCATCGGTCCAACTCCGCCTGGCACTGGAGTAATAAACGCCGCCCGCTCCTTCGCTGCGGCGAACTCAACGTCCCCTCTGAGAGACCCATCTGGCAATCGTGAAATGCCAACGTCGATTACCACAGCCCCCTCTTTAATCCAGGCCCCTTTGATGACTTCTGGACGCCCAATCGCCGCCACCACAATATCAGCGGCCCGCACCTCGTCGGCAAGTCGTTCAGTACGAGAATGACAACAAGTAACAGTAGCGTTGCCTTCCAGTAACATTAAAGCGACAGGTTTTCCCACTAACAGACTGCGCCCAATCACCACGACTCGCTTACCAGTGAGCGTTACTCTACTCTCTTCGATAAGGCGCATCACGCCCAGGGGCGTGCAGGGACGCACCCCCTCTTCGCCTAAAAGGAGTTTGCCTTGATTCCAAGGATGCAATGCATCGACGTCCTTTTCCGGCGCTAAAGCTTCGATGAGCTTCTCTTTTTCCAGCTGCGGCGGGAGCGGTAACTGGATGAGAATCCCTTGCACGTCAGGACGATGATTGAGTTCCCGAATTAACGCCAACGCCTCAGACGTCGTAGTGGTCGCAGGCAAACGATAGCCGAACGATTGCATGCCAACTTCACGGCAGGCTTTCTCTTTGGTGCTAACATATACACGCGAAACGGAGTCATCACCAATGAGCACGGTAGCTAATCCTGGCGCATAGCCATGCTGCGCTTGAAACCGAGCGACAGCCTCCTTCACCCCAAGACGCACGCGTTGGGCGAGCGCTTTTCCATCAAGAATAGTACCCATCTGCGCCAAGATACGCGAATCACTTCCTGGCTGTAAAGTCGGCAAGCGCGTATGTTATGCTGATCGTATGAAAATCGGCATTCCCAAAGAAATCAAAGCTGAAGAAACACGGGTGGCCATTACCCCAAGCGGCGTCTCCGCCTTGGTCGCCCATGGTCATGAGGTTTTTGTTGAACATACTGCCGGCCAGGGCAGTAGTATCCCGGATGACTTATATCGGGCAGCAGGAGCCCGTATTGCGCCAACGGCGAGCGCAGTGTGGGAACAAGCCGAGATGATTCTCAAGGTCAAGGAGCCGCTTCCCACGGAGTATGCGTTTCTCCGGCCGGGATTGATGGCGTTTACTTACCTCCATCTCGCGGCTGAAGAGCGTCTTACACAAACGTTGCTGGAACAGCGCGTTACCGCCCTCGCCTATGAAACGATCCAGCTCGACGACGGTTCACTGCCGTTGTTGGCGCCGATGAGCGAAGTCGCCGGTCGTCTCGCTATTCAAGTCGGAGCTTGGTGTTTACAAGCGCAAAATGGCGGACGCGGCGTCTTATTGAGCGGCGCCTCGGGCGTGAAGCCGGCGTATGTCGTCATTCTCGGCGCCGGCATCGCTGGCGCGAGCGCTTGTCAGGTTGCAGTCGGGGTAGGCGCGCGTGTCAGCATTCTCGATGTGAACCCGGCGCGACTACGATATGTTCACGACATCCTCGGCGGGCATGTCACCACAGTCATGTCAAACCGGGCCAATGTCGAGGAAGAAGTCACGACGGCGGACCTCGTGATCAGCTCGGTGCTGGTGCCAGGCGCACGCACGCCAAAGCTGCTCACCCGCACGCTCTTCCGTGGCATGAAGCCAGGCGCAGCGTTTGTCGACATTTCCATCGACCAGGGCGGGAGCGCCGAAACCTCACATCCCACAGCCCACCATGACCCCATCTACCGAGAAGAAAACGTGGTGCATTATTGCGTAACCAACATGCCGGCAATCGTTCCCCACACTTCTACCTACGCGTTAACAAACGTCACACTTTCGTATGCTCTTGAACTGGCCGATAAAGGCATGGACGCCCTGCGTGAGAACCACGCGCTGCGACGCGGGCTGAACACCTATAAAGGACAAGTGATGCACGCCGGCGTCGCGTCAGCCTTTGGATTGCCTTACGCTGCTTTTGAATAAATGGATAAAGTTACGCTTTCTGCGCTACTTCAACGATAGGCGCTAGACGATCCACAATCTCCAGCGACTTGCCGTCGGCGCCCTCGGTCCCCTGTCGTTGAGAAAAGAGGATCACACGCTGTGCTCCAGCGTCCCGATAGCGCTTGAAGTCGTCGACCGAAGGGCCGCCGTCGCGAGGGTCGACGATGATCGTCACTTGCAACGCATCCGGATTGCGACCCGCTTCTTTTGTTAACTTTCGCAAGGTCGCCATATCTTTTTGAAAGTCTTCTCTATTATGCACGAGCGGGAACCAGCCGTCGTACGTACGCGCAACCCGCTCCAGGGCCTTTGGTCCATGCGCGCCGAGTAACACCGGAGGATAGGGCTTTTGCACCGGCTTAGGCTCACAACGCACCGCTGGAAATCGAATCAGTTCTCCTTCGTAGCTGGCCTCGCTTTGGGTCCACAGGACACGCATCGCCTCGACGGTTTCTCGCATCCGTTTCCACCGTGAGCCAAACCGCGTCCCCATCACCTCAGTTTCTTCCTTTAACCAACCGGCGCCCGCCCCAAGAATGACGCGCCCGCCAGAATAGAGATCAAGACTGGCAATCACCTTTGCTGTCACTAAGGGCTCGCGTTCCGGCAACAGACAAATCCCAGTCCCTAACTTGATGCGTTTGGTGACAGTCGCTAATACGGTTAGGGCAATAAATGGGTCCGCCCAACGATTATAGTGATCCGGTAATACCCCATCCCGTGAGCCAGGAAACGGCGTCTGTCTCTTGAGTGGAATCACTGGATGTTCGGGAATCCAGAGCGAATCGTACCCGAGCGCCTCGGTCCGCCGCGCCACCTCGGCGAGGTCGCCGCTTTGCGCAGTGGCTGTCGTGAGAAGACCAACGTTCATATCCTATCCCCCTTTTTCGCGGTTGCTGCGTTTGTCTTAAAACAAACGTGTTAGCGGCACAAGGGAACGGGACACGAATCAGCATGTCGCCTTTGCTTCTTTACTTGCATGACCCTTTTCGTTGACAAGTGCCAGAGACGCCAGCTAATTGTCATGCATGGATGTTTCAGAAGAATCGGAAATTGCCTCGTCAGGTCGACAACTTCCCTATGCACTGCGCGCGTTTCGTCATCGCAATTTTTGTCTGTTCTTTTTAGGTCAATTTGTTTCCCGCGTTGGCTTCTGGATGCAAGGCATGGCGCAAGGCTGGCTCGTCTATCGTTTGACAGAGTCCTCCTTCATGTTAGGGATGGTTGCTTTTGCTGGACAGATTCCTGCCGTGATAGTCGGGTTATACGCTGGCGTAGTAGCCGATCGTTTCAACCGCTATCGCATCTGCATGACCACGCAGACGTTGTTCATGATTCAGGCGCTCGTTTTAGGCTTCCGCACCATTTACGGCCACATTACTGAGTGGGAAGTTTTTGCCCTTGCGCTGGCGGCAGGCATTCTCCAGACCTTCGAGATGCCAGCGCGGCAGAGTTTCCTCCAAGACATTGTTGGAAGAGAAGACCTTACAAGCGCCATCGCTCTCAACTCAGCGTTGGTCAACGCAGCGCGTATTCTCGGCCCAACTTTCGCCGGTATCATTGTCGCGCATTCTGGGGAGGGTGAATGCTTCACGATCAACGGTATTTGCTATCTCGCGATCATCGGCGGGTTCCTCGCCATGCGACTACCTCCTCAGCCTGAGGGGCATCTCGTCAGCGTTTCTACCTTGACCTTTATTCGTGAAGGCGTTAGCTACGCCAGACATACCCCAGCGATTCGCCTCCTGTTGAGCTTTATCGGAGTGTTGAGCCTGGTGAGCACTCCGTACACCGTGCTTATGCCGGTCTTCGCCAAAGATATCCTGCAGGGCGGGGCAGATGGTATGGGACTCTTGATGGGGGCCGCAGGCGTCGGGGCCGTGATCAGCACAATTTTTCTTGCGCGCAATCGCGACCCCAATAAACTTGGACGGACGATCGTCACCTCGCTTATTAGATTCGGCATCGGCCTCATCCTCTTTTCCCTCTCACGCAATTTCTGGATTTCGATGCTGCTCTTACCGCTAGTGGGATCGGGCTTCATGCTACCCATGTCCGCAGCGAACACGCTCTTGCAAACCCTCACACCAGACCGTTTGCGGGGACGCGTCATGAGTCTCTTCTTGATGATGTTTATGGGAACGCCGCCGCTCGCCAGTTTACTATCCGGAGTTGGGGCCTCACACCTGGGGGCGCCGCTGACAGTGGCGATCACCGGAGTATGTTGCCTCGCCGCCTCCGTTTGGTTCGCGTTGCGTATGCACGTCTTAGAAAATGCACAAGGAGCGGACGAAGAAACGCCGGCAGAAACGCTACAAGAAAAAGCCGTGGGGAGTAGAAGATAAGGCGCAGCTCCGCAAGAGAAAGCGGAACGGGAACTCGGCTTGAGGCCGGAGATTCTGATTAGGGAGCCTAACCCGAGGCTCCATCATGAATCGCTAGCCTCACAACGGGCCTAAAGCTGGAGAGGAAAGCGGTTTCGAGTCTCTAGACTCAGGAAGTTTTTCCAGCTTGCGATACAGCGTACGAAGGGAAATGCCCAAGCGTTTTGCCGCGGCCGTTTTGTCCCCTTTCGCCTCTTCGAGCGCCGTCCGGATAACCTCTTGCTCCGCCAGGTCGAGTTTTGAAAGCACCTTCGCACTAATCTCTTCACGGTGATTGGTGGCGTAGTGCTGCAAATGCATAGGGAGATCACTTAATGTGATATACTCTCCGTCGGAAACAAGCATAGCGCTTTCGATGACGCTCCGCAGTTCGCGGATATTGCCTGGCCACGAGTACTCCAGCAATAATGTTTGCGCCGATTGGCTGACTTTCTTGAGAGGCTTCTGCATCTGACGACAGGCTAAGACTATGAAATGGTCAACAAGTAAAAGGATATCTTCACGCCGCTCTCGTAAAGGCGGCAAGATGATGCGGGCGTTATTGAGCCGGTAGTACAGATCTTCGCGAAAGCGCTGTTCTCGAATGGCTTGTTCCATCTCTTTATTGGTAGCCGCCACGACCCGAACGTTTGCTTTCTTTGGGGAAGATTCACCGACGCGGTAAAACTCTCTACTTTCCAGAAAGCGTAATAGTTTCAGCTGTGTCGCGAGAGAGAGATCCCCGATTTCATCTAAAAACAACGTGCCGCTTTCAGCCGCCTCAATGAGCCCTTTTTTGTTTTTTTCGGCTCCGGTAAACGCGCCCTTCACATAACCGAACAATTCACTCTCGACCAGGGTTTCGGGAATCGCCGCCATGTTGCAAGCGACAAACGGCCCGTTGCACCGAGCGCTGCGAGAATGAATATAATTCGCCATCACTTCTTTTCCGGAACCGGTTTCTCCGGTGATAAGGACGGTGATATCGTGAGGCGCATACCGATCGGCAAGGCTGTATACCTCACGGAACCTGGAGCTTTCTCCCACGAGAGCAAACCCTGCGCCTTCTGCATAGGCGGCAGAAGGTCCGGAGCCAAGGCCTCCAGGATGCAAAAGGTCCGAAAGAGGCTGCGGGAAACGAGGATGGAAATGGATGAAGGGAGTTTCTGCAGCAATTGCCCGCTCCGTGCGGAGCTTCCGTTCGTTCGCGTCTTCGGTGCAAAGCGTGAGATCGATGAAAACGTATTTGAGCTGTCCCGCAGGGACGATCGCACAGAGACGTTCGGCTTCTTCCCAGGTGCGGCTCACATGCACAAGGAACTGCCGTTCCTCTAGCAGTTTCTGCACCGCCGCAAGAGGGAAGTTGGGAGAGTGAAGCAAAAGAACTTGTTGTGTCGCCATTACTATTACTCTATCACAGCAATCGAGGAATCAGCGACCGACAGATTGCGAAGCGCATCTTTCACTTTGTCGAGGGTCAGCTGAAGCGGGCGGCCTTCGTAAGTGCAAGCGGCAAGCACGTGGTCGATAATAAATTGAGGTTGATATGCGGCGATTTCCTCTCCGGATTCTTGGTAGAACACATCGAAAAGATACGACAGGATTTCGTCCGGAGCTGACTCTACTCCGCGCAGCGTGCAGACTCTCCGGAAAAGGGTTTTATAATGTTCAACAGAAGGAGGACCGACCCAAAATTTGTAGTGGAGACGACGGAGAAACGCCGTGTCCATAAGGACTTCCGGTGAAAGATTCGTCGAGAAAATCACGAGTTCGTCAAAAGGCACGGCGAACTTCTTGCCCGTATGCAGAGTCAAGTAGTCAATTTTTCTTTCTAAAGGAATAATCCAGCGATTCAACAAATCCTGTGGCCGCACGAGTTGGCGACCAAAGTCATCGATGACAAACACTCCGCCCGTGGCTTTCACCTGCAGGGGCGCCTCATAGTCCCGAGAGATAGGATCAAGCTTGAGGTCCAAAGTATCAAGAGTGAGTTCGCCGCCGGCAATAATGACTGGTCGACGACACCGCACCCAACGGGGATCGAACTCGGCCGTGGAGAGACTCAATCCTTGCGCTGAGGAAACAGAACGAGGGCTCTGCACTTCCTCATGGACGACCGGATCAAAAACCTTAATGATATGCCCGCCCACTTCAATACAGTGCGGTAAATAAACAGTCTGCTCGAACGCTTGCCCGATCGCCTCAGCAATTGAGGTCTTCCCATTGCCGCTCGGACCATACAGGAGAATGGGCTTGCCTGCATTCACCGCCGGGCCTAGCTGTCGGAGAATGTGTTGAGGCAAAACAAGGTGGGCAAGAATGTGCGCCAGGGTTTCGTTGGTAACGTGTTCATTCGTTATCGTTTGCTTCTCGACTTGGAGACTATAGGTCGAGAGCGTGACCGGAACAGGCCCAACATATTGCGATTGTTGCAGCGCCTCTTGCGTTCGTTCCACGCCTTTATTCGTCAAAGCATAGCGGAGAATAGCCAGATTGCCGTCCAATGCGCCGCGAGTCTCGACCAGCGCTTCTTTTTTGGCAATTTGCAGCAATTCTTCCACAATTCTTCGGGAGAGCGCAATTTCCCGAGCAATTTCTGGAACGTGCTGGAGCCCGGAGACAAACATAGACTTGAGGACAAACTTGAGGAGAAATTGCGCGTCGTATCCTGTCTCTTGAATGGATGACGGCATGGGAGGAGACTCTTGCACTACCTTCCACAGCTGTTCTTGCGTGAGGAAACCCAGAGCAACCAAATGGTCGGCAACACGTCCTCCAGTTGCCCTTTGGCGAGCCAGAGCCGCTTGCAACTGTTCCTGATCGATGAGATTTTTTTCGAGTAGTGTTTTTCCCAACGGCATAACATCGCCCCAGGCCGAGGAAGATTCAATGACCTTCGTTCAGCTCCCTTCCTCTGTGTCTACGGATCGGCATCATGCCTAACAAGCTTAAGGTAATCCCCTAGACCTTATCCCTTCCCTGAGAAGCGTCAGAACTGAACGGGTACTAGAGAAGCACACTCAGTGTTCTTTGTCCAGAGTGAGGACAGTCGTCTCCTTTAGGATTAATCTATCGGGAATCGAGGATCTCCCGTGGCAAACTTCACCGTCCACGAAGGAGTCACACGAAAGGCGCTCGTACGTACGGGACAGGCTACCATACGACAAGACGGGCAATAATGCGGAGTGCAAGGATCAAGATGGAGGAGTGCTTCACTGTGGCTACCTAACCGATCGATAAGCCACGCTTCAACAGCAGTTTGGGTTTCGTGGCATTGTTCAAGATTCCAATACCGCGGTAACGTCAAATGAAAATCGATGTGATGCCGATTGCCGGAGCGCCACGAGCGCAGGTGATGCAAATCAATCCATTCGGGACGACGTTCGCGTTGCAAAATGTCGACGATGTCGTGGAGCACCAGCTCGTCGGCTTCATCCATCAAGTGACTCACAGACTGACGCACTAATCTAGCGCCGGAAACAAGGATATTGATGGCGACAGCACAAGCTGTGAGAGAATCCAGCATTAGCCATCCAGTCAGGCGGACAAGACCGAGTCCCAGCACAACACCACCACTTGTGTAGACATCGGTGAGCAAATGTTTGCCATCCGCCATCAAGGCGAGGGAGTGCGTTCGTCGCCCGGTACGGATAAGGAAGACGCCGAGACTGGCGTTCACCGCTGCAGCCCCAAGCACGAGCACGATGCCAAGATCCAACTCGGCAAGCGGACGCGGTGAAAAAAATCCCGGAACCGCCGCCCAGACAATGGCGAGAGCAGCAAGAATAATGAGCGCCCCTTCAAAACCGGCGGAAAAAGATTCAACCTTTCCATGCCCGTAGGGATGGGAACGATCAGGCGGCTGGGCGCTCAGAATAACGCTATAGAGCGCAAATAAACTCGCCACGACATTGATAATCGACTCCAATGCATCGGAGAGGATCGCAGCAGAACCAGTCAGCGCCGCTGCCGACAATTTGACGACAAGCAGAGCAGCGCCAACAATTACAGAGGCGAGAATCGCCCGGCGACGTAACTCCGGATCATCTAAAGCGAACAGCTGACCATCCACCACAGGAAAGAGTGTAGAGAAAAAGCCCTACTGTGACGAGAGGCTTTGACGAAAGGGCAGAAAGGGAAAACGGGTGGCCCTCATGCCTAGGCTCTGCCTGGGCATGGCACGCAGTTATAGTTCTACCACACTACGTTTCGTGCCCAGGCAGAGCCTAGGAATAGGGTCATGAAAATTTGACGTTACGCGGCTTTCTGGAGACGCACTTTGCTAGGCGTCAACTGACAGGAGACAAACTGTCCACCTTTCATGATGACATCTAAGTTGTCGCGATCTTCCAGCACGGTAATGTTTTTGGCGGGGTTCCCATCAACAACTAGCAGATCGGCTAGCTTCCCTGGCTCGATCGTACCGAGTTCGTCACCCCTACCCAGTAACTCAGCGCCATTCTTGGTCGCCCAGGTAAGGACCTCGAGCGCAGAAATACCAGCGCCCTTCACGTAGGATTGCAGCTCTTTTGTATATTCGCCGTGGGGTAATGATGCGACGCCAAAATCATCGCCCACCACAAACTTCACGCCAGCCTTTTGAGCAAGCGGGATCACTCTAGCGGAGTGCTCAAGCCCTTTTTCCATCGCTTCCACGCCGCCGAATCCGGTTTTGCCGGTGCGGCGTTTTTCTTCCACCATCATCCACGGGAAATACAGACTTGGCACGACAAAGGTTCCTTGCTTGGCCATCAAGTCGATACACTCTTCGTCCATCATGTCGCCATGGTCGATGACATCCATGCCAGCTTTGAGACCAGCCAAAATGCCTTTTTTCGAGATGATATGGCCGCGAATCTTCTTCCCGCGCTCATGTGCGGCTTCGGTGGCCGCATCGATCTCAGTTTGACTCATGGTCATGACGTCAGCCGGCCAGAACAGCCCATGTCCACCGGTCGGATAGAGCTTGATAATATCAACACCATTCTTAATTTCTTCACGCACGGCTTTGCGGAAATCGTCCGGACCGTCACAAATGCGGGCAAGGCCGGGCATTTGCAGATTCCAGAATTGGGGATGACAATCGACGGAGTCACCAGTAGTTACCAAGTCGCGACCGCAGGCGAGAAACCGCGGACCTGGGATCATACCCGCATCGATCGCCCGTTTGAGCGTCACATCGATGTTATGCATCGTGCCAGCGCCAACCGCCCCGGTGTATCCGGAGCGCAGCAACAATTCGGCGTTTTTCGCGGCAATCAGCGTGAGGAACGTCGGCGGATGGCGCATGTCAATATCTTCCATCCGCGCCACATTGTCATACGCTACATGATAGTGACACATGACCATGCCCGGCATAAGCGATTTACCGCCTAAGTCATATATAGTGTCCTGTGCAGTCGGTTTCGGAATATTACCGTTCGTACCTACGGCGGAGATGCGTTCGCCTTCGACCACGACTGTGGTGTTCGCCTTAGGAGCGTTAACGCCGTCGATAAGATTAGCGCCACGGAAGAAAATACGGCCCATAGGAAGACCCTCCTTTTTCATTTCCTGTTAGGTATTGTTGTTGCACTGGCTACCCAACCTGTTATCTGCCACGAGATCGCCCTTGTCAAGAGAAAGCCGATGTTACTAGGGCATACAACTTTAAGACCTGACGACTTGATAACTCGGCGCGTCTTACAATGGTCGCAGCTCCGGCATAATCTCAGTCGCAAACCGCGACATCGCGGCCAATACTTTTTCATGCGGCACTAAACCGCCAGGATTAAACCAGCAAATCAGCTCGTTCATGCCGAGTTCTTTGTGCAACGCTTTGGCCTTGTCGATGCAGTCGCGCGGAGCGCCAAAAATCGCGATCGTCTCGGTAATTCTCTCGAAAGTGAGACTATCCAGCCCTTTCTGTACTTCTTGCAAGTAGCGGTAGGACTCATCATTGTTAAACTGTGTTCCCGCATGCACCATAGCCGAGACGCTTTTGAAGTAGTTCTGCATGCTGGGTTCAATATCCTGCCGCACCTGCGCGAGGCTTTCTCCAGGGTGAACAAAGAACATCGTGGAAAGATCCGGTAGCGCCGGCGCGTGAGCGTAGGTCGGCGTAGTGCTTTCGCTCCAGTTGCGCCGGTAGAGGGCGACCTGTTCAAACATCCGCGGCAAGGGGTTCGTTACCGACGCTACAAGAATGGGATAATGCGCCTTCCCCGCGAACGCCGCGGTGTCTGGACTATTTGCCGCAATGCGAAACGGGGGATGCGGCTTTTGCAGCGGCTTGGGCGCGAGGCTGGTTTCGGGAATGTGAAAGTGTTTCCCTTCATAAGAGAACGAGTCCGTAGTCCACGCTTTCTCAATGATCTCTAACGATTCCTCAAAACGCTCGCGGCTGACGTCCCGCGAAACATCGAAACCGGCGAAATGAATAGGAATAGCGCCGCGACCGACGCCAAACTCTAACCGTCCGTTGCTTAAAATATCCACCGTGGCCCCGTCCTCTGCACTCCGCAGCGGATGATATAAAGGCAACAGGTTGACAGCGATGCCGAGACGAATCCGCTTGGTGCGCTGCGCCGCCGCGGTCGCCACAATCAAGGGAGAAGGCATAATTGAAAAGTGCTTGAAAAAATGAAGCTCAGCCAACCACGCACAGTCAAATCCTAACGTATCGGCGTGTACGATCTGTTCAATCGTTTCTTGGTAGCGTACAGGTTCGGATTGCGTCTCCGCGCACGGCATTTGATAAAATAGACCAAATTTCACGACATTCCTCCTCGTCGGCCCAGTTCGGCAGATCGGCGCCAATGGTCCGAATCTTTTCCTTGTGGCCGCCTTTTCTCTTGAGCATGGCGACGCCTCAGCTGTCAAGCGGTGGAAAGGAACGGGAGTGGTTCAGTTTGACGCAAAAAAATGGCTGGGTAGCATGACCAATTTTTGATGAACCTATTCTCAGTGTCCTTTTCCCCAGGAGAGGTGGTGTCCCTTTCCCCTTCTTGCCCAAGCCGCCTCTCTTTTTCGTGTCGAATAAAGGTACGTCTGCCACCGGATCTACACACCGCCCACCACCAGAGCAAGGCGCCGCAAGGGATAAACGCCCTTTCCTCACCGCTTGACTTTTGCAAAGCAGTTCGTCTACGGTCTAGTCTCGTGCTGGTAGACCTGAAGCGGGAGGGAAGCAGCGAGCCAGGCATGTTCTCCGCCGCCATTCTGCCGTTTCTTCTCCTCGGGCATCACCCTTTTCACCAGGGAGGAGTCTATGAAGAGCATGATCACTCGTATGATGGTGATTGCTAGCTTGTGCTGCACCGTGGGAGCAACACCAAGCTGGGGTGGTCCCTCGCCCAATCCGACGGGGAATGTCAATAACCAGGGGAACACCGCCACCGGCGGCTCCGCGCTGGGCAAAAATACCACGGGCTCTTTCAACACGGCCACGGGCGTCAACGCCCTGAGCGCCAATACCACGGGGCTGCGCAACACGGCGATCAGCTATCAAGCCCTGCTCGGGTCGACGACGGGCGCGGCGGCTCCATACCAATAAAATTCGCGTGGTGCTGGCCCGGCGACTCCTCGTGGGCCTCTATGTCAGCCAGTGCAAAGGGGAATCCTTCTCGCTCCAGCGCTGTTTGGCGGTGTAAGGACAGCACGAAGAAAGGAGGACGGGTCAAGGAGACGTGTGGATGCCCAGCATTGGCGGACTTCGACATTATCGTGGACGACGATAGTCAGTCCTCATGTCCGAGTGAAGCCGCCACCGCATATCCTCCTGAGCCGACAAGAGCTCGAAACGGCGATTGGATACATCCATAAGTTTAACCCTGTCCTGGTCAATTGTAGGAAAAGTGATTCACGGGGCTTGCGCTCCTTTAAAGGGGCGATAATCGGCAATTATGGCCAATCCCATCTCCCAGTTTTCCGGGGTTTTTCGCAGTTTCTCCTAACGCCTTGACGGTATCTGCTTGACGTCAGAAAAAGCCGTGAAAAACCTAGGTACGTCGGTCTGATCTCGACCAGCTGTAAGAAGTTCGCCATGGTCGTACTGACGCGATGTGGCGAGAAAGTACCCCCGATATGTTATGGAGAGCAGCGCAGGCTTTCAGTGCACCAACGGCTTGTGCTCCTCGCGCCCTACTTCGAAGTGTTCGACGAGCGCGAGCTCTTCCTGTATTTCGTCAAATAATTTGTTGCGCTCCTCAAGCGTCCGTGCTCCACGGAAATTTTCTAAAGTAGCGGTCACTTCGGTGAGGATACGGTTGCGCCGATGCATATCCCGCAACAGCGGCGCAAAGGTCTCCAGGAAGATGCATTCCGCGTGGCTGAGCCTTCGAGTCCGTATCGCACCCATAATACGGCTCCTCCTGTTATCCTTTGCCCACTACAGTCGGACGGCGTACGAAAAGAGACACATATTTAACTAGTTAACAAAGAAAATTTATATTTGTTTTTTTGTTGACTTTTTGCTTTCTTGTATAGTAGAGTTCGTTCTTGTGGCTCATAGGCTATGATCCCTCGCAGCGAGGATTCCTGCGGCGTTTTTCTTTGTGAAGGGCGATTTTGATAAAGGAGGACGGCACAATGCAAGCGAAAAGAATGCTTCTGGCTTTAGTGCTGGTTGGCGGATTGGCAAGGAGCGGACAGACCGCGCAGGACGTGACTATCGCGAACCCCCCAACAAATCCAGTCAATGTCAGAGTCACGAACACGCCGCTGCCGGTTAGTCTGCCGACTACGGTAGGCGTGAACGCCAGTCAGGTGGGGACCTGGACGGTGGCGATCAGCGGGACGCCGAATGTGAGGGTGACGAATCCGGCGACCAATCCGGTATTAGTGAAAGGCGTTGACCTTGCGGGGCCACGAGAGCCTTTCCAAATAAGTGATAGCATTCTTATGGAGGACGGGGATAGCGGCGCCTCTAAGTTCGTTAGTGTACCTGCAGGCAAACTGCTCATTTTAGAGACGGTCTCAATAGACTGCTTTGTTCCACTGGGCCAGAACTGCTCAGGTTATCTTACCGTTTACCCTACTCCTACCGGAGGACCAACGGAAGTGTCACATTACTTGCTCTTTTTCGAGCAGCCCTCAACCGTAAATGCGAAGATATTTAGGGCCAGTCAGTCGTTGCGAATCTATTCCCATGGATCAGTAGGAATAAATATGGAGCGAGGCCCAGATCACAGCAATCTGGCTAGTGTGGGGTTTGGCCTTTCTGGTTATCTTGTGGACTTCCCGTGACCTCCCTACCGGCGCCTATGTGGCCGTGTCGGTAGTCACAATGAAGGATCAGGCTTTCTTGTGTCCTAGCAGAATAGCAGGCTACAAGGGACACGAAGTCTGGAAGCGTACCGGAAATGAAGAAGTTGTTAACTCGGTGTCCGATAGCTTCCAATTATGGCCACTCCAACTCCGCAGTTTTCGCGTCTTTTTGCGCCCCGAGTCACTTGTGTCAAGGCGTTTGCGGCAGAGCTCAAAAACCCACAGTTTTGGCCCCTGTTTGCACGTCTTTCTGAATACTTGCTCTCGCAAGCGATGTTGTTAGCAGTAGACGGCGCCATGATGCAAGACGCGTCCCTCCAGGGGAGTGGGTCGGTTTGCCCCATTACCCTGGCTTCGTCTCTTTTTCTTCTTCCTCTTGCATACCGAGCGCCTCACGAGAAGGAACACCTCAGGCAAGCTTGTCCAGCAACCGTCACTTGGGGTATAGTCCCGGAGCTAGCCAAGCGCTGAAAAAAGGAGGAAAGCACATGGCAGATAAGAACGATCTCGCAAAAGGTCTCAAGATGCGCAAGAAGCTCACGGGAAAACGCTTCAGCAAAGGCGGCCCGACGGCGCTCGCCGAACTGGCGCCTGACCTCGACGAAATGCTCAATGAGGTGATCTTTGGTCGCGTGTGGACACGACCAGGGCTGGAGCTCAAGATGCGCAGCGCTATTACCATCGCGGCGCTCACCGCTATGCAACGGCTGCCACAGTTGAAAGGCCACATCGCAAATGGCCTCAACGCCGGCCTCAGCAAGAAAGAGATCACCGAAATTCTCATACACATGGCCTTCTATGCTGGAGTCCCCACTGCCGTGAACGCGTTTCAGCTCGCCAAGGAAGTGTTCCAGGAAGAAGGCGTGTGAAAAGGGAGGAAACAGAGAACCGGGGAAACGGAGAGCCGGAGAAAAGAAGAAGGCGGTTGCTCTTTGATCCTCCGATTCCCCCATTCACAGATTCTGTTTGCCCAATCACAAGCTGCTAGTGAGGGCGGGGTGTCTGCTCTTGCTGTAGAGGGGAGAGAAAAATGGCGTGGCCGGTCCGCTATAAAGTCGTCGGACTGCTGTTTTTGAGTACGATCATCAACTATGCGGACCGGGTCAATATCTCGGTGGCTGGGTCAGACATCATGCGCGAGACCGGGTGGGACAAGGCGCAATTCGGGCTCGCCCTCTCCGCTTTCTTACTTGGGTACGCGCTATTTCAATTTCCCGGCGGCTTGATTGCGGATCGCTGGAGTCCACGCAAGGTCCTTGCTTTCTCCTGTTTCGGCTTTTCTGTATTCACCGCACTCACCCCATTCGGCCAAACGTCTTTCATCCTGCTCCTCGTCCTGCGGTTTCTGGTGGGAGCGTGTGAATCCGCCAGTCTCCCCGCGTTAGCTGCGTTCAATGCTCACTGGGTTCCTCGTCAAGAATTTGGTCGCGCACAAACAGTGAGTATATCGGGAACCTCGATCGGGCAGATGCTGGCTTATCCCACCACCACTTGGCTCATTCAGATGTTTTCCTGGCCGATTGTCTTTTACTTCAACGCCGTTGTCGGGTTCCTATGGATGACTGCATGGCTTCTCTATACTACTGATACCCCACGGGAGCATCCGAAGACCACCGCAGCTGAGGTGCAGTACATTGAAGCGCACCTGCTCACCACAATCTCGCATGGGAGGCCCTCGTTTTGGTCGATCCTCGTCACCCCTTCGGTGCTCTTTCTCTGCATCTCATACATGCTCTACGCCTTTATCGCTTGGATCTTTATCTTATGGTTTCCCACTTATCTTATCGAGGCGCGCGGGTTCTCCCGCATAGCGATGGGCGGCGTCGGCATGCTGCCGACATTTGGCAGCTTTTTGGGAATGGTTACCGGAGGCGCGATCTCGGACTGGCTCCTGCGCAACGGCTATGGCGCGCGAATGGCGCGGGCGCGATTTCCTGGTCTGTGCACGGGGCTGGCGATGCCGTTCTTGCTCGCGGCTGTGCTTGTCCCATCGACCATACTTTCCGTTGCGTTGTTTGTACTTTTCTACTTTGTTTTTTCTCTGTCTGTGTCAGGTTTTTGGAGCATGCCGCTGGAACTGGCGCCGCGGGCGGTCGGCGCAGTCGGCGGCGTGATGAACACGACCGGCAATTTCGCCGGCGTCTTCGGACCGGCAGTCGCTGGATTCATCATTACCTATAGCGGCAGTTGGGTCACCCTTTTTTATCTTGCCGCCGGCTGCGGCGTTCTCAGCTGTATCGTACTTATGTTACTGGTGAATACTGATCCTATCGAGCTGAAGGGGGTAACGCTCACAACGGCGGAGGAACAGGAAACGCGCCTAAGCGTGGGACATTAGAACCGTTCCTCCGCCCACCGAGCGATCGCCGAGAAAGCCGGCTTGTCGTCCCACTGGTAAGCACGGTAAAAGGAAGCATCTGGTGTGCCCAACAAGGAGGGGACGTTATGAATACTGCGATGCTTTGCACGGCGTTGCTAGGGCTTTTAGTGTTCGGCCTCGGGTTTGGCGTGTCAATGACGCGAGGAGCCACGAATACAACCTCTGGCTATAATCAAGACCCAACGGATCGTCTTTACAAAATGGTCCGCGCACACGGCAACACTACTGAATACGCGCCGATGTTGGCCATCTTGATGTTGCTCATCGGGGCGCGGAATCCTTCAACGTGGATGCTGTGGACGATGTGGCTGGTGACTATCTCTCGCTATCTTTTCGTGGCGGGCATAATTACGAGCCCAACGTTAGCCAAGCCGCATCCGTTGCGATTCATCGGAGCGTTGGGAACGTATCTGGGTGGAACCGCTCTCTGTGTCGCCGCCTACCTTTCTATTTAGTGGACTGAGATAAAATAAATGGGCGGGCTTCCAACCCGCCCGTAGACAAGAGTGTAAGAGTGGAGGGAACGATCATGCGCTTTGGATTTTTTGATCAACTGCCGTGCGCGGACGAACAGTCAGAGAGTCAACGGATCCACAACATCCTCGACCAAATTGTCTTAGGGGACCAAATAGGATTCGACACCGTATGGCTTGGCGAGCTCCACTTTGGTCGTCGATCTTCCATTCTCGCTTCACCGTTGATGATCCTGGCCGCAGCGGCCCAACGCACCACTCGCATTCGGCTCGGCACAGCCGTTTCATTAATACCTTTACATAGTCCCATAAAAATGGCGGAAGAAGCCGCGACTGCCGATGTCTTGAGCAATGGACGGTTAGAGTTCGGGGTTGGTCGGGGCACGGCGCCCGTTCATTACACTGGCTACAATGTCCCACAAGAAGAGAGTCGCGAGCGTTTCGAGGAGACGCTCGAGGTAATTCTTAAAGCATGGACAAACGAGCGTTTTTCCTATCAAGGTAAATATTTTCATGCAGAAGATTTATCCGTTGTCCCCAAACCAATCCAAAAGCCGCACCCGCCCATTCGTTTGGCCGCTAATAGCCCAGATACTTTCTCTATCGCAGGGCGACTAGGTTTTCCAATCTTCTCGTCGCCTTTAATTAATCCGCCAGACAAATTAAAGGAATATATCGGCGTGCATCGTGAGGCCTTGAAGCCAGGGGTCCGGCAAGACACAGCCCTGATGTTTTCCGTGCACGTTTCCCACAGCAAAGCGCAGGCGCGAGAGGAATGTGAAGCTAGTTTGATGAACTTCTTTCGGGCGGCCGGCGAACGCTTGCGTCCCTTGGGGGAGACGACGATTAAAAGTTATGAAGCGTTTCAACAGGTCATTGCGAAGATGGAACGGGCAACCTACGAACGCGTGGAACGCATGAGCGTGTTTGGCGACCCGGATTATTGTGTCGAGCGCATCCGCGCCCTACAAAAGGAATTTCACATGGACGAATTCATCGGATACTTCAATCAAGGAGGATTGGTGGAGCCGGCGACCGTCAAGCGCTCCATGGAACTGTTTGCTAAAGAAGTCATGCCGCATTGCCGCTAATGCACCACACAACGAAGCAAAAGAAAGGAACATTATGACGTCGGAAGAGCAACGAAACCTTGAAGTCGCGAAACGTTACGAAGAATTGTACAACACGGATGTCGAGCGGTTTGTGCACGAGTGTTACACGCCAGATTGTGTAGCCTACGCGATGGGCGGCGGGGCGATTCGCAGCCCGGAGCAATTTGTCCGTGTAGAAAAAATGGTGCTCCAAGCAGCGCCAAGACGAAAAATGCGCGTCGATCAACGGCACGCGACCGGGAACGTGGTGACGGTCGAAGCAGTTCTCCTTGATCCTGATAAGGGACCAGACTGGCAGTTGCCCTTCTGCGCCGTGCTGACCTGTAAAGATGGCAAGATTGCCATTGATCGCACGTATGCGGATTTTACTAAGTGGCCGGGATTCTAAGACCTTCGCTAGGAGAACAGCAATGAAATTTGGCATTGTGCCGATCAATCTGCAAGAATTTACCAACCCCGAGGTCGTAATTCCATTCGTACAACGCGCTGAAGCGCTGGGCTATGAGTCAGTCTGGACGGCTGAGCACGTGATTATCCCCATGAACTACACCTCGGTGTATCCTTATAATCCGAGCGGCAAGGTGCCATTTGCCGTTGACGCTGCCATTATCGATCCCCTCATAGCGCTCACGTTCATTGCCTCCGCCACGACACGGTTGCGACTCGGCACTGGAGTCAACATTTTACCGCAGATGAATCCGCTCTATCTCGCCAAATGGGCGTCTTCGCTGGATCATCTCTCGCGTGGGCGCTTCATGTTAGGAGTTGGGATCGGCTGGCTCCAAGAGGAATTCGAGGCGATTGGCGCACCGTTCGCACACCGGGGTAAACGTGCGGACGAATACTTGCAGGCGCTCAAAGCGGTTTGGAGTGGTGAAGAAATAAACTACCAAGGCGAGTTCGTACGCTGGCAAGGGTTTAAGATGCGGCCACGCCCGGCGCAGCCCGGGGGCGTGCCCCTCGTCATCGGCGGTGTGAGTCCTTCCGCCATTCGTAGAACGGCCCGCTATGGCGACGGCTGGTATGTGATCGGCAAAGATCTGGACGAGTACCGCGCCCACATGCGAGCCCTTAACGAGGAATGCGCTCGCCAGGGTCGCAATCCACGCGACCTCGAAATTACTGCCTATTGGAATTACTATCGTGAGGGCTTGGAAAGCCTAGCCGTGTACGAAGAGCTTGGGGTGCACCGTCTATTGATTAACATCCACGCCCTGCGGGAGCGCGACATCAACGTCGCTCTGGAACGCTTTGCGAATGAAGTCATCGCAAAACACGGGCGGTCTTGAAAGATCAGGCCCTCTTTTAATCTCGTTCCCAGGCTCTGCCTGGGAACGCAACCAGGCAGAGCCACGAGCACACGGCATGCCCAGGCAGAGCCTGGGCATGAGGCCAATACATTAATAAAGTAGCCTATTTTTCTATAACCGCTACTCTTTTTCCTACCTGGTTGACACAACTATTACTCCCTGGATAATTCTCTGACCAGGTGGTCATTTTTTTACACTCCTTGATTTATGACAAAGCTTGCGACATCTATCAAGAAGCGAGAGTTAGCCGAAACGTTTATGCGTGAGGCTATTCTGGCCGCAGCCAAAAAGGTGTTGGCCGCTAACACGTACGATCACACCTCGCTTGATCAGATTGCTCAAGAAGCGCAAATCTCCAAAGGCTCCATCTATGGCTACTTCCGGAGTAAAGAGCAACTCTTATGGGAAGTGCTCAACACCGGCCTGCAGCAATTTATTGCGGCTGGCCATGCAGCTGCTGAACGTGAAAAGGAGCCGCTTGCGCAACTGCGCGCCGTGATCCAAGCACACTTGGAACTTTTTTCTGCTGATGTCGAGTCATTCAAAATTGCGCTCGGCGAGCGCACAAACCTCATCCTGAATCCTCGCGGACATGCAATCCAAACCCTGTGGCAGATGTATCAGGAGTACGCAGACTGGGTCGGAACCCTGTTCCAAAAAGCGGTGCAAAAGAAAGTCATTCGCGCCGTACCGAGCCGCCGCTACGCCTTGCTGCTGCTCGACTTGGTGATGATGGCGATGTATCAGCGTCTGGCCATGCCGACGACGCTGTCATTCACACAAGAAGCAGACGAAATCATGGATCTTCTTCTGCACGGCCTTAGTCCCCGTGACCCACGTGAAGGAAAAACTCGTCGATGCAAGTAACGCCGGAACAAGAAACCAGGCCAGTTGAGGAGGCCCCGGCGCTCTCAGCCGCGCCGGAGCCTGCCGCGCCAACGAGCAACGCACCCGCGCATGCAGAACCGCCGACCACCAACAAATGGCTGGTAGCGGCGGCGGTGATCGTTCCCACTATTTTAGAAGTGGTGGACGGCACGGTGGTGAGCGTGATCATGCCCCATATTCAGGGCAGTTTGAATGCAAGTGTTGATGAAGTCACTTGGGTGTTAACTTCGTACCTGGTCGCCAACGGCATTGTCATTCCGCTCACCGGCTGGCTCTCGGGGCTGTTCGGACGGAAGCAGTTTTTCTTGCTCTGTATTGCACTGTTTACGTTCAGCTCCTTTCTGTGCGGTGCGGCGCTCAACTTGCCCATGTTGATCATCTTCCGGCTCATCCAAGGCGCGAGCGGAGCCGCTATGATTCCGCTCTCTCAGGCGATTCTATTAGAAACTTTTCCGCCAGTAGAACATGGCATGGCTATGGCGGTTTGGGGGGTCGGCGTGATGTTCGCCCCTATAGCAGGGCCACTGTTAGGCGGGTGGATTACGAACCACTATACGTGGAGTTGGGCCTTCTACATTAATGTCCCGTTGGGCGTCTTGGCGTTCATGTTGACCTCAGCGTTCGTGCATGACCCAGCTTACGTGAAGCGAGAGTTGTCTTCCATTGATTATGTTGGCATAGGGTTACTCGTGCTCGGGATCGGGGGCGCACAGATCGTGCTCGATCGCGGGGAGCGGGCGGATTGGTTTGCCGCTCCTTGGGTGTGGCTGACCACTGGGGCCGCGGCTCTGGCTTTGGTCGTGTTCGTTTTCTGGGAGCTGCGCTACGCTGCCCCAATCGTCGATTTCCGCTTGCTCAAAAACCGCACCTACACCATGGGAGTTGTGCTCAATACTGTACTCGGCTTCGTCTTGTATAGCTCAGTCACGCTTCAGCCTTTGTTCGCTCAGACTCTGTTAGGCTACGACGCTATCAACGCCGGTATTATGATGGCGCCAGGTGGATTCGGCACGTTACTCACCATGCCGCTTGTCGGCGTATTGATGAATCGCATTGATGCACGCTGGCTCCTGGCCATCGGGATGGCCATCACGAACTATTCACTAATAATGACGTCCTATCTCACACTGGATGTCAGCATGTGGCATTTGACCTGGCCGCGCATCGTCTGGGGGTTAGGGATGGGATTCTACTTTGTCCCACTTTCGGCGATGGCCATTGGCGTGGTCAGCAGAGAA
>JACXTT010001584.1_pt1 | contig 37538 bp, 32 predicted proteins | sample 9270951 | NCBI WGS metagenome assembly JACXTT01 (sample SAMN15532306, study PRJNA645909) | rock metagenome | isolation source: weathered quartz diorite | place: Puerto Rico | collected 2017-06-21
GGCCAAGGATTTCGAGAATCGCTTGCGCTATGCCTTGGCGTTTGTCCACCTGGCCGCCATTCGCTTGATGGTCCGAAAACTGTGTAATCCCGCCTAAACTTCTCGGACGGACTCTTAGAGAGACCTGAAGCGAGGCCTGTATTCTTCGCGAGACTCAAGGAGTCTATAGTCAGAACCATCGGGGAATTCGTCTGGTGTAAAAGTGCAGAGAAGGTTGAATACCTTAAGCCCCTTGTCCTCCAAGGCAAAGAGCAGGTTTTCATTATTGCAACCTTAAACTATGACAACGCGATCGAGCTTGCCTGTGAAGCGGCTAACATCCCTTTGACGTGGGATTAGAGCAGTGGGGTCAGTCTGGAGTGTTTCAAAAGCCTCAGCAAGGCATTGAACTGTTGAAGCTGCACGGCTCAGTTGACTGGAGTAGGGTTCGTGATCCTCGTGCGCCAGGAGCTCCACTTACTGCCGCGACTGTCCAACGGGTTCCTTTAGGAGATATGAGGAGTCCCCCAGTTATTATTTTCGGTGGGGGCAACAAGCTCACTGTGGATGGGCCGTTTTTAGATCTCATGATAGCGTTTAAACAACGATTGGAAGAACACACTACCCTTGTTATAATCGGCTACTCCTTCGGTGATCTTCACGTCAACGGACTGATTGAGAGATGGCTCCACAGGTCGAAGAAGCGGAGGATTATTATCATCGATCGACCAAAAGATGGTGGCGATGTTCTTTTGCCTCCACTTATCCGCGATAACTATATTGTTTTTGAAAAGCAGTTTGACTTTTTCTCTGTAGGAGCTAAGAGCGGAATCGCCAAGTTGTTTGAAGTAGACAGACCATTGCAAAAGTCCTTATGTTGACCGGCAAAAGGTCGTGGGAATCCAGACTTGAGTCCCAATAATTTCCTGAGGTGGCTCCGATGAAGGCGGATAAGGGTCAGATCTTGCAATCAAGCAGGTAGTTGTCGCTCAAGGTGTCGGACTTGACCCCATCTTCCACCACTCCTTCCTCCCTCGGTCAACCACAAAATCCGGTAGCATCAGGAGTTCTTGATGCTCTCGGGAGAATCTCCGACTCCCCCACGGCTACGGTTTTTCTGCTGCACCGGTCCCCGCTTCAGCCTGCTTGAGCAGCGTTGCCGCGGCGTCGCTGACCGTTTTATCGGCATCTGCAAGAGCCATACGGAGGAGCGAAAGACCGGTCTCTGTGTGGGCTATACTCTCAAGGACCATCAACCTGGTTGAAGGATCAGTGCTGTGGAGGGCTTCACGCAAGGCATCCGTCGCGTCCGCGTCACCACGCCCGGCAAGTACCTGAATGGCATAAGCGTTGAACGCCGGATCTGGATCCTGCAAAGCATCACGGAGGACAGCCATAATGGTCTGTTCGTTGACTCCGGCGGTTTGGACTAAAAGCTCCAGAGCCTGCAACCGGGTAGGTTGGCTGGTATCCTGGACGTTCGCCCAAAGGTCCTCGACCGCTAGAGCCTTATCCTGCGCCGCCAGTGCATCAAAGGCTGCTGCCTGAATCGTTGGATCAGCATCTTGTAGATAATTGTGAAGAACTTCCCGATCTCCACCAGTTGCAGCTGCCTGCAACGCCGCAAGCTGGCTTTCCTGTGGCTCAGCCTCCGGCTCCTCTTGGAGGTTGGCCTCCGGTTGCTGCAGAGCCGTCTCCGGCGCCGCCGGGGCATTCGGTTCATCAGCCGCTTCGTTTGCAGCTGTCTGAGATGCCGCCGGCTGGCTGTCTTGTGGCTCAGCCTCCGGCCCCTCTTGGAGGTTGGCCTCCGATTGCTGCAGAGCCGTCTCTGGCGCCGCCGGGGCATTCGGTTTATCAGCCGTAACGAGAGACGTGGGTGGTCCCGCAGCAGCCGCTCCGTGGAGAATAATAACCCGAGCGCCTTGGGCTGAAGTAGAGCCCCGGGGGCCAGCGGCGATCACATAGTCGACGCGCACGAGTAACTCCTTTAGCGCCTGGAGTAAGTCCATTTGAGCGAAATGCGCGGAAACGCGGTTACTGAGTTTCTGGGCGCCCGTGACTTCAATACCTGTTTTGTGAGACACCGCCTGCAGCACTTCCGACAACAGAACCCCATCCGCGTCGAGGCTGAGCTTCCCAGCCTCCCACTTTACGCTGAGCTTAGGGCCTGGAACCCCAAGAGCGTCGGTGTGGGCTGCTTTCGTGGCTAAAGCAGTCCCTGCTTGACCAGAAGGCAACTGCATCGGCGACGACACCACGACATCCTGTGGGTCACCTTCAAACGCAAACGCGTACCCAGAATGCACAGAAGCCGAGGCAAGACACATAAGGGTCGTTACCAAGGTTCCTACAACAATGTCTCGAATGGCTCCAACGCTAGCCCCCAGTACAGTCGATTCGCGGCGAAAGTCTGCTCGAACGTTCAACAGCATGATTCCTCTCCTGACTTGCTAGCAATCCCGCTCCATCTACGCACCCTTCCTAGAACGGTCCGTGTATCTCACGTTGTAGATGCATAAAGTTACTGTAAACGAGCGCCGTCGCGTCACGAAAGCATCCGCCACGCGACGGCAGTGCCTGCGCTTACCAAATGAGCGTGACGTTACCCGTCCTCACGCCGCTACTTCCATTGTGGACTCTGAAAGAGTCCGTGGTGTTCACCTGGATGTCCACCTGATGGCTGAAGTCGAGAAAGACGATGTGCGTTCCGGCAGTGCCACTAAAACCCTGAGCTATCGACGCCCCAGAGGTCGAATTAAGACCCACCCACTCCAGGAACGCGCCGGGAACCCGCAGCATGGTGACATGGCCCACGCCACGGAAGCCCGAGGCGGTTTGCACGCCCATGACCAGCACAGACTGGTTCGCAGGCGGAAAGATGGCTCCAGTGTTGGCGCCCGCAGCTAGACTGTAACTGACAATCGCTGAGTTTGGCGTTGTAATCGTCTGCGTGGCTTGCGCCACAATCGCGAGGGTCAGGGTAGCGACAACCCCAGTCACCAACCCCTGTACGAGGCGGCTGCTTGTCGTGTAAAGTTTCATTACTATTCTCCTTTTTTTGGTATTAGTTTTTGTAGAGGTGACTTTAGAGAAAAAAGCATTGGACCGCACTAATCCGTGAAGCCCTCGTGACCCGAGGTTCCTCGGAAGCTCCCCGCGGCCTCCACAACTAAATCTTCGGTTAAGGTGCGCGTGGCCTACGACGATAATAGAAAGCCAGCCCGAGGGCCCATCCAACCGTCAGGAGGCCTGAGAGCAATTGCAGGCGGCGTTCTTTCTTGACGAGCTCGGCAGGCAGGACCACCTGCCCCTCGGAGATGAACGCGGGCGGAATAATGAACGCGTTATTTGCAATCTTGAGGCGGGGAGCGAACGCTTGAACGGCTAGCCCCATGCCGAAGATTCCCCACAGGAACCCACCTAGCAGTTTACGTCGCCCTGTTGTGCTAGTAAACAACATAGTCACAACCAGTATCCCCTCTTATTTTGCTTTTTACTATGAGTGTGTTTGCAAGCCAAAAGAGCTGATATTATGCCGTCCTGTCAATACCCCCTCAAATCCCTGTGGTCTTTCACCATCCCCTTCCCTGCGAGGTCGTCTTGGTGGAGCGGGACCGGGGCATAAGCAGATAGATAAAAATTCTGCGGTAAAAGAATTGTCGAAATGTTTCTGTGCTAGAAGCAGCGAGATTCATAACACCGCAAAATTTATCCTCAGATGCTTATCGCTCCCAAAAGGGAACGGGTAGCGGATGCCGTGATCTATCCGGGGGGCCAAATGCGGCGCTGAAAGGTCGAGCGCACGCGTGGCATGATCGCTTTCGCCGCCTCGTGGTGAATTGGAAACACACCCTCAATCGAGTCCATTGCTGCTACAATCGAAGTTGAGTTGAAGCAAGGGCAAAGTGGGGGACACGAAGTAATCAAGCTGGTAGCGTAGGTCGTGACGAACTGCTCATGGCAAGGTAGAAGAAAACCATGCACGTTATTTTTTTGCTCATTGCGTTGTTCATCGATGGCTTTCACGGCGTGGCGATTGCTGACAGTACGCTCAACTCCTTGATTGAGGAAACTCGCGTCAAAGCGGCAAAGGGGGACGTTGAGGCGCAAATTGCTCTTGGCGAGATGTACGTCCATGGGCAAGGCGTGCCGCAAGATTATGCCGAAGCGCTCACATGGTACCGCAAAGCGGCGGACCAAGGCTTTGCTCCAGCGCAGTTCATTCTTGGACATATGTATGACGAGGGACAAGGCGCACCGCAAGACTACGCCGAAGCGGTGAAGTGGTGGCGCAAAGCAGCCGCCCAAGGGGATGCTCAAGCGCAGGACAACCTCGGGGCCATGTATGCCAACGGGCATGGTGTACCCCAAGACTACGCCGAAGCGGTGAAGTGGTGGCGCAAAGCGGCCGCCCAAGGGGCAGCGGGGGCGCAGTACAACCTCGGGGCTAGCTACGACGTGGGGCGGGGCGTGCCGCGAGATTACGTGCAAGCCCACATGTGGTACAATCTGGCGGCCTCTGATTTCTACGCTGGCTCTGAGCAGCAGGATCAGGAGAAGGCGGTACAAGCACGCAACGAAGTTGAGGCCAAGATGACCCCGGAGCAAATCGCTGAGGCGCAGAAGCTGGCGCGGGAATGGCAACCGACAGCACCGAACCCATAGAAATTGTAAAAACTGAGTTTTCCTAATGTTGACGGATTTTGAAGCAAGTATGAGCGCCACCCATTAGAAGGCTCGTGTCAATAAGTGGCGCCTATCCATGCCCACTTTTTTCATGCTCTCGCTTTCATCCTCTCGCCCTCGGCAGAGTCACGTCCGGTTCCGCGCCCCGGTTCTCGGTCATATCAGGATAAGGGTCAAGTCTTGCAATCAGGCAGGTGGTTGTTACTCAAAGTGGCAGACTTGCCCCCCTTTCAGTAGACTACCCCCGGTTGGGGGTGTATACCCATTTTCTGGTAAATCCAGTTGCCAGCAAACAGCAAATCTGCCATTCACCCTTCGACAAGCTCAGGGCGAACGGGGCTAGGGGTGAAATCGCTGAAGATTTGTCCGTTCGTGCTGAGCCTGTCGAAGCACGAAGAGAGCTAGTCATGAACGGCGCCAGAAATTTGATATGCACCCCCCGGTTGGGAGCAACTTGACACTACAATTTCTTCCCCGCATACAGAAAAGTGGAGAGCACAAACCAGGAGGGATTACTCATGGCGTCAACAACTGTATCTAAGTCGGCTTCGATCCGCGCACAGGTGAACCATCCCATCATCGATTCTGACGGTCATCAGGTCGAAATGGGACCGATTTTCCTTGACTACCTGAAAGCCGAAGCCGGAGCTAAGGTGGCCGAGCGGTTTCCTATCATCACGTTTGATGGTTACGTTGACGCTGGCTGGTGGACGCTCTCGCCGCAAGAACGTCACGAACGCCGGAGCATGCGTCCCACCTGGTGGGCGTCGCCCGCGCGTAACACCCGGGACCTGGCGACAGCATTCTATCCCAAGCTGTTCCACGAACGACTGGATGAAATGGGGCTCGACCTCTCGGTTGTGTACCCAACACTGGGACTACTGGTAGTACAAATTATGGACGAAGAAGTCCGACGGGCGGCGGCGCGCGCTCTTAACAAGATGAAAGCAGATATGTTCGCCGGCTATACCGATCGTCTACTGCCGGTCGCGACGATTCCGATGCACACACCGCAAGAAGCAATTGAGGAATTAGAATACTCCGTCAAGCAACTCGGGCTGCGCGCCATCATGATGGCCAGTTATGTTCGTCGGCAGATTAAGGCCGCCGCACGGATCTCGCTCGAGGCCGCTCGCTATACGTATTGGCTGGATACTTACGGCCTCGACAGCGAACATAGTTATGATTCTGTTTGGGCGAAGTGCGTGGAACTTCAGGTGTCGCCAACGTTTCATTCGGTAGGCTACGGCTGGGGCAGCCGAGCGACAACGACGAACTACGTGCATAATCATCTGGGCAATTTCGCCTCTAGCGCCGACGCAGTCTGTCGGGGGCTGTTCTTAGGGGGCATACCGAAGCGCTTTCCTGAGCTGACGTTTGCGTTCATGGAAGGAGGCGTCTCCTGGGCGCGCACCCTCTATTGTGATTTGTTGTCGCATTGGGACAAGCGCAGCTGGGAGGCCGTCCAGAAGTACAATCCCAGCACGATTGATCGCGACGCGTTCCTCGACCTTTCGCGTCGCTACGGCGGCAAGCTCCTCGAAGGACGGGCGGAGGAAATCCTGCGTGGGTACCAAATCTTTATGTCGCGCGGCGAAGACGCGGCGTTACTCGACGAATGGGCCCCGAGCGGCGTCACCAGCCCCGAAGAAATCTGCGACATCTTTACCCGGCGCTTCTATTTCGGCTGTGAAGGAGATGATCCGCTAAACACATTGGCCTTCGATACGAAAGGCTCACCGTTCAACGCAAAACTCTACGCGCTCTATGGGTCCGATGTTGGTCACTGGGACATCCCTGACATGAAAGAAGCGGCGCACGAAGCGTACGAGTTAGTCGAGGATGGACTCTTGGACGCGGCGGACTTTCGCGACATGGTCTTTACCAACGCCGTCAAGTTCTGGACCTCAACCAATCCAAACTTCTTCCAGGGCACTGTTGTTGCAGATGCAGCAAAACAACTATTGGCGCATTCGTAAAGATTGAAGAGTCAAGACTTGGAGCACCAGACCGCAAAGAAAATCTCTGAGCGATTGTAGAAAAATAGCGGACAAGAGAAACGGTTCTCAGGCTGCGGGCTGATATCAGACTATACGGTGCAGGCTAGGTCCGCCACGAAAGACTTGACAATACACAGCGGACTAGCGTACTAGCGAGTACTGGGCAGGACTTTACTGTTTTCATTCTCCTTCATAAAGCGAGATACACCGCGAGGTGGGGCGCGGTAAAGTCATGAGTTAGATCCAGGCAGGGATGCCTCTTAAATATCAGGTAGGGACGCCTTTTGAGTATGTGGTTGATCGCGAGACGGACCATTGAGGGGAATAAACCGCTTTGGACTATGGAGAAGGAGAAGGCAAAAGGGAAAGGAGGATTCCTAAGGGGCAAGAATTCTTTATCGGGAGAAAGAAGGGGTTCTGCGGCAGGGAACAAGGAAATACAGAAAAAGAGGGTGCATCACAAATTTCTGGATTCCCTCCTACGCGGGAATGGCGGGCGCGCAGCAATGACCAGAGCGCGGATAACGTTTCGCTCTGGTTGTCATTCTTCTCAGCCCGTTGGGCAAGAAGTTGTTATGCACCCTAGAAAAGACAAGGGAGACGTATGCAGAACAAGAGTTATTTGTCGGGAATCGTAATGCTTGTTGGAGTTGCCCTCTTAGGGCTCTCTGGCTGTACTGGAAATCCTGGAAAAGTCACCGGAGGTGGATGGATTCCGTCCGCGTCCGGATCTGGAGGAAAAGCAAATTTCGGCTTCAATGGCCAACAATGTGTTCCGGGACAACTCAAGGGAGAGTTCGACTATCATGACCAACCTCTCGGGGTAAAGATACACAGCACCCTTGTGAGTGCGAGTCTGTGTGCTGGGGACAGCCCAGGCTCAATTGAGTCCGCTGCGTGTGGGTTGTGTACTGAGATTGGTTTGCCCATTGGCACAACGTATGGGATTGACTTCACGTATAGATCGACAAATCCAAAGATTCCTGGCAACGGCTTCGCCATTGTCTGCGTCACTGATAACGGCGAAGGGGCAAACGCTGCTAATCCTGATGTCCTAGCGATCGCAATACCGGACGGGCCATACACAGGATATAGTAACCTAAGCTACGTACAGGGAGGAAACATCCAACAGCACAAGTGCAATACGAAATGAGACGGCTGGCCTTACAGCTAGGATCGATGCTGCTGGTATCAACTCCGACAGATAAGAAGAAAGGGTTAACCTAAACAGGGTGGGTCTTCAGGGAAGCCTACCCTGTTTCACCATGCATTGGATAAGCAGAGGGAAACCTGCATGCCAATCGTGCTCCTCCATGTGACTGGCATCCTTATTACGCTGGTCATTTTCCAAGCCTCTAACTCTCAGACCTGGCTGGCCGCAGTTTACAGCCTGGGCTTTGCGCATTACTTGATGTCCCTCATATACGCGAAGCGTCAATTCGCCGAGTTAGCCCACCAACCGAATATCTTCGTTCCAGTCTTCTCCGTAGTGATTTTGGGCACGGGACTGTATGTGAGCAATTTTTCCCTCCTGTTTTACTTCGTCCTTCATCACGCCTTTAATGAAGTCTACATTCTCAACCAGACCACCCCTATTGATAATGAGGATATGAGGAAGTTTCGTGGCAGCGCTGTCCTGCTGCACGCGCTTCTCTATTTCTTTCTGCTGCGAAACGTGGTCGCCCCAGACCTAGAGGCTCTCAATCCCGCCTATCTTGCCATGCTGCAACGGATCAGGAGTCGGGGGTTTATGGACCCACAACTGCTCCTCGCTGGACTGGCGGTTGTCTACGTGGCCTTCTTCTATTTTCTCTATCGCCTCAAATCATTTCTGAATCTTCAGACTCTCCTGGCAAATTGCTCTTTTGAACTGCTCGGACTGGTTGCCATTGTAGTCTCGTTTTATGTACAGTTCGCCTTTCTTCACTTAGTCTTCTATCACTTTGTGTTCTGGACCTTTTTCCCCACAATTAAAATGTATAGTCAGGCCCCTGGTAGGCTCCTATCCTATATCGGCCTGACAGTCCTCTGTCTTGTATTGTTTCTGCTTTTGTCTCCGATTGGAATGTTCAGCCTCCAGTTATCCCCTGCGATCTTTCAAAAGTATTTCATCCTCTGGTCCTATATTCATATTACGGCTTCGTTTGTCCTCTCAAATGCGCATCCAGAGTGGATCGTGGACTTGTTCAGACCGAACATAATGGAGAAAGCTGCGGCATAATACACACGAGCCTTTACGAAGATGTCGCCAAGACCATTGACTCAGGAGATGACATGATCCCCCTGGGAATTTCACACGTAATGAGTGTACCGGGAGGCTGGACTCTACTGATACCCTAAGTTAGCAAGTAAAGAGCTATGAATGCCGCTTCATCTCTACCAAGACGTCTACGCATCTGGCTCTGTACCGCAAGGTTGGAGACCTGTGCCCAACGGTACGCTCAAGTATCCAGTCCGGAACCCTGCCGTGCTTCGCGAGTTGCGGCGCTTACGCCCTGGCCAATGGCAAAAGGTCATCAAACAAGGGACGAATGGAGAAGTCCATTATTTTGAACACCACTCTGGTCATGTCGCCGGGGTTAAATTCTTCCGGATATAGTAATTTTATGAAACAACAACAGCCCTCGCGCATCATCCTTTCAGCAACCACGAGAGATGTGGTTCAGCAACAAGAGTTCTTTGCGTTGTTAAATTTAGGTCTAGTGCAGTCTCTAGCGAGTGGGGTCTTGAGTCCTACAGAAGCAGTGGAACGATTCTACCATGCTGAGAACTGTATTTATGTCCGGAAACATTTCCGACAGAAGGCGGCCAACACGATCATGAGTCATGGAGTCCAGCTGCCGGATCTCTTTGAGAGTCTGTCCGCAGAGGAAGCGCAACGTGAGTTTTATCACGAATTGGAGATCATACGCTCGCTTTGCTTACAGTTCTTGGAGAAAAAACGCTCTTCCAGTAGAGCTACTCATGTTGCAGCATAGGACGCCCGCCTAACCAGATGGTCAAGGAGTGAGACGGCAACCACACACCAGAAGAGGGCCAACGATGACCGAGCCCTTACGCTTTCGCGATAATTCGATGGGCTCGGTCCACAATCTGCGGCACTTGCCACTCGAATTCGTTGGCTTTGGGATTGGAGGCTGTCCCTTCGAGATAATGCCGATACAGTCCTTCTAAAATGATCGCGAGCTTCCACGCCGCAAAGCAATGATAGAAAGGAAAGTGTTGCATGGTGCGCCCGGTTTTTTGCTCATATCGGGCGATCATGGCCTCGGGCGACAGAAATCCAGGTTGCGAGGTGATGTAATTACTCCCCTTTGGTTCGGGCTCCGGCGGGTCTCCAGTCGGACCCCAATAGTTGATGACCCAACCAAGGTCAGCCAGTGGATCGCCTAGTGTCGCCATCTCCCAATCAAAAATCGCAATCAGCCGGGCAGGATATGGGGCAAACATCACGTTGTCTAGTTTGTAGTCGCCATGCACGATGGTCGTCGCACTCTGTTCAGGTAGATGTTGCTGTAACCACTCAGTCACTGCATGGATGCCAGGAAGGGGCCGGGTGCGAGGCAGCGTGAGCTCAAGTTGCCCAATCCAGCGTTTCAGTTGCCGTTCGAGAAACCCTTGCGGTCTCCCCAAATTGTGTAACGGAGTAGACTGCCAATCCACAGCATGGGGTTCCGCCAACGCGTCGATGAGTTCTTCCCCGATCCTGCGGCGATCGTCCATGGCCTCAAACTCAGGCGGCAATTGATCGCGAATGACCACGCCTTCCACGCGTTCCATGAGATAAAACGGCGCGCCGATAACGGACGCATCTTCGCACGCGATTTCTGGCTGAGGGACGCGTACGCCGGTAGGCTTGAGACCGGAGAGCACACGGAACTCTCGCAGCATGTCATGAGCGGTCGGGAGAATATCGCCGCGCGGCGGGCGGCGCATGACCCAGCGTTTGGGCCCCCAGGACACATAAAACGTCTCGTTGGAAAACCCGGCTTCGTGCTTCTCGATCACCAGCTCGCCTTCTTGCGGCGGCAAGTGAGAACGTAAATAAGACTCCAGTTTTGGGAGGTCTACTAATCCCTCAAGTGCGTGCTCCATCATACTCCTCTCTGGCAAGATTTCTACCGGTTCCGCTCTTCCTCCGCTACTCCCTCATTTGCAGCAGGAGTTCTCCTTTGAGTCGATACAGCTCCGCTTCCCACCAACGCTCTGCACTATCCTGCACGCTGGCCAGCGCTTCATCGAGTAGCTGGAGTCCTTCACTCACCTTTCCCTTGCGAGCGTATCCTTGGGCAAGCAGCGACAGGTAGTACGGTCGCAACAGTTCAGCGCTTAACGTGCGCCAGGAAGACACCCCCTCCTCAATACGGGTGACGCCGTCTGTACTGCGTCCTTGTTCTATTTGGACCCAACCGTGCAGGACGATTTGCATCGTTGTGTACTGGGTAAACCCTTGCTCACGCGACAAGGTGAAGACCGTTTCGACTCGTTCTTGCACCGCCTCAACTTGGCGGAGGAACTGATGCAAAATAGCGGCAAAGCTCAGGGTGTGGACGGTGCTATACGGATGCATCAATTCTTCGAGCAGCGGCAGCGCCTGGTGAATGCTCAATAAGGCTTGCTCGGGATAGCCCAGATGCCATAACGCGAGCGCTCGCCACAGGAGCGAAGCGACGCCGAGATCGTGTCCACCGTAGAGAAACGCCAACGAGCGGTGCTGGGCGAGCGCATACAGAGCGACGCCTCGTTCCGCATGTTCACGGGCGTGGGTGAATTCTCCGCACCACAACAAGGTGTCAGCGAGTGCGCCGTGCGCGACCAACGAGAGGGTCGAGTCTCGTTCGCGTTGAGCCAGCTCTAGGAGCCGTTCACCAAGGGCGCGGGCCTTGTGCAGTGCGCCGCGCACTTCGTGGAATTCCCACAAGCCGCGTAAGACGGGGAAGAGAAGAGAGGTGTCGTCGCACTGTTGGGTAAGCTCCAGTGCACGAGTGTACACTTCGCCCACTTCGCGAGCGGCGATCCCTTTCGTAACAACGAGCGGAACGCCGAGGGCGAGGAGCAACGGAAGTTCACGGGTTGCTCGCTCTGGAACCAGCGTGGTCGAGTCGAGCAGCTCTAGCGCGGCGGTGAAATGCGTTACGGCTTCCGCATTGGCCGAACGTTGCACGGCCTGTTCGCCGGCCAACTGGAGATACTCGATGGCTTTTTGCATATTGCCGCCGTGACTGTAGTGATGGGCCAATTCGCCATAATGTTCCTCCAGCTGATGCTGGAATTCGGTTTCGATGGCTTGCGCCGTTTGTTCGTGGAGGGCGCGGCGGCGTTCGAGTAACAGAGAGTTATACGCTACCTCTTGCGTCAACGCATGGGCGAAGCTGTACTCCATGTCAGCAGTCGCCAGCTGTTGATAGATAAATTCGGCGCGTTGCAGCTGCGCAAGCAGTCTGTGCACGATCTCTTCTTGCTGCCCCACCACTCTCACGATCAAGCTCAAGGAGAACTGCTTGCCGACGACAGATAACGTTTGCAAGAGTTCCTTGGTGAGTGGCGGTAAGCGATCGATGCGCGAAGCGAGAACGGCTTGAATAGTAGGCGGAATATGTAACTCAAGCAACGCGAGGTTAGCTCGATCGGCAAACGCGGGAGTAAGTCGTACTTGCCCGACTGGATCACGCGCCAGGATGCCTTCTTCAAATAGCGCCAGCACAATCTCTTCCATGAAGAGCGGATTGCCCTGGGTCTTTTCCAAGATTTGCTGCTCAAGTTGCAGAAGCAGCGAGGGATCCGGCGCAGCCTGTTCTTGGATACCAAGTAAAGTAGAGAGCAGTTCTGAAGCCTCCTTTTGCCCCAGGGGCTCTAGTTCCAAATGCGTGTAGTATGGCTTTCCCGCCCAGTGGTCATATTGATATTCAGGACGATAGTTGACCAACAACAAGATTTTGGTGGCGGCAATTTCTTCGGTCTGCGAGATCAGGAACGCTTGGGTTTCACTATCCATCCAGTGCAAATCTTCGCAGATGAGAATCAGCGGCTGGTTCAAACTCTCGCGGACAAGCAGTCGGGTAATAGCGCCAAAGGTGCGTCGTCGTCGAATCTGACGGTCGAGTTGCTGGAGCGGAGAGTTAGACTCGGTGACGCCCAGAAGTGCGAAAAGATACGGTAAGATATCTTCAAGTCCTCGATCAAGGGTCAACACTTTCCCAGTGATTTTCTCTCGTCGGGTGCGTTCGTTGTCCTGTAAGGCAATATGAAAATAATTCTTCAACAGTTCAATAAGCGGAAGATAGGCGTAGGCTTTGCCGTGGGACATCGAGAAGGTTTCTAACACCAGGCATCCGCTCGCTGCGGTCAGTTTGAATTCGTGGAACAAGCGAGATTTTCCAACGCCGGGAGCGCCGCGCACTCCTATGATGCTCCCTTGTCCGTCTTTCGCGCGTTGCAGCGCCAAGTGAAGTTGACGAAACTCTTCTTGCCGGCCCACAAAGCGCACGAGCCCACGTCGCGCCGCCACTTGCAGTCGCGTGCGCAACGGGCCTACCCCAAGCACGGTGTAGAGATGAATTGGTTCACTGACGCCTTTGACGCGCGCCGGGCCCAGCGATTCAAACTCAAAATATCCTTCGGCGAGATCATACGTGTGTTCACTAACAACAATGGATCCCGGGGCCGCGAGGCTCTCCATACGCGCGGCGAGACTGGTCGAGTGCCCGATCGGCACATAATCAGTGTGTAAGTCGTCTTTCCGAATCGAACGGACCACCACCTCGCCAGTATTGATTCCTACGCGAATTTGCAAATTGACGCCTTTTTCCCGCCGTAAGGTTTCCGCGTACCGTTTCCCCTCCTCTTGCATGCGCAGGGCGGCAAAGATAGCGCGTTGGGGATGGTCCTCACAGGCGATAGGAGCGCCGAACAGCGCGAAGATGCCGTCCCCCAGCGATTGCGCCACATAGCCTTCATAGCGATGCACGGCTTCCATCATAAGGAGCAGGGCCGGGTCAATAATCGCGCGGGCTTCTTCGGGATCAAGGTCTTCGAGGAGATCCATCGAGTTCTTAATATCCGCAAACAGGGCGGTGATAGTTTTGCGTTCTCCCTCAATAGCGCCTCGTGTCTCCATCGCCGCTTGTTCGGCAAGAATTCTCTCAGCAAGATGCTGTGGCGTATAGGTCACAGGGCTGGGGATTAGGGATTGGGGACTAGGGGTTGGGGAGAAGAATGACGTTAGAGAAAACGACTTTGCTAGGTCCTCCTGAGTGAGCGATGTGGCGCATTCGCGGCAGAACTTCGCCGTAGATCGATTCTCTATTCCACAAGCGGGGCACGGACGAGGGAAAGGGGAGGCGCACTCGTCACAAAATTTCGCACCTTCATGATTATCAGTTCCACAATGAGGGCAGCGCATGGCTTTTTCCTCTCGCTCACTATCTACGGTCGTTTGCGTCTAAGCCGGTTCGCTTATAGGAGCGGAAAAAGGGGGGAGAAATCAAGCCCTTTACAGTATCGATGCGGTGAAGAGGAAATAGAGGCGAGAAATTAGGATGTCATTGGGAAGGTGTTTTGGCTCACCTTCCCAGCAAAAGAAGCCGTCAGGGTTATGGTTATGCTCTTAACTGGCTAGCGCGAGTTCTGGGGTCGCTCGAGTCTCTCGTTTCGTGGCGGACGGAAGAGTCAACGCCAAAATCGCAGAGATCATTCCTGTGGTTGAGCTCGTCATAAAAGGCACGAGATAGCTGCCGAACATGTTGTAGAGAATGCCTCCCATCATGCCGCCGGATCCCATGCCCAAAGCCGCGATCATAAAGAAGACGCCTAAGATTGATCCAATGGCTCGGGTGCCGAAGTACTCACGAAACAGCATCGCGTACACCGGCATCGGACCGCCAAACCCGAGACCAAAGAGCACAGCCCAAGTGTAGAACGTTGGGACTTCATGAGCGCTCACAAAGATCGGAATTACTGAGGCCTGGAGCGCAAGAAAGCCCGCCATGGACCATTTTGGACCAACTTTATCAGCAATGACCCCATTGGCGACTTTGCCGATCATGCCAAAGATCGCCATGACCGCAACGACATGAGCCGCTGTGGTTGTTGTAAGTCCAACGTCAGTCATGTGGTTGACGCCGTGCAACAGAATGCACGAGTGACAGGTGCAGCAGCCGATCACCATCAGATTGAGCGTCCAGAACACACGGGTGCGCATCGCCTCACCGAGCGTCATGCCCGCCTGTGGCGCTCGGGGAACGCCGGAAGCCGAGACCGCTCTGCTCGTGTGATGGTCACGCATAAGAAAAGCCAGGGGGATAATGAGTAAACCAATGAGGCCCAGTCCGAGGTAAGCGCCACGCCAGCCATACTGGGCAAGAAAGAATACACTGAGTGGAGCAAACACGGCGGAACCAACATTCTGTGACTGCGCCAAAGCCAAAGCCAAGCCCTGGTTCGTGGTGAACCATTTGGTGACAAGCGTCGTGAGCGGCACGGCAGCCGCCGAACGTCCTATGGCAATGAGGACGCCGAAGAATAAGTACAGCTGCCACACCGAGTGAACCTGGCTCATTAGCAGCGTGCCAATGACAAAGAGAATCCCTCCAAAAATCATGACGGAGCGGGACCCAACGCGATCAGTGAGCGTCCCAAAGGCAAGATTCCCAAGACCGAAGCTAAGCCAATTGATCATGGAAGAAAGCGAGATTGAGCCGCGATCCCAATGAAATTCTTCCGCGAGCGGCTTGAACATGATGCCGAAAGAGTCGACCACGCCGTACATGATTAGACTGAGCACGAGTCCGGCGAAGACGATCACCCAGCCGTAGAAAAATTTTCCCCGCTGCTCTTCCATCATCCCTCCTCAATAATGTCCCTCTAGAAGGTCCGTGAAGATAACAGCGGCAGTAGACACGTTTAGATGAGCAGAGTCAAGCAAAGAAATGAAAATATGAGTAAGGTGCGTCGAGAAGTTTTCTCAGCCTTTCGATAACCACGCAAGGATTATGAGGAACAGAGAGTTTGCTTAGCTGTAGAGAGAGAGTAAAGACCTGGCTTCTCGTAAGTCTTCGATGTCAACTTCGTTGGCAAACCACGGCAAGATGTCCGCTAGCAGCTGTCGGGCTTCTTGTTGTTTCCCCTGACGGCGCCAGAGTTTGCTGAGACTGACTGCTGTGCGCAACTCCCACAGCTTCGCTTCTTGTTGCCGGGCCCAGGTAAGAGCAGTCAGAAAACACTCCTCCTCATGTTGCTCATGTTGACAGAGAGAATTGCGACCGTCAGACTGCAGCAACAGTTCTCCCTTGACCCTATATAACTCGGCGGTAAACAAATGCTCGCCTCTGCGTTCGGTAGAGGTCAACGTCTCATTGACAACAGCCAAACCTTCACAGTGTTGACCAAGCTTCCCATAGCCCACTGCTAATTGAATCAACCACGGCGTCAACCCGCCTTCCATGCCAATGGCGCGACTCGCGGCAATGCCTTGGCGCATTTGCGTCACACCGGCTTCTACTTGCCGCTGTGCGATGAGCACTCCCGCTTGAATGATCATCTCTATCGCTTCATTTTGAGAAAATTCGTGCTCACGGCAGAGCGTCATAATAGTCACTGCCTGTTTAAGTGCAGTCTGAGTATCCTGAAACAGAAGCCGTAGCGAGAACTCGCTGGTGAGAGCGTAGAGCAAACTGTAGGGGCTTCCTATCTTTTGCGCCCAGGATCGTGCTTTGGCGCTGGCCTGCAGAGCCTTCCCTAGCTTTCCGCAAAGACAAAGGCAGGATGATAAATAGACAAGACTGAGGACCTTTGGATCAATGACAGAAGGCGGCTGCCTGCGAGCGTTGTAGAAAGTGTTAACTCGTTTCAAATGTGCATACGCGGTCTTCAATTCTCCTTTCCAACTTAATACTACCCCTAATGCATAATGCGCCCAGAGCTGGGCGTTCGGAGCTGCAGAGGTTAGTGCTCTATTCATGAGCTGCTTGCCCAGCGCATGGGCAGCATGGAGTTCCCCGCGAGCTAAGTAGAGGCCCGTCAACCCTCGCAACACCCAGAATGGCGGTGTGGATTCTCCCAATTGCTGCGAGATCGTGCTCAATCGGGCATAGATTTGTTCAAGCCTGGGCGAACTCTCTCCTTCAAGCGCCATCACTGGACCACTTAACTGACTCAATAGGACCATTGCCTGTTTCTTACGCTCCGGAGTTTCCGGTAGACGCTCCAGGAGTCGTAGTCCATTAGTGAGATGAGTGACAACCTCGCGATACGCATAGCGCTGTAAGTCATTCGTCGCTGCTGTGTACAAATACTCCACCGCTCGGGAGTAGTTCCGCCCCTGTTCAAAATGAGCGGCAAGTTCGGCGGCAATTTCCCGCGCGCGCTGACCATATCCTTGCTCCTTGCGCCCCCCGAGGCGGAGGTGAAGCTGCTGGCGCAGCCCCACTGGCAGCCGGTTGTACAAGACTTCCTGATAGAGCGCATGAAGAAAAGCATAGCGGGCCGAGACCGCGCCATCAGGCCACTCGTCTATGCCGCAGGGCCGCAAGAATTGCCCACGGCGCGCCAAGGCGGCGCAGATGCGCTCAGTTTGCACGAGAGTAACAGGTTGCTCAGCGATCACTGCTACAGGAAATTCGAGCCCCGCCACACTGGCCGCTTCGAGCATCTGTTGCTCCTTCGCCGAGAGCCGCTCGAATTGCTGTTCAATCATTAGCCGTACGCTCTGCGGAATCGTCTTTTCCAATGTCTCGTGCGCCTCGTACTGCGCTGCCGTTTCCCGTTCTCGGTCGACGCCCATGACGCCGCGCTGTATGCACTCGTCCAAGAGTGTGACTATGAAAAAGGGGTGACCTTCTGTCCGCTGGTAGAGCTTTCGGGCCATTGTGTCGATTGACTCTCCGAACGGTATGTTGTGCGGCGCTCGGACGGTAAGGAAGGCAGCAACTGCCTCTGGTGCAAGGCCGCTCAAGGGCAGCTCTCCACACTGAGAGGAGCACTGGAGGTCCTGACGTAACATGCGCAGCCCCGGCCCAGCGACCTCCATTTCACCAGGACGGTACGTGCCGATCACCAGCAGTCGCGCTGGCAGTCGTCGGCGCGCAAGATACGTAAGCAGGGTCAGAGTAGATGGATCACTCCAGTGTAAGTCTTCCAGGAACAGGACTATAGGCTTTTCTATTGCTAAGGCCTCAAGGAGTTCGCCGCACTCCCGGAGCATGCGCTGCGGGAGTACGCCCAGCACTTTGCGCTGGATCACATCTAGTTCTGTGTCATTGATCAACCAGGGGAGCTGCACGAGCCAGAGAGGCGCATAACGTCGGAGATGAGCAATGAGACGTCGACCGCTTGGTCCGTGCCCAAGCTGACTAAAAATTTCTAAGACCAGCAAATAGGCTTCTCCCGCCCCGTGAGCCGGTAGACATTGGCCGCGCGCGTACCAGAGGTCTGCCTGAGCCGTGATTTGGCGTGCGAACGTTTCTACTAAAGCAGTTTTGCCAATCCCGGGCTCACCAGTCACGAACACGAACTGCCGCTCGCCGCTCAATGCTTTGTCTAACCACCCGTGAAGTTGTGCAAGTTCGGCTTCACGACCCACCAAAACAGAGAGCTGAGAACTGAGAGTGGAGTCCTGAGTGCCCGAACGTGGAACGTTGAACATGGAACGTTGAACAAAGGGAGGCCCAGTGATGAAGGGGGCAATAAAGCGGTACCCACGGCCATGCACAGTTCCAAGGAAGCGAGGCGCTCTCGCGTCATCTCCCAACGCTTGACGAAGTTCTCGAATACACACTGCTAGTGCGACCTCGCTGACGCAGGTTGCACCCCAGACAGCGGTGAGAAGCTCGTCCTTACTGACAAGCTGCCCGGCGCGCTCAAGCAAACAGCCCAAGACGGCAAACGTTTTAGGACGTAGTGCAATGTCCTGCCCCTCGCGTTGCAGCCGTCCAGAGGAAAGATCCAGACGAAAAGGCGGAAAAGAGAAGCAGCGGGGTGCAACAACCATTCGGCTCCTTTAGCAAAATTTCAGGAAAATTGAAAGAAAATTTAAGGAAAGCCGAAAGACTTTCTCATCATTGTTGTGTAGCGTCTATACAAGTTTGTATGTGAGGACTGAGAAGACACGATCCTAACCTCATCAACCGAAAAGAAACAAGGTTAGCAATGGAAACAATCGAAGCTGATGCCACAGGCTAATAGGATCTCTTTATTGTTCGGGCGCTCAAAAAAGTAAGGAGTAAAAAAACAACTCGGTAAAGTGTAATCATTATGTATCAGATTAAGCTACAAAATTTTTTCCGTACTATTTTGCTGCTAGCTTTCGGTCTCAGTGTGTGGCCCACCTCTTCGGCATACCCCCAAATAGGAGGATTCGGAGCAATGGGGTCAGTGGGAACAGAAGGCGCTGACTCGGAAAATTCCCGCACCCCTTTTGCCGTCAAGCTCACCGGAGTGCTCAACCCCACGACCCCCAAACCGGACAGTTTGGCCGTGCTTGAAATGATGGTTAGCAACTTTGTGGAGCGGTATCATTTTGAAGTCCAAACCATCGATTTTCCTAACGACCCGCAAGCAAGCACCAATCAGTTCCTTCAAAGCTTAAAGAAGTACAAAGTGCAGATGATCGCCGTAGGGGATAAGCAAACGCTCACTAAACTTGGTCAATCATTCCCGGATTCACCGATGTCCGTAGCTGGGTATTTTAGGCGCCGCTACCGAACATTTCAGGTCACTGATATAGAGGTGTTTCGCGCGGAGGGCCTTCCTGAACCAACGGCGGACAAATTCCAAAGTCCCCCACCTGTTGAGTAAATTCTGAATGTTGCAGGGATGGACAAATACTGAGCCAAAGCGGTAGAAGGAGCGATAGTTTGGCAACTCGATGCGTTGAAGGAAGAAAATGATGCGCAGGATGAGAATCAAGAATCTGGAGGTTTGCCCTGTTGTTATCTTGGTGCTCGCCTTCGGTCTCAATGTGTGGTTCATCTCTTCAGCGCACTCCCAAGTAGGCATGTCCGGCGTTATAGGGTCGGTGGGGACAGAAGGGGCCGATTCGGAAAATTCCCGCGTCCCTTTTGCCGTCAAGCTCACCGGGGTGCTCAACCCGACGACGCCCAAACCCGAAAGTTTGGCCATGCTCGAAATGATGGTTAGCAACTTTGCAGAGCGCTACCATTTTGAAGTCCAAACCATCGAATTTCCCAACGACCCCGAAGCAAGCACCAACCAATTTCTCCAAAGCTTGAAAAAGTACAAAGTGCAGATGATCGCAGTGGGGGATAAGCAAACGTTGACAAAGCTTGGCCAGTCATTTCCCGATTCGCCAATGTCCGTGGTGGGGTATTTTCGGCGACGGTACCGGACGTTTCAGGTTACTGATGTCGAGGTGTTTCGCGCAGAGGGTCTTCCTGAGCCAACAATGGACAATCCTCCTCCTGCGGAGTAAATCAAAGAGACAAGAAATTTCTCGCTCACACTGTCGGCAAAGAAAGACGGCCTGTCATTCCCCAGAAAAAGACTAGGCACTGCTGGACAAGCCAGCAGTGGCACACTTTCTCGTTGTCGTGTCAGCGAGCATTAGTCCTCAGGAATGATCGACTCTGGTTTCAGCCTCGTATTTCTCTTCCCTATCGCACGCAATGCGCGCGACGAGCTGCTGATAGTCCGTTGCTCCTGCTGACTGCGGCGCATACTCGAAGATCGTTTTCCCCACTCCTGCCGCTCGGGAGAGTTTGACGCAGTAACGGATCGGGGCGCACAAGCGATCTGCATATTCTGTTTGTAATTGTTGCCAGATATCTTTCGATTGTTTCACGCGGCCATCGAGGAAAGTGGGCAAAATATACTTCAGTGTGAGTTGAGGCCGATAGCGCTGGATCGCTGCTAGATTTTCCTGAAAATCGTGGAGACTCTGTAAAGTGAGCGATTCGAGAGAAACCGGAGTGAGCACTTCTTCGGCGTAAAACAAGACGTTGATATTGAGCGTATCCCACCCTGGCGAGGTGTCGAGGATGACATAGTCGAACCGATTTTCTAAAGGGGCAAGGGTTTCCGCTAGAGTAAATTCACCTTGCGGGTCTTTCCGCGCGATAAGCCGCTTGACGCCTGCGAGTCCTTGACCCCCGGCCAGAAGCCACAAATGCTCGCGCACGGACGCTATAGCAATCTCTGGTTTGAGACCTCCTGCAACAACTTCAGCCAGACCAGCAGCGGGTTTGGCGCCAAGGAGAACACTTGCTTGGCCTTGGGTATCCGTGTCAATCAGCAAAACGCGCACCCCCTCGCGCGCTAGACCCACTGCAAGATGCACGGCTGTGGTAGTTTTGCCGACTCCGCCTTTGCTCAGGAAAACTGCGATCTTGCGCATGATAATACTCCGACCTCCCCTCTATGCAGCTTACGTGGCGGCGAGTATGGCTGTCAATTTTGCGCTGGCTGGGTATAGTAGATGACAAACACTAAAGGAGGGATGGGTATGAGTCCAAGAAGCATGTCGCATGTCGCACTCTGTGTGCGAGATTTTGATCGTTCCTTGCATTTTTATCGCGATCTCCTGGGATTTCAGGTAGCGCAAGAAGGAACAGAATCCGAAACGAACCAGGCCCAGCGAGGAATTTACGAACGCGGAGAGCATAAGTTTCGCTTCGTCACATTGCGCTATGGCAAGGCGAATGATTCTCCTTATGGGATGAGTGAGGATGCCCCTATTGTTGTGCTTATTGCACCAATCGACGTGCCGCCAATCGGGCAGAGTATCAAAGTTGATCAGGTCGGCATCTCCCATGTAGGCTTTTGGGTCAAAGGATTAGACGCTCTCTACGAAGACTTAAAAGGCAAGGGAGTGACCTTTGCCGCAGCCCCGCACGTGCTGGGCAAAACTAAAGCGGGCACGATCCGTAGTGCATTCATCCAAGATCCCGACGGGATCCTCTTGCAGATAGATGAGATGATTCCAGCGCAGCAGTAATGACAGTTTTCAGGCCGCCAAAATCTTCTCTTTGACAAACTCTGGATAGCTGCGGGCCAGTTTCTCTTTGACGACCGTGCGCAAGATGTACAACTCGTGCTCCGTCGGCGGCGGCGCGGGGCGCACGGTCGCCGAAACGCGCAACGCAAAGCCAGTGTGCTGCTGGACATCCGCAACCGAAGACCCAGGCTGGGTGTGATCGAGCATCCATTCGCCCGCGGCTTTATCCCAAGCGAGGATAGCTTTGGGCGTGACGAGCAACGCCGGGCCGCCTTCCCGATGTACGGTTTCTGGCGTCACGCCTGCGCCTGTGACAAAATCAACCTGTTCGACGAAAATGCGCGGCGTGTGTTGATCGCGAAAGAGAATCACCCGATGCGCCATGTAATACAACATGCCTGAACCATACGCGCCGGCCATGCGCACTTTGGGCGCCTGGTAATCACCAATGACGTGCAAATTGAAATTCCCGCGTCGATCAAACTGAATGCCGCTGAGGAAGAAGAGATCCAACTCGCCTCGTTGCGCCATAAAATGGAGTTCGCTGCTGCCGGCAGGAAAAGGGTAGTACTCTTCACTGTCAAGAATGATCAACGTGATGTGCGGCGCATAGAGCTGTTCCGCTAAGATACAGCCGGCTGCGGGAATCGGCGAGACCGCGCCTACCCCGACAGTCTCTCCATCCCGCACCTCGCGAGCGATGGTCACAGCCATGAGTTCCTCAGGAGTATAATCTGTCATTTTGTATCTCTTATAGGAAATAAAATCTTCTTACCGTATATCGTCGACTTCTCTCTTGTTGTAAACTTTCGCCGCAAAGTACCGATCCTGTCCGCGAGAGGAGAAGAGAAGCTCATGACCATGGATATTACCACCTTACTTACTTTCGCTGTCCAATCTGGCGCCTCAGATATTCACCTCAGCAGCGGTGAACCTCCGTTGATACGTATTCATGGCGACATGAAGCGTCTTGACCATCCGCCACTTTCTCGGGATGAAGTGCACGCTCTCGTGTACGACATCATGGATGACAGCCAACGTAAAGCATTTGAAGAGCATCTCGAACTCGATTTTTCTTTTGACATGGGTGAGACTGGTCGCTTCCGCGTCAATGTGTTTCTGCAACAACGCGGCGAAGGCGCGGTATTCCGGACCATTCCGACCAAAATTCTTTCGATTGAACAACTTGGGTTACCCCACATTTTGAAAAAGCTCTGTGATCGTGAAAAAGGGCTGATTCTCGTCACTGGACCAACAGGCTCAGGAAAATCGACCACCCTGGCAGCCATGGTTGATTATCTGAACGATACGTTTCCTGGCCACATTATCACGATTGAAGATCCCATCGAATTTACCCATCGCCCGAAAAAGTGCCTCGTGAATCAACGCGAACTGGGCCCCCATACCCATTCGTTCGCCAATGCCTTGCGGGCGGTGTTACGCGAAGACCCAGACATCATCCTCGTCGGTGAAATGCGCGATCTGGAGACCATTCAACTAGCGATTACCGCGGCTGAGACTGGCCATTTAGTATTTGCCACCTTGCATTCACCAGGCGCGCCGCAGACCGTCGATCGCGTGATTGACGTCTTTCCTGCTGGTCAACAAGCGCAAATCCGCACCCAATTTGCCGATTCAATTGAAGCCATCGTCACCCAAACCCTGTGTAAGAAAAAGGCTGGAGGTCGGGCTGCCGCCTTAGAAATTTTAGTGGGCACAACGGCGGTGCGCAATTTGATTCGAGAAGGCAAGGTGCATCAAATCCCTTCCGCCATGCAAGTTGGGCAAAAGGACGGCATGCAAACGATGGATATGTCTTTGATTGACTTGGCCAATCGCGGGGTGATTACGCGCGAAGAAGCGCAAGCGAAAAGTATGACGCCGAATTTGTTTGGGCAAACTGCAGTAGGAGTCAATGGGAAAGCGGGCATGGGAAGGCTCGCCTAGGGCCATTCAGCCTTCACGACAAACATTTGAGAACGGGAAGAGGATGAGGTTCTATGGAGATGCGCGATTTCTTGAAAATTATGGTCGAACGCAACGCCTCGGATCTGTATTTCACCACCGGAAGCCCGGTGATGTATCGCATTGAAGGTATTGTGCAACCCGTAGGCGACCATAAATTTACGCCCCAGGACCTTGAAGCGCTTGCGAGCTCTATCATGAGTGAACATCAACAACGCGAATTTGTAGAGCAGTTAGAAATGAATCTCGCGCTCTCCTATCCTGGACTCAGTCGGTTTCGTGTGAATGTCTTTCGGCAGCGCAGCTCTGTCGGCATGGTCATTCGTAAGATTAACGTCGATATCGCTGGGCTCGACGAGCTTGGACTCCCCCCTATTCTGAAAGACCTCAGCATGACCAAACGCGGACTCGTGCTGATCGTCGGGGCGACAGGGTCAGGAAAATCCACCACCTTGGCGGGGATGATCGACCATCGCAATAGTCATACGCCCGGACACATTGTCACGGTTGAAGACCCGATCGAATTCGTCCATCGACACAAACGCTCGATCGTTAATCAACGCGAGGTGGGGTTCGACACGCATTCGTTCCAAGCCGCGCTCAAAAGCGCCATGCGTCAGGCGCCGGATGTGATTCTGATCGGCGAAATTCGCGACAGCGAGACAATGGAAGCCGCCATTACCTTTGCGGATACGGGGCATTTGTGTCTGGCGACCCTACATTCCACTAACGCGAATCAGGCGTTTGAGCGCATCATCAACTTCTTCCCCGAGTCTCGCCAGGCCCAGCTCTTTTTACAGCTTTCGCTCAACTTACGAGCCATCGTCTCCCAGAGGCTGGTCTCAGGAATCGACGGCAAGCGTGTTGCAGCGCTAGAAGTCCTGCTGGACACGCCGCGGATTAAGGAGTTGATCAAACGAGGAGAGGTAGACACGATCAAAGAAGCGATGGTGCAAGGCGCGCAAGAAGGGTGTCAAACGTTTGATATGGCGCTGTACGATTTGTACACCGCTGGAAAGATTGACCTTGATCAGGCGCTCAGCAACGCAGATAGCGTCAATAACCTCCGTCTGAAGATTAAAGTGGATCACGCCAAAGATGTGGGCGTAGCGAAAAAGCCAGAGCCCAATGGTCTCCGTCTCGAAGGACAGGCTCCTGTCCGACGCATGGGAAAAATCTGACGGAAAGTAAGCGGCATGCAATAACTATGGCTCAAGGCAGGCCCTGTAACAGGGCTTCAGCCAAGCGCCAATCTTCGGGCGTTGTAATCTTAAAGTTGCGAATGTCGCCAGGAACGATTTTGACTTGCCCGCCTGTCCATTCGAGGAGGGTCGCATCATCAGTCACAGTCACTCCTTGTGCGTGCGCGCGGAGATGCGCCTCCCGAATCAATGACGCACGAAACGTCTGCGGCGTTTGCGCCAGCCATACGTCGTGACGCGGTACGGTTTCGACGACCATCTGTTCTTGATTCACCCGCTTGAGCGTGTCTCGCGCCGGAGTCGCAACGAGGGCGCCGCCGTATGCGGAGGCAACCTCAATACTGCGCTCCACCACTTCTGCCCTGATAAAAGGGCGAGCGGCGTCGTGAATAACGACAATGTCACAAGTAGGATCAAGTTGCGCGAGACCAAGGCGCACCGAATCTTGTCGTTCTTGTCCCCCTGGCGTGAGGACGATAGACGCGCGAAACGGACCGTACTGTTGCAGCAAGTCCCGGCAAAGAGATTCTCGCTCGATAGCGATAACCAAGACAACTTTGGTGACAAGAAGGGATTGGGTCAGGTTCCGTAAGGTATGAACAAGCAGGGGGACTCCTATAAGCGGCAAGAATGGTTTGGGCAGGGCGGCCCCCATCCGCTCTCCTTTGCCGGCCGCAACCAGGACCGCGTTTACTACCATGCAGTGTAGACTTCCCCTGCGCAGCGGTTAAGACCGCACCGTTGCGGTGAGGCGCGCGGAGTCCGGAGTAAACATGGCGTAGAGGTCTGCGAGAATCTCTTCCTCTCGGTTATGATTGGCGATCGCTAGTTCTTTCACGAGCAGGTTGCGAGCGGTGTCGAGCATCGTCCGTTCGCTAAACGACAACTCCTTTTCAGATTTCAGCGCCAGGAGGTTCCGAAAAATTGTGGCGAGCTCAAGGAGCGAGCCGGTTTTTATCTTTTCACCATATTCACGAGAGCGGCGATTCCAATTGCTCATATCTCCGAGCGGCTTGCGCGTGCGGAGAATGCGATACACTTTGCTGACCATATCTTTGCTGACAATGGGACGAAGACCGAGTGAAGCAACGTTCTCGGTCGGGATCATAATCATCATGTTGTTTTCCAGGATACGGAGCATGAAGAATTTACGCGCAAAGCCCTGAATGTTTTTTTCTTCAATGCTTTCAATCACGCCAACCCCGTGGCCGGGATAAACAACTTTTGCTCCGATCCGAAACATGAGCTTCCCTCCAGCAAATGTACGCAACTCTACCACCCTAGCTGATCTGTTCTTCAGGAGCAACAAAGTCACAAAGAGGATAAATATTATTCGTTAGCAAGAAAGTGACAAACCATTAACAGGGCATCTTCTCCATCAGCGTAGTAGCCTCGTCTTACCGCTACTTCACGAAAGCCGAGCTTTTCGTAGAGTTGTCTGGCGGGAAGGTTGCCCCGTCGCACCTCTAGGTTCGCAGATCGTGCTCCTTTACGTTGACCGACCTCAAGCACATGGCGTAAGAGGCGTTCAGCAATTCCTTGCCGACGAGAGTGTGTCTCAACAGCGACGTTGAGGATCTGCACTTCATCCGCTACATGCCAACTGCAGAGATAACCCAGCACTACTCCTACACGTTCGGCGATAGTGAAGCAGCTGTGTAGGCTTTGCAATTCATGAACAAAGGCGGCCCGCGTCCAAGGCGAGGAAAATGACGACTCCTCGATCGTCAGCACGGCAGGCAGGTCTGCTTCAACAAGCGGCCGGAGAATGATTTCGTTCATTGCCTCCCTCAGGGTCTCATATATCTATGTGAACCCATGGCGTCAGAAAACCACCTCTTCCGCCTAACTCCTCAAGACATTACATCTCCACGATTATAAAAAATTAAATAAAGTTATTCCTTGATCAAAAAACATAATAAGTATTTAAAAATTTCTCTTGACAACTAATATAGAATTAATGCACAAATAGAGAATCTTATTTTACTCACCCTTATAGGGGAGAACGGGAGGTTTCTATGCAGAAATGGAAGCAGCCTTTTTGGGTTGCGACCCTTGTCGCCGGTCTTTGCCATGGCGCCATAGCGTGGGGCCAATCCGCAGGCTCGAGTGCTCCTGCGGCAGTAACAAAACCTGCTGCAGCTGCGGCAGCGAAGCCGACGGCCAAAGTCAACCTTAATACTGCCGATGAGACCACGCTGACCGCACTCAAAGGCATTGGTAAGACCAAAGCCAAAGCGATTGTCGATTATCGCCAGAGCAACGGTCCGTTCAAAACCGTGGAAGATTTGGCGAAAGTAAAAGGAATCGGCGATAAGACCGTGGCGGCTTTACACGACCAGCTGGCGATAGAATAACGATTGCCGATGGACTGAGACTCAGGGCAAGCGCAAGGAGGCGCTCGCCTTTCTTCGCTTATCATGAAGACGTAAGAAGAGTCCCTGACTGCTCGTCCCGCACGGTTTTTATCACCGCTGGACGTGCAGGAATGTCGCGCACGACAGCCTGAAGCTGCTGTTGGATACGGTCGAGTGTCTTGGCAAACGGAATACACTCCAGCACGATCCGACACGTGCGCTCATTGCGCATCTGAGTAAAGTGCATGCCATACACGATGCCTAATTCCCGCAAGTACGGCGTCATATCTTTCACTACTTCCCGCATACGAGACTCAGAAAGCCTCGTACAATCTGTAAGGAAATGCGTATGAATCCAATGTTCTTCACGATCGAGGATCTTCATCGCTGTCACTTGCCTCACCGTGGTTCGCGAGCAGCTTATCCTTTGGGGAATTTCTTGTCGCACTCCGATCGGCAACCGCCCGAATACTCGTCCGCCTTCGTTGTGCACTCTTGCAGGCGATCGAATTTCTGTTGCTGGGTTAATTCATCAATGCAATCCTTGTTCATCTTCTCTGACGTATGCTTACATTCATTCTTGCATGCCGTCAGGGGATCTGGCGGCGGTGGTTTCGCGGCTTCTTTCTCTTTCTTACAGCCGGCAACCGCAAGGAATCCGGCCACACACACCACCCCGACTAAGGTCGTCCATTTCTTCATTCGTTCCCTCCGTTGGCCAGCGTCTTCTTCTGAACGAGCAAGGAAGACGCCGAGAGCAAATTCCTCTGTTGCGTGCTCTCATAGCATTGTCGATGCAACACGGAAAGGTGGGAGATTGAAACGATCTGTGACTTTCGCTCCACAAGTTGCCATACGAACGAAAGCGGTTATAGAGAAGAAACAAAAGGTTACATTATTCCGTGCGTATGCAAATACGCCCAGGCATAGCTCTTATTGCTGGCTTGGTGGTATATCAATCTTCGTGAGTACGGACCCACAAATGCAAGAAACCTCGGCTGTGACGGAATCCCCCCTTGAAGCCAAATTGGCGCGCCTGCCGATGAGCCCAGGGGTGTATTTGTTTCGGGACAGCAGCGGTGAAGTAATTTATGTGGGCAAAGCCAAAAATCTCCGCGCACGCGTGCGCCAATATGCTCGTGGCGGTGATGGGCGTGTGCAAATTACCTTCCTGTTATCTCAACTTGCTGATGTAGAAGTGTTGATTACGAGGAGCGAGAAAGAAGCGCTCCTACTCGAAAATACGCTCATCAAGCAGTATTGGCCACGCTACAACATCCGTCTGAAAGACGATAAATCCTACTGGCATGTCAAAGTCACCACGCAGGAAGCCTGGCCGCGTCTGTTCCTCACGCGCCAAGTGGCGAAAGATGGGAGCAAGTATCTTGGCCCTTTTCACTCCAGCGCGGCGGTGCAAGAGACGCTCGAAATCATCCGTAAAGTATTCCCCCTACGCACCTGCTCAGACACCGTGTTTCGCAATCGCACACGCCCCTGTCTCGAGTATCAAATCAAACGGTGCTTAGGGCCCTGTGCTCTTCCCGTTGATCCGGCCGACTACCAGAGACAATTGAAAGGCGCGCTCTTGCTGCTCGAAGGGAAAAATCGCGAGTTAGTCGAGCACCTCACTGCACGTATGCAGGACGCTGCAGAGGCGTTACGTTTTGAGGAAGCCGCCCGAGTGCGCGACCAAATCCGAGCGATTGAACAGACCGCTGAAAAGCAACAAGTAGCGACGCCGCTTGGCCATGATCAAGACATTTTCGGCTTATACCGCGAAGGCGGATTCGTCGAAATTGAAGTGCTCTTCGTGCGCGGCGGTAAGTTGGTAGGCAACCTTGAATATGGTTTCGATGACAACGAGTTTCCTGATGAAGAAGTATTGTCGGAATTACTGACGCAATTTTACCAAGGCGATCGGTTTGTTCCTGATGAGATTCTCGCGCCGGTCGTACTTGAAGACGCCGAGGCGCGAGAGGAGCTGTTGAGCGAGCGGAAGGGGAAAAAAGTGTCAGTCGTGCATCCTCAACGCGGCGACAAGGTGCGTCTCGTTGAGATGGCGCAGGAAAATGCGCGGCAGAGCTTTGTCGAAAAACGGCGCAGCGCGGAGCAACAAGAAAAGACGCTCGAAAGTCTACGCCGGGCGCTCATATTGCAAAACGCTCCCAAACGGATCGAATGTTTCGATATTTCCAATATCCAAGGAAACCTGGCTGTCGGTTCGATGGTGGTGTTCGACGAAGGAGAGCCCGACAAAAACCGCTACCGCCGTTTTCGCATTAAGACGGTCGAGGGCGCTGATGACTTTGGCATGATGTACGAGGTGCTGACGCGCCGGTATTGTCGCGCCTTGGAAGAAAACGATCTTCCTGACTTGCTGATGGTTGATGGCGGCAAAGGACAACTCGGCGTCGCTGTTGAAGTGTTTCGCGAATTAGGGATTACGGAAGTTGACCTCATTGGCCTAGCCAAAATGCGCACCGAGCGCGATCCGTTTGCTGAAGAAGTCGAGCATTCCGCCGAGCGCGTGTTTCTGCCGGGGCGCAAGAATCCCGTCATTTTGCGACAAAACTCTACAGCATTGTTCCTCCTGCAGCGCGTCCGCGATGAAGCCCATCGCTTCGCTATCACCTATCATCGACAGTTGCGGGCCAAAGAGCGCTTGAGTTCGCCCCTCGATGCGGTTCCAGGAGTCGGTCCCTCGCGACGGAAAGCACTGCTCCGCCATTTCGGCAGTCTCAAACGCGTCGGTGCGGCCACGGTCGCCGAATTGACGCAGGTCCCCGGCATTACACCTATTACGGCAGAAGCGATTCACCAGCTTTTTGCCAGTGAAACTCTTCCCCCGACTGAAGAGTAACTGTCTTCTTTCTGTCCCCATTCTGACTGACGCGTCAGCCTCGTCGAGGAGTGCTCCGACTATAGGTTTCCTTTTTGAAATGGAGAGAAAAACACGCTTCCGCCCTTCGACAAGCTCAGGGCGAACGAGTCTTGTACTGAAATTGTCCCAGATTTTCCGTTCGTGCTGAGCTTATCGAAGCATGAACGGCGCTCACCCGCAACATCTCATTTAGGAAAACTATATGTTATTGTCGCTTCTTTCTCGCTTTGGCGATATCGCTCCGGTGTGCCGACGATATGCTTTATTTCTTTTCACCGGCGCATATCTGGGCGGCCAAGCGAGTGCGGCTTTGGGCTGGCTCGCCTCTTCGCCGCTGTGGATCGGTGGGCTGCTGACGAGCGCCGGTCTCGCTTTTCTTCTTTGTTCATATCGCACTGGCGTGTGGGTTTCGTGTCTGCTTGTGACTTTTTCCGCGGCAAATCTCACTCTGCACCGTGTTACCAACCCACGCTTGCCTGCCGATCATCTCCACAATCTTTCTCTTCCGCAAGAAGTAACCATTGATGGGCGGGTCTTCCGCGAACCGGACCGGTTCCTTCATCGTGGTAGACTCTATCTAGAGGCTCAGCGCCTGTGGCAACACGGGGTCCCGCGCTCATCGACCGGCAAAATCTTGCTCACCGTGCGTTCTCTGACCGGCTCGTGGCAATACGGCGATGTTCTGCATTTGACCTTGAAACTCCGTACGCCGCGCAATTTCCACACTCCAGGGAGCTTTGATTATGAAGGATTCTTAGCGCGACAAGATATCTACTTGACCGCGTTTCTGTGGGACGACAGCAACATTGAACGCCTCGACTGGGACGGCAATTGGTTACGCGGTCGGCTTGAACAAGCGCGTCGCAGGCTCGGCGCATTTTTTTCCGCCCATTTGGATGAACCGACTGCGGCAGTCTTGCGTGCACTGATTGTCGGAGACGAGGGGAGCCTCAGCACCGAACTGCGCACAGCGTTTTCTCGAGCCGGCGTCACACACGTACTGTCAATTTCTGGTTTACACATTAGCCTTGTGGCTGCGGCTTCGTATGGCGTCTGGTGGTGGGTTTTGGGACGCAGTCGTTATCTCTTGCTACGCTTTGTCATGCCTAAGTTAGCCGCTGCGTTCACCATTCCGCCAGTGTTGCTGTATGCCGGCCTCGCCGGCGGCAATGTCGCCACCTGGCGTTCAGTAGTGATGGTGCTCGTCTACTTACTCGCCATCCTGTGCGATCGTCAAGAAGAAGTCTATCGCAGCCTCGCGCTTGCCGCACTGCTGATTTCCCTGATGTGGCCGGGAGCAATACTCGACATTTCCTTTCAACTTTCTTTTGTCTCCGTACTGAGCATTTTGTTGGGCATGGGACAATTCTCTTCCTGGTGGGAGCAGTGGAGAGGAGGACGGCTCTCTCGACTTCCGGAATGGCAAGAACGCGGCCTGCGCTGGACCGTCGGTTGCCTGCTGGTGTCGGGGTGCACCCTGCTCGCGACTGCGCCGCTCACTGCATTTCATTTTAATCAAGTCAGTGTTGTCGGGGCGCTGGCCAATCTGTTGATCATTCCTTTGCTCGGAGGCGGCGCGGTGCTATGCGGCTTGCTCGCGGCGGCGCTGTTTTTTGTCCATCCTAGCATAGCGGTTCCTCTTCTGTTCTGCGCCGGACTCATCACGAAATTGGGGATATGGATAACACAGTTCATTGGCGCATGGTCCTTCGCCGCATTTTCTGTGGTAACGCCGACACTGCTTGAACTCATACTGCTGTACGGAGGTTTTGCTTGTCTTCTCGCAGCGCTGACCGCGACGCATCCGCGCATCGTTCGTAGCGCTCGCTACCTTTTGCCCGTGTGTGTAGTAGCACTCTTACTTGATGGCGCGGTGTGGGTGCACGAGCGTTACTTCCGTCGGGACCTGCGCGTATCTTTTCTTGACGTGGGTCAAGGAGACGCCGCCGTTGTCGAATTGCCAGACTCACAAGTCATGGTTATCGACGGCGGAGGCTTCGCCAGTGAAGAATTCGACACCGGCGCAGCTATTCTGGCGCCTTTTCTATGGAGCCGAAAAATCGCGCATGTGGACATTTTGGTAATGAGCCACCCCGATCTCGATCATTATGGCGGGCTGGCGTTTGTCGCCGAGCATTTCACTCCTCGAGAACTCTGGTTCAACGGCGAACGGTCTATGAGTCCGCGCTTTGCACGATTGTGGACTGCTCTTGAGCAAAATGGCGCGACGTTTCGCAAACTCTGTGCAGAGGAGTCACCCATCCAGTTTACCCAGTTCGCAGCAGTGCAAGCGCAAATTCTGCACCCGCCCTGCCGGCCCAGCGACTTCGCTATGAACAACGCCTCATTAGTGTTGCGTCTCAGTTACGGAAGCATTGACGTTCTTTTTACCGGCGATCTAGAAGCAGAAGGAGAACGACAAGTGCTTGCGCAAAATAGTGCTATCGCTAGCGAAGTGCTGAAGGCGCCGCATCACGGCAGTCGCACCTCAAGCACTTCTGCTTTTATCAACGCAGTCGTTCCTCAAGTGGTCATCGCTTCGCTGGGCTATCATAATCGTTTTGGATTTCCAGCTCGGGAGGTAGTGCAACGCTACGAGAGACACCATAGTCGTTTGCTGCGTACTGATTTGGACGGGACGGTGTCCGTGGTCAGTGACGGGAAAAGCTATGCCGTTGAGGCAGCATCTCCCCACACGGAAGAAGCTCTCTTGCCATGACAGGCGCATACCTGGAACAGCGCCACGTCACAGCATGAAGATAGCGGGAATAGCTCTCAGGACGCCGCCTCTATTTCGACATGTCATCGGGTTGGGGGCCGTCGACTTGCACTGTCACAGTGTCAAGCTGCGTACCACACGCGGAAGGCAAGCCAGACAACAACTCAGTTTGAACAAACTCACTGTGACCAAGCGTTAAGCCATAGCCCACTCCCCCTAAGGCGATAGTGGCGCCACAGGTGGCGACTTTCAACGGTAAGCCAATCACGGTAGCAATCACACCAGTGGCGCTACCTGCCGCCTGTACGGTTGGCTCCATGGCGTCCACAAGAGAAGGACGAAATGACTGCACGAACACACAAAGAGCAATTATCGAGAGCTGCAAAATGGCGCGCTGCATGGCTTTCTCCTACCTGAAGAATGTCTGCATTGTCCCATGCTCGAAAGACCGAGACAAGACACTTACCAACCGGCACATAGCAATTTTTCATTATTGCAGTCAAGGAGAAAGAAGCGAAGTTGCTCTTGCTTCCCTTCCCCCTGGCAAGGTTTTGCCGCGCCAGGTATGGTCTGCCCCATGCTTATGACACGCCTTTTAATTGCCAACCGGGGTGAAATCGCCATCCGTATTATGCGCGCGGCCGCTGAATTAGGCGTCAAAACAGTGGCTGTCTTTTCTGAAGATGACGCCCTCTCCTTGCACATTCGTAAAGCGGATGAGGCTCGACCGCTGCGCGGCTCGGGCGTCGCGGCGTATCTCGATGGGGAACAGATTATTGCTATAGCCAAAGAGGCCGGTTGTGACGCTATCCATCCGGGTTACGGCTTTCTTAGTGAAAATGCCGGATTTGCGCGCCGCTGCGCCGAGGAAGGGCTCATCTTTGTTGGGCCACGTGCGGAAGTGCTCGCACTCTTTGGCGACAAAATCCAGGCCCGCGCTCTGGCTGTGCATTGTGGCGTGCCGGTTTTGCCAGGAACCTCGGAACCAACGAGTCTTGAGCAAGCACGTGCGTTTCTTGCCTCATTGGGTGAAGGCAGCGCCATGGTGATCAAAGCTGTGGCTGGAGGCGGCGGGCGCGGCATGCGAGTCGTGTCTCATCCTCAAGAAATCGAAGAAGCCTACGCTCGTTGTCAGTCAGAAGCATTCCAATCATTTGGCAACGGCGACGTGTATGTCGAGCAACTTATTCCATGCGCACGACACATCGAAGTGCAAATTCTGGGTGACGGCTCCGGCGCAGTGAGCCACCTGGGCGAACGTGAATGTACGATTCAACGGCGGCATCAGAAGCTGGTTGAAATCGCGCCAAGTCCCACTTTGTCAAAAGGACTACGCGACCGGTTGACTGCGGCGGCAACGCAATTGGCGGCTGCAGTGCGTTACAACAATATCGGGACTTTTGAGTTTTTGGTGGACGCGAACGCCGCCAGCGACGACGCTTCGTTTGCTTTTATTGAAGCCAATCCACGGTTACAGGTCGAACATACAGTGACGGAGGAAGTTACTGGTGTTGATCTGGTTCAGATGCAGTTGCAGCTTGCGGCGGGACGATCGCTCGCAGAGTTGGGATTGCAACAAGACCAGACACCGCAACCCCGCGGTTTCGCTCTACAGGTGCGCGTGAACATGGAGACCATGGGCGCCGATGGTTCTGTTAAACCAGGAGGGGGCGCGCTCACAGCGTTCGAGCCGCCTTCTGGTCCAGGGGTGCGCGTGGACTCGTTCGGTTATGTCGGCTATCGCACGAGTCCCCGTTTCGACTCGCTGCTGGCCAAAGTAATCGTTCATACAAAATCAACAAAATTTTCAGATGTCGCCGCCAAAGCCTATCGTGCGCTCTGCGAGTTCAAAATCGAAGGAGTCCCTACCAACACCCTCTTTTTACAAAGTTTGCTCCAGCGCTCTGAGTTTGTCGCGAATCAGATCTACACTCGCTTTGTCGACGTTCATATCGGAGAGCTTGTGACCCCGACAAACGGCGCACATCAGCGCTTGTTCTTCGAGCAAGCAGCGCCAACGACGGCGTCCCGAGCTGGGGCGAAGGTCGATTCGGTTGATCCCCTGGCCGTGCTCGCGCATGGCAAAGCGGACGGCGGGACCTCGTCAACGCCAGTCAACACTGCGGTTGTTCCACAATTGACCGGTGATATCGTCGGACCCGATGGCGCGGTCGCGGTGACAGCGCCAATTCAGGGAACGATCGTCAGCGTCGATGTGAAGGAATCAGACTTGGTGCGCAAGGGTCAACAACTCCTCATCATGGAAGCAATGAAGATGGAGCACGTGATCCAGGCAACCACGAGCGGCGTTGTGCGGCAGATCGCTGTTGTCAAAGGAGACACTATCTTTGAGGGACACCCGCTCGTCTTTATCGAAGAAGCTGAGGTCGAAAGTACAGAAGTAGACAAAGTGGAACAGATTGATCTTGATTTCATTCGATCTGACCTCGCCGAGGTGCATCAGCGCCACGCCATTCTCCTTGATGAGGCTCGACCTGAAGCGGTAGCGCGGCGGCGTAAAACTGGACAACGTACGGCGCGTGAGAACGTTGAGGATCTCTGCGACCCTGGTTCATTTGTTGAATATGGATCGCTGGCGGTGGCCGCCCAACGACGCCGACGCACGATGGAAGATCTGATGAAAAATACGCCTGCGGACGGCATGGTCACGGGAATCGCTCGCATCAACGGTCACTTGTTTGACGATGACAAATCTCGCTGCGCCGTCCTTGCTTATGATTATACCGTGCTCGCTGGCACCCAGGGCATGAAGAATCACGAGAAAAAGGATCGTCTTATCGACCTGGCGACGCGGTTACGCTTACCTGTCGTCATTTTCACCGAAGGAGGCGGTGGTCGACCGGGTGACGTAGATTGGCCGAGTCCTGCCGGTTTGAATATCTGGACGTTCCATCATTTTGGTCGACTGAGCGGTTTAGTGCCGCTTGTTGGCATCAACTCTGGGCGTTGCTTTGCCGGAAATGCGGCGCTGCTCGGCTGCTGTGATGTCGTGATTGCCACCGCGAATTCAAGCATTGGCATGGGCGGCCCGGCAATGATCGAAGGCGGCGGACTGGGCGTCTTCCGTCCGGATGAAGTGGGGCCGATGTCCGTTCAGGCGCCGAATGGGGTGGTCGATATTCCTGTGGCGGACGAAGCAGAAGCTGTCTACGCCGCCAAGAAATATCTCTCGTATTTTCAAGGACCAGTTACCCAATGGGAATGTGCTGATCAACGGTTGTTACGCAGAATCATTCCAGAGAATCGCTTGCGAATGTACCACGTGCGAGACGTTATTGAAACTTTGGCGGACACGGGATCAGTGCTGGAACTGCGCCGCCACTTCGGCCATGGCATGGTCACGGCCTTCATTCGCATCGAAGGACGACCAGTGGGCGTTGTCGCCAATAATCCTGCGCATCTGGCTGGCGCCATTGATAGTGAAGGCTCTGACAAAGCTGCGAGATTTATGCAGCTCTGCGACGCTTTTGATATTCCGATTCTGTTCCTTTGCGACACCCCAGGCATGATGGTTGGTCCAGAAGTGGAAAAGACGGCGCTCGTGCGGCACTGTAGTCGCCTGTTCGTTATTGGCTCGAACCTGACCGTGCCATATTTCACTATCGTCCTGCGCAAAGGCTACGGCCTCGGCGCGCAAGCGATGGCCGGCGGTAGTTTCCGGGCTCCTTACTTTACAGTGGCCTGGCCGACTGGCGAGTTTGGCGGCATGGGGTTGGAAGGCGCGGTCAAGTTAGGGTATCGCAAAGAGCTGGAGGCAGTGACAGACCCCGTCGAACGCAAAGCCCTTTTCGATCAAATGGTGGCGAAAGAGTACCAGCACGGCAAAGGCATCAACATGGCGTCGCATTTAGAGATTGACGAAGTGATCGACCCCGTCGAGTCACGTCACCGAATTCTCAGCGCGTTACGCTCCGCGCCCCCACCAACGCCCCGTGTGGGCAAGAAACGCTCGTGTGTTGATACGTGGTGAAGTATGCCTCAAAGAGAGAAACGGATTACAGTAAAATCGCCGGGGCCAGCTACGGGGCTTGAATCCTCGTTTGCCGAAGTTGTCAACCTTATCCAACAGGCGCGACAACGCGCGTTTCAGGCGGTCAATACCGGGCTGATAGATCTGTACTGGCAGGTGGGCGAATATATCAGCCGGAAGCTAGAAGCTGCGGCTTGGGGTGAAGGAGTTGTAGATCAACTAGCGAGTTATATCGCCAAGCAGCATCCAGATATCAAAGGCTTCACCCGTCCCAATCTATTTCGCATGCGGCAGTTTTACGAGACCTATCGTAACGACAAAAAAGTTGCACCGCTGATGAGACAATTATCTTGGACACACAACTTAATGATCCTCAGCAAGTGTAAGAGATCCGAGGAGCGAGAGTTTTATTTACGTCTGGCTCTCCAAGAACAATGGGCGAGCCGCCGGTTGGAGCGTGAGATCGATTCTGCTCTGTTTAAGCGAGCCATACTGAATCCGCCAAAAGTCTCAGCAGCGCTGAGACAATTACATTCAGACGCGGGGAATGTCTTCAAGGACATTTATTTACTTGATTTTCTTGACCTCCCTGAGCGACATTCAGAGGCTGATCTACAACAAGCGCTGACAGCCAATTTGCGACGGTTTCTTCTCGAACTAGGCCGGGATTTCTGTTTTGTCGGCGAGCAATACTAAGAGCCTATCCGGATAACTAGATTTTGCTATTCTGCCCTTCATGGCGCAGACGAGAAAGAAGCGACAACGGATTCCCGTGAACAAAGTGACGACAGGCTTTCGAGTTTCAGATGAA
>JACXTT010001585.1_pt1 | contig 37535 bp, 38 predicted proteins | sample 9270951 | NCBI WGS metagenome assembly JACXTT01 (sample SAMN15532306, study PRJNA645909) | rock metagenome | isolation source: weathered quartz diorite | place: Puerto Rico | collected 2017-06-21
ACCGCGTCTCCACCGCCGAGGAGATCTGGAACGACACCGAGGGCCGCGTCGACGCGGTGATCTCCGGCGTCGGGACCGGCGGCACGATCACCGGCGTCGGCCAGGTGCTGAAGGCCCGCAAGCCGTCCGTCCGGATCATCGCCGTCGAGCCGGAGTCCTCGCCGGTGCTGTCCGGCGGCCAGCCGGGCCCGCACAAGATCCAGGGCATCGGCGCGGGCTTCGTGCCCTCGATCCTCGACCGCGGCGTCATCGACGAGGTGGTGCAGGTCAACAACGACGACAGCTTCGCCATGGCCCGGCGCGTGGCGGCCGAAGAGGGCATTCCGGTGGGCATTTCCTCGGGCGCGGCGCTCACCGCCGCCTTCTCGGTCGCCAGCCGCGACGACATGAAGGGCAAGCTGATCGTCGCCATCGTCCCCTCCTTCGCCGAACGCTACGTCTCGACAGCGCTGTTCGAGGGGCTCTGAACCTCAAGCCTGAGCCGGCAGATGTAACGGCAGCCCGAACGCGGCGAACAGCGGCGGGGCCAGCTCGAGCACGAAGGCGCTGATAGCCACCACGGCGCCGCCCGCCAGGTCCACGACGTAGAGCGAGTGGGCGGTCCAGCCGCCATCCGCATCCAGCTTGTAGGCGGCGAAGGCGGGCTGGCCGTTGGCGCTGGTCGCGGTGACGCGCAGCCCGCGATAGTGTCGCCAGGCCTCGCCGAAGAACCCGGCAATCGCCGCGCGCCCATCGAACCAGGCGGGCCACGGCGGCATGTGCATCACCGCGTCGTCTCGCAGCAGAGCCGAGAACGCCTCGATGTCGGCAGCCTGCCACGCGCCCATCAGCCGCTCGAGTAGGGCCTCCGCCGCCGGTCCGGCGACGTGGACCCCGCGGCGGTCAGGCGGATAGCGGTCCGCGAGCGTCTGGCGGGCGCGCTGCAAGGCGCTGCGCACCGATACCTCCGAGCCGCCCAGCAGGCCGGCGATCTCACGTGGCGACCACCCCAACACGTCGCAGAGCAGCAAGATGGCGCGCTGGCGCGCCGGCAGCCGCTGGATGACCGCGACGAAGGCCAGCCGCACCGCTTCGCGCGCTTCGTAGCGGGCATGCGGACCGGGCTCCGCCTCGGCGATCTCGGCGGTGGGATAGGGTTGCAGCCAGACCTCGGCCGGCGCCTTCGCGCCCCGGAGCTTGCCGGTCGTCGGCGGGACGTCGTCCCAAAGGCGGCGACCCGACAGCTTGCGCTGTCGGATCACGTCCAGGCAGGCGTTTGTGGCGATGCCATAGAGCCACGCCCGCGCCGACCCGCGGCCGTCGAACCGCTCGCGGTGGCGCCAGGCGCGCAGGAAGGTCTCCTGCACCAGGTCCTCCGCGTCGTTCAGCGAACCCAGCATCCGGTAGCAATGGACGCGAAGGGCGCGCCGATGGCGCTGCGCCAGGGCTTCGAAGACCCGCCGGTCGCCCACGTCTTCGCGCGCGGCAGGGCCGTCGTCGCCGAGGGCTGCTGCGCCGGTCATGCCGGGGCGAGGCCCTTGGCGCCCATCGCCAGCGTTGGCGATACGGCGGCGCCGCCGTCGCGGGCCAGCGACAACACCGCCTCGGCCAACTGCTCAACGGTGTGGGAATCGGTCATGCTGGCGACGAACGCCTCGAATTCGACCCCGAGATATTTCGCGTAGCCCTCGGCGGCAAGGCGGCCAAGCGCCGTATCCGGCATCATCCGAGGCGCTACGGCGACGAACCGCAGGCCAAGGCCCAGACGATCGGACTCCTTCTGGCAGTAGCTCGCCAGGAACATCTGCGTGCGCTTGGCCCCCGCATAGCCGCCGGAGATCGGCGAGCCGCCGAGCGCTGCGCCGCTGGAGATCAGGATGACGGCCGAGCCGGGCGCCAGCGGACGACGGATCACCTCTCGGCAGAACAAGAATGACGCCTTCACGTCGCTTTCCCAATTCCGCGAGAAGGCCGGCCAGTCGAGCTCATGAACGGGCTGCGTGGGTGGCGTCGCGCCGGCGGAGATCACCAGGACGTCCGGGGTCATGACCTCCAGCGCGCGCTCGGCGGCGCCCTCCTCGGTGGCGTCGGCCGCCAGGGTCGCCAGGCCGGGAGCCTCCCTGGCCAGGGCGGCCGGATCGCGGGCCACCGCCAGCACCTGGGCGCCCTCCTTCAACGCCAGTTCGGCGAGCACGCGGCCGACCCCGCGGCTGGCGCCCACCACCATCACGTTCTTGTCCTTCAGGGACTTCATCTCTCATCTCCTTGGAACAACCGACCCATTCGGTCGTGCGAGGTGTGAGACGAACGGGACCGGTCGATTGCATCGGTCGCCTCGAAACTTTTTGCGCCAGCAGTCGGACCTGCGATGCTCGCCGCATGACGGACGTCTATTCCGCGGAGAAGCGCTCGGCGGTGATGCGCCGGGTGAAGGGCAAGAACACCTCGCCGGAGCTTGCGGTCAGGAAGGCGCTCACGGCGCTCGGGGCGCGCTATCGGCTCCACCGCGCGGACCTGCCCGGCAAGCCCGACATCGTCCTGCCCGGCCGCCGCCTCGCACTCTTCGTCCACGGCTGCTTCTGGCACGGCCACGACTGCGCGCGCGGAGGCAGGGTTCCAAAACAGAACCGAGACTATTGGGTCGGCAAGGTCAGCCGCAACCGCGCCCGCGACACGGTGAACCGCGAGGCCCTCGCCGCGCTCGGCTGGCGTGTCGAGACGGTCTGGGAGTGCGAGCTGAAGGACCAGGCGGCGCTGACGAGACGGTTGCGCGACCTCGTCCCGGATCAGAAGAAGTCGCCCATGGAAACGGCGGTCCGGCGCGTCACCAAGCCCTGACCGTCGAACTCGACCGTGAAATAGACCCGCGTCTTGAGCAGCCAGTTGAGCGCGCGCGATGGTCCCGGCATCGAGGCCGTGATCGTACCGGACGGCCTGCGGATGTCAGGCGTGAGGTGATTGCGCCGGAACAGCTCGGCGACGTCGCCGTCGGTCATGCCGATCGGGATGCACCGCTCGACCGTCGCCTGGACCTTGGCGATCGGCATCTTGCGGTCCAGCACGCAGTCAGCCGGCGCCGGCTGAGCCACCGCCATCGACGCGCACAGGCCGGCGCCGACGATAATCCCGGCGACCCGGAGGGCGCGCATCGCGAAGGGCTACTCCCCGATCGGGTCGGCGATCACGATCTCGGTCTTCACTGAGTTGGCGATGAAGCACATGTGGTGGGCGCGCTCGTGCATCACCGCGAGCTCGGCGGTGGACGGTTCGCGACCCTCCCAGCCGATGTCGGGGTGCAAGACCACGCGGCTGACCCACATCTCGCCGTCGTCGCGCTTGGTCATCTCGCCGATGGCCTCGTCGCGGTAGCTGCGGACGACATAGAGGTCTTCCCGCGCGATGTGCAGGAAGGTCAGCATGTGGCACTGGGCGATGGAGCCGACCAGCATCTCCTCGGGATCGACGGAATTGGCCACCGACCACTTGTTGCCGACCACGTGGTGCGACGCGGTGCCAGGCACCTCGACGCCGGAGCCGAACACGACGCTGTGCCCGCGGCTGTAGCGGCCCTTCAGGAAGTCCTCGCCGGGCTCGGCCAGGGTCCAGTCGGTGATCGCGCGGTAGGTCGCCATGCCCATCTCCCTCAGAAGGCGTCGGCCGGAAGGGCCATCAGGGTCTCGGCGCCGGTCTTCAGCTTGGCGAGGCGCCCTGCCGTCTCCGGCAACACCCGGGCCATGTAGTAACGGGCCACCGCCAGCTTGCCGGCATAGTGGGGATCGGTGTCGCCGCCGGCGATCTTGGCCTGGGCGGTCTTGGCCATCATCGCCCACATATAGGCGAGCGCCGTCAGGCCGAAGAGATGCAGGTAGTCGGTGGAGGCGGCGCCGGCGTTGTCCGGGTTGGCCAGGCCGTTCTGCATCAGCCAGATGGTGGCCTCCTGCAGCTCGGCCTTGGCCTTGGCCAGCGGCTCGGTGAACGGCTTCATCGCCTCGGCGTCATGAGCCTCCACGAAGGCGTCGAGCTCCGCGAAGAAGCTCATCACCCCGCGCCCGCCGTCGGCGGCGAGCTTGCGCCCGACCAGGTCCAGCGCCTGGATCCCGTTGGTCCCCTCGTAGATCAGGGCGATGCGGCAATCGCGCAGGTACTGGCTGACCGGGAAGTGCTCGGTGAAGCCCGAGCCGCCGTGCACCTGCATGGCGTCGGAGCAGACGTTGAAGCCGCGGTCGGTCAGGAAGCCCTTCAGCACCGGGGTCATCAGCGCCATGTAGTCGTGGCCCTTCTGGCGCACGGCCTCGTCCGGGCTCGCCTCGGCCAGGTCGCCGTGCAGCGCGGTCCAGAACAGGAAGGCGCGGCCGCCCTCGATGATCGCCTTGGCGTCCATCAGCATGCGGCGGATGTCCGGGTGGACGATGATCGGATCGGCCGGCCCGTCGGGGTTCTTCGGCCCGGTGAGCGAGCGGCCCTGCAGCCGGTCCTTGGCGAATTCGGCGGCGGCCTGATAGGCGGCCTCGGCCTGGGCGATCCCCTGCATGCCGACCCCCAGCCGCGCCTCGTTCATCATCACGAACATGATGCTGAGGCCGCGGTTCTCCTCCCCGATCAGCCAACCGGTCGCCTCCTCGTGGCTGATCACGCAGGTGGCGTTGCCGTGGATACCCATCTTCTCTTCCAGGCCCAGGCACTTCACCGAATTGCGCGCGCCCGGATTGCCGGCCGCGTCGGGAATGAACTTGGGTACGATAAAGAGACTTATCCCTCGCGTACCCGCCGGCGCCCCCTCGATCCGGGCCAGCACGAGGTGGACGATGTTCTCGGTCAGATCATGCTCGCCCGACGAAATCCAGATCTTCTGGCCCGAGATCTTGTAGGTCCCGTCGGCCTGCGGGACGGCCTTGGTGCGCAGCAGGCCGAGGTCCGTGCCGCACTGCGGCTCCGTGAGGTTCATGGTCCCGCCCCATTGGAACGAGGCGAGCTTCGGCAGGTAGAGGTCTTTCTGCTCCGGCGTCCCGGCGGCGTGGATCGCCGAATAGGCGCCGTGGGTCAGGCCCGGATACATGGAGAACGCCATGTTGGCCGCCGAGCTCATCTCGGAGAAGGCCAGGTTCACCACGTGCGGCAGGCCCTGGCCGCCGTAGGCCGGGTCCGCGCCCAGCGCCGGCCAGCCGCCCTCGACCAGCTTGGCGTAGGCTTCCTTGAAGCCCTTGGGCGTGGTCACCGAATTGTCGGCCGCCCAGTGGCAGCCTTCCTTGTCGCCGACGCTGTTCAGCGGGGCCAGCACCTCGCCGGTGAAGCGGCCGGCCTCCTCCAGGATCTGGTCGACCACGTCCATCGACGCATCGGCGAACGCCGGCAGATTGGCGTAGCGCTCCAGCTCCAGCAGGTCGCGGAGCAGGAACGCGTAGTCGCGGACGGGCGGCGTGTAGGGCATCGCGGCTATCTCCAGGCCGCGACTCAGGCGCGGCTACTTCGCTTCGCTATGTTCCACACCGTCGAGCCGGCGGCGCAACATCTGATCGTAGTCCGCGGCGCGCGGCAGCAGATCCGGACGGGTTTGCGACAGGCGCTTCTCCATCTCGCTGCAACCGTTCTTTAGCAGCTCGATCTGCTCAGCGATGTCGACCTTCTGGTTCTCCAGGGCGACGATGCGTTCGCGGAACTTGCGCAGCGACTTGGCCGCCTGCTGGGCGCCGCTGTCGTCCACCTCATAGAGGTCGAGAATCTCGCCGATCTCGGCCAGGGCGAGGCCCACGCGCTTGCCCTGCAGGATCATCACCAGCCGGGCGCGGTCCTTGTAGGAATAGACCCGGTTCAGGCCGTCGCGGGCCGGGGCCAGCAGGCCCTTGTCCTCATAGAACCTCAGGGCCCGCGGCGTGCATTTGAATTCCAGGCACAGCTGACGGATCGTGAAGGTGCGGTGGGGCCGGCGTAGGTCCATGGGCATGACGTCCTCCCTGAAACGCTCGTTTGAATGCAGCTAAAACCAGCATTACGTTTACGTCAAGGTGATCGTCGATAACTTTACGTAAGCTGCCCTGCCCACAGATCGCCTACTGGTTCGGCGAACGCTCGCCATTGACGTCGGCGAACACCAGCATGGCCGGCATTGCGGCGATCGAAGGGCGGCCGAAGCCTACCTTGCCTTCGAACCGCGGCGCGTTGGCGTAGCTGCCGAACAGCACGTCCCAGAGCACCACGTCGTTGCCGTAGTTGCGCCCGTGCACCTCGTGCTCGTGGTGCTGGCAGTGCTGTTCGGGCCGCACGATGAACCAGCCCAGCCAGTGTGGCGTGGGCACGTTCCAGTGCGGGATCATCACGAAGATCGTCCCAAACGTGCCGGCGATGGCCGCGGCCAGCGGGTCGACGCCCAGCACCAGGGCCGCGATGCCGGTGATGATCGCCGACTGCACGACCGTCTCCAGCGGATGCCCGACAGCCCAGCTGCCCATGTCGACGCGCTCCACCGCATGATGGAACTGGTGCATCGAGCGCCACATCCAGTCGTAGCGGTGCTCCAGGCGGTGGAACCAGTAGCTGAAGAAGCTGATCGCCAGCCAGGCCACCGCCGCGCCCCACCAGGGCCCGAGACCGGTCAGGTCCATCAGCCGGTGCTTGGCCAGCCATTCGGGCGGCAGCCACAGCGGCACGCTCACATTGATGGCGGTCAACAGCAGGAAAAAGCCGACGCCGACCAGGCCCCACCATCGGACCTTCTCGAACCGGCGCCCGCCGCCGGCCCGGTTCACCAGATACTCCGAACCCCAGAACAGGATGAAGGCCGCCGGTATGGCGAGGCCCAGGATGTCTTCCAGCTTCATCACGACCCCCGTCGTCTCAGATGGCTCCTGAGGGCTAGTACGGTGGCGCCTCGAAAATGGATACACAAGTGGACGAACGTTGTTCGCCCGTGCCGTCAGCGCGTAGGGGCCGCATGCCAGGCCCGCAGCATCTGACGGATCGCCTCCTCTGGGCCGAGCAGCTGCACGCTGCCCTCGGGCAGGCCCAGGATCCGATCGACGATCGCCTCCTCCGCGCGCACCCGCGCCACGATCAGGCTGATCGCCGCCTCGACGTCGGTGTCGGCTGTCGCCATGGCGGTGAGGACCAGCGGCCGGCGGCCGTTGCTCAGCCACAGCAGGGTGTCGGCGGCGGTCCGCGCGTCGCCGGTGTCGAACCGGCCCTCGGCCTTGCCGTCCTCGATGATCTGCGCCAGCGCCGGCGCCAGCACCGCGAACACGGCCTCGACGATGCGGTGATAGAGCACCGCGTTGGTGGGCTGCAGCAGCACGGTGAACATCGCCTTCAGCTCGCCGATGTGCTCGAGCTTCCAGTCGCGCCCGAGCGCCAGCAAGCGATTGAGCCGCTGCAGCGCGTCGAGGCCGTGATCGGCCCGCAGGTCCGTCGTGAAGGCCAGGCTGTCTTCCGCGAACCGCTGGGCGATCGCCTCCAGCAGATCCTCCTTGGACCGGTAGTGGTGGTAGAACGCGCCCTTGGAGAGGCCGGTCTCACGGATCACGTCGTTGATCGTCGTGCGCTCATAGCCCTGGCTGAGGAACAGCCGCTGGGCGCAGTCCAGCAGCTCGGCGCGGCGCACGGCCGGCGCCTTCAGCACCCTGACCTTGACCGCCGCCTCGCTCAAAATTCGCCCCACCCGATTTACAGACCGACCGCCGGTCTGTTAGAGACTATCTCATCAAGGCCGCCGACGGAAGGTCCGCTATGACCGCCCCCCATTCGCTCGCCCACCCGCTCAGCTTCGACATCTCGGGCCCCGCGTTCAAGGCCGATCCCCATCCGACCTGGGCGGCCATGCGCGCCGCCGGTCCGGTGATCCCGATCCGCCTGCCCTTCGTCGGCCGCGTCTGGGTGACCACGACCCACGCCGCCACCCTGGCCCTGGTCAAGGACAACGCGCGGTTCGTTCAGGAGGGGCGTCACGCCGGCAAGTCGGGCGTCGCCGGCATGCAGTGGTGGATGCCGCGCTCGCTGAAGGCGATCACCAACAGCATGCTGCAGAAGGACGAGCCCGATCACCGCCGGCTGCGCAAGCTGGTCGACGGCGCCTTCGCCCGCCGCGACGTCCAGGCCATGCGCGGCAGTATCGAAGCCCTCGCCGATGGCCTGCTGGATGGCCTGGCGGGCCGCGAGACCGTGGACCTGGCCCTCGAATATTCGCGCCGCCTGCCGCTGGCGGTGATCGCCGACCTGCTCGGCCTGCCGCCGCAGGACCGCGACGAATTCGCCGAAGTGGCCCGCCGTGCGCTGTCGATCACCACCACGCTCAGCATGGTCATGGCCATGGGGTCGATGACGCGGATGATCGACTACATCCGCGAGCAGGTGGAAGCCGCGCGGCGCAACCCGCGCCCCGGCCTGATCGCCGAGCTGATCCGCGCCGAGGACGACGGCGACAGTCTCGACGAGAGCGAGCTGCTGTCGATGGTCGCCCTGCTGCTGATCGCCGGTTTCGAGACCACCACCCACCTGATCTCCGACAGCGTCCTGGCCCTGGAGCAGCACCCCGACCAGAAGGCCTGGCTGCTGGCCGACCCGGCGGCCCGGATCGAACGCGCGGTGGAGGAGCTGGCCCGCTTCTCGTCGCCGGTCATGAGCACCAAGCCGCGCTATGTGGCGCACGACACCGAGTTCTTCGGCCAGGCCCTGCCGCGCGGCGAACTGATCATGGCCCTGGTCGGCGCGGCCAACGCCGACCCCTGCGAATTCGACGCCCCCGAGCGCCTGGAGCTCGACCGCTTCCCCAACCCGCACCTGGTGTTCTCGTCGGGCATCCACTTCTGCCTGGGCCAGCAGCTCGCCCGCGTGGAGACGCAGGTCGCGCTGGAGCGGCTCTACGCCCGCTACCCAAACCTGGCGCTGGCCGACCCCGACCACGTGGAATGGCTCGGACGCCTGGGCATCCGCGGTCCCAAGACCCTGCCACTGAGGCTCAACGCCCCGGCCCGGCGTCTCGCGGCCTAGGCGGCGACCAGCTCGCCGGCCAGCGCCTTCTCGATCAGCGCGACCGTGCGCTCGACGCCGAAGATCGCCACGAAGGAGCCGAAGCGCGGCCCCTGGCTCTGGCCCAGCAGCACTTCGTAGAGCGCCGAGAACCAGCTGCGCAGCGGCTCGAACCCGGCGTCCTTGCCGACCTCGAACACCTCGTTCTGGATCGCCTCGGCGTCCGCGCCCGCCGGCAGCGCCTTCAGCTTGCCCACCAGCGCCTGCATCGCCGCGCGCTCCTGGTCGGTGGGCGCGCGGAAGGTCTTCGCGGGCTTCACGAAGTCCTCGTAGTAGTTGATCGCATAGCCGGCCAACTGGTCCAGCACCGGCTCGCTCTGCGGCGTCGCGCCGGGGATGTAGCGCGACAGGAACCCCCACAGGATGTCCTTGGTCGAGGCGTCGGCGGCGGACACCAGGTTCAGCAGCAGCGAGAAGCTCACCGGCGATCCCCGCTCCGGCGGGGCGCCGCGGTGGACGTGCCACGCCGGATTGTCGAGCGGCGTGGCGTTGCTGTCGGCGCGGGCGCGATTGAACGCGTCGAGCTGCTGCAGATATTCGTCGGTCGCCTTGGGGATGACGTCGAAATAGAGCCGCTTCGCCGACTTGGGCGACTGGTACATGTAGTAGGCGAGGCTCTCCGGCGTCCCGTAGCGCAGCCACTCCTCCATGGTCAGGCCGTTGCCCTTGGACTTGGAGATCTTCTGGTTGTTCTCGTCCATGAACAGCTCGAAGTGGAACGCCTCCGGCGGCTCGCCGCCCAGCGCGCGGACGATCTTGTTGGACACCCGCACGCTGTCGATCAGGTCCTTGCCCGACGCCTCGAAGTCGACGCCCAGCGCCGTCCACCGCGCCGCCCAGTCCGGCCGCCATTGCAGCTTCACGTGGCCGCCGGTCACCGGAACCTCGGTCAGGGTCCCGTCCTCGTCGGCGAAAGTGATGGTGCCCGCCTCGACGTTGCGCTCAAGGGTCGGCGCCTGCAGCACGCGGCCGGTCTTCGGGCTGATCGGCAGGAACGGCGAATAGGTCGCCTGCCGCTCTTCGCCGAGCGTCGGCAGCATGATCGCCTGGACAGCGTCGAACCGCTCCAGGATCAGCCGCAGCACCTTGTCCAGGCCGCCCGACTTGTAGGTCTCGGTGGACGACATGAAGGTGTAGTCGAAGCCGAAGCCGTCGAGGAAGGCGCGCAGGCGCGCGTTGTTGTGCGCCCCGAAGCTCTCGTGCTCGCCGAAGGGATCGCGGACCGAGGTGACGGGCTTGTCGCGGTCCTCCTCCAGCATCGCCTTGTTGGGCACGTTGTCCGGGATCTTCCGGAAGCCGTCCATGTCGTCGGAGAAGACGATCAGCTGGGTGGGGATCGCATCCTCGGTGAGCGCCCGGAAGGCGGTCCGCACCATGGTCGGCCGCGCCGCCTCGCCGAAGGTGCCCATGTGCGGCAGCCCGGACGCGCCGTAGCCGCACTGGAAGATCACCGGCTTGGCGAGCGCCGGCAGGGTCTGCACGGCCTCGGCGAACTTGCCCTGGGCGAACAGTGTCGCGGCCAGGTCGCGCTCGGCGTCGGTCAGACGCAGGCGCAGAACGCGCTCCAGCAGGAGCCGCGCCTGTTCGAACGGCCAGCTCTTGGCCTCGCGGGCCTGGGCCGAAAGGCCCTGCAGGGTGGGTTGGGAAGACATGGGGGCTGGCGGTAGCGCCCCGGGGGCGGCCTGTCGAGACCTTCGCTCGCCTGTCGCAAAAGCTGCGCTATGGTCGGACCATGAAACACATCGCCCTCGCCGCCGCCCTCGGAAGCGTCCTCGCGCTCGCCGCCTGCTCCAAGTCCGCGCCGACCGTGACCCCGCCCAAGACGCTCACCTTCTCCATCGTCTCCACGGAGGCGACCCAGACCCAGATGCAGGAGTGGGGCCCGTTCCTGAAGGACATGGAGGCGGCCACCGGCCTGACCGTGAAGCCCTTCTTCGGCTCCAACTATTCCGCCCTGGTCGAGGCCATGCGCTTCAAACAGACCGACGTGGGCTGGTTCACCAATCAGTCGGGGTTGGAGGCCGTGCGCCGGGCCGGCGGCGAGGTCTTCGCGCGCACCACCCATCCCAACGGCCATGACGGCTACCAGGGCGTGATCGTGGTCAAGAAGGGCTCGGGGCTCACGCTCGACAAGCTGCTCAAGTGCGACCACACGCTCGACTTCGGCATGGGCGACGCCAAGTCGACCTCCGGCACGCTCGCGCCCAACACCTATCTGTTCGGGCCGCGCGGCATCGAGCCGGCCAAATGCTTCAAGACCGTCCGCTCGGCCAGCGCCGAGGCCAACCTCTTCGCCGTCGGCACGGGCACGATCCCCGCGGCCACCGACAACACCCGCTCCATGGATCGCCTGGCGGTGATCAACACCCCGGAAGCCAAGAAGGTGATGGACAGCATTCAGGTGATCTGGACCTCGCCGACCATTCCGGAAGACCCGATGATCTGGCGCGCCGACCTCGACCCGGCGGTGAAGAAAAAGGTCTCCGACTTCATATTCAGCTACGGCGTCGGCGACACCGACGAGGCCAAGCGCCAGCGCGCCATCCTTGAGCGCATCCAGACCGGCGCCTTCAAGCACGCCGACAACACCCATCTGCTGCCGGTCCGCGAGATGGAGGCCACCGGCGAGGTGGTGCAGGCCAAGGCCAAGGGCGACGCGGCGGCGCAGACGGCCGCCCAGGCCAAGCTCGACCAGGTGAAGAAGGAAATGGCGGCCCTGCCGAAGGGCTAGGCCGCCGCGTCCGCGCGCAGCAGGAAGTGGCCGCGCAGCGCGGCGAACGGCTGCTTCGGATCGTCCTGCCAGGCGTCCACGTGGACGTTGGCGATGCGGCGGCCGATCTTGCGCACCTCCGCGCGGGCGTAGGAGAGCTGGGCGCGGCCGGGCCGCAGGTATTCGATGGTGACGTCGATGGTCTTGGGCAGGCGGCCCGGCGGTTGCACGACGAACAGCTGCGCCAGCGCGGTCATCTCCAGGAAGGCGCCGATCACCCCGCCGTGCAGGGCCGGGATGAAGGTGTTGCCGATCAGGTGCTCGGAGAATGGGAGCACGCCGGTGAGGACATCGCCCTCCAGCTCGGCCTTGAAGCCCAGGAAGCGCACATAGGGCGTCCGTTCAAGGAACCCTTGAAGCTGGTCGGCCGCGCTCATGCGGGCCTCGGGCCGGTCAGGGCGAAGGCAGCCTGGGCGGTGGCGATGGGGTCGCTGCGGTCCTCGTCCCAGGCCTCGGCGCGGACGAAGCCGATGGTGTGGGTGAGCTTGTAGCAGTGCGCCGCCGCGGTGACGCCGGCGCGCGGCCGGGCCGGACGCATGTAGTCGATCCGCAGATCCAGGGTGGCGGTCCCGAACATGCCGCTGGCGGAAGCCGCCGCCGACGAAATCGCCAGGCCGCAGGTGTGGTCGAGAAGGCTGGTGACCACGCCGCCGGCGATCACCTGGGTGTCCGGGTCGCCCACCAGATCCTCGCGCCAGGGGACGGACATCGAGCCGTGGCCGGGCGAGACCGAGACGAACTCCAGGCCAAGGGCCTGGGACTGCGGCGTGCCGCCGGCCATCCGATCGGCCAGCTGGCGAAGGATCTCGGGCGTGGGTTCGGACGCTGAGGCATCCTTGGGGGGCGGGTCGCCGGGGCTCATCGGCAAGAGCGCTAGGACCTTACCCGCCCCGCGGTCAATGTTCCCCTCGGGGAAGCGCCCACCTAGATGAGGACCATGATCCGCCCGCAGGACCTGCTCTGCCCGAAGCCCGAAGGCCTCTATTGCCCGCCCGGCGACTTCTACATCGACCCGACGCGCCCTGTGGCGCGCGCGGTGATCACCCACGGCCACGCCGACCACGCCCGCGCCGGCCACGGCGCCGTGCTGGCCACGCGCGAGACCCTGGACATCATGGGCGAGCGCTATGGCGCGGGCTTCGCTCAGTCGATGCAGGCGGCGGCCTATGGCGAGGCCGTGCCGCGCGACGATGTGGAGGTGACCCTGGTCCCGGCCGGCCACGTGCTGGGCTCGGCCCAGGCGGTGGTCCGCTGGAAGGGCCTGACCACGGTCGTCAGCGGCGATTACAAGCGCCGCCGCGATCCCACCTGTCCGGCGTTCGAGCCGGTCCCCTGCGACGTCTTCATCACCGAGGCCACCTTCGGCCTGCCGGTCTTCCGCCACCCCGACGACAAACAGGAAATCGCCCGCCTGCTGCGCTCCGTCGCCCAGTTCCCGGAGCGGTCGCACCTGGTCGGCGCCTATGCGCTGGGCAAGGCGCAGCGGATCATCCGCCTGCTGCGCGAGGCCGGCTGGGACAAGCCGATCTATGTCCACGGCGCCCTGGAGCGGCTGAACGCCCTCTACGAGACGCACGGCGTCGACCTCGGACCGCTGGAGCCCGCCACCACCGGCAAGAAGGCCGACTTCGCCGGCCAGATCATCGTCGCCCCGCCCAGCGCCACCCAGGACCGCTGGAGCCGCCGCTTCCCCGATCCGGTCACCGCCTTCGCGTCCGGCTGGATGCAGGTCCGCGCCCGGGCGCGCCACCGGGGCGTGGAACTGCCCCTCGTCATCAGCGATCACGCCGACTGGCACGAGCTCACCGCCACCGTCGACGAGCTGCGCCCCGGTGAGCTCTGGATCACCCACGGCCGGGAGGAGGCGCTGGCCCGCTGGGCCGAGCTGCACGGCGTCCCGGCCCGCGCTCTGGCGCTGGTCGGCTACGAGGAAGAGGACGACGATTGACGCGTGTAAAAAATTAGCTTGAGCGCGATCACGGAAATGTTATCGTCGGTCTCGGTGGGCTGCCCTGCGGAGATTTCTGCCGATGCGCGCTGTCGTGATCGCCTCCTCCCTCCTGCTCCTCGCCGCCTGTTCCAAGCCCGGTCCCAAGACCTATTCCAGTGACGTGACCGACGTCGCCCTCATCAAGCCGCCAGGCGCGCCGACGGCCGCCGCGCCGGCGGAGTCCCGCGCCCCGGCCGCCGACGCCGAGACCAAGCCCGCCGCCCCGCCTCGGGCTGCGGTCACCATCCCCATGCTGGCCTACCGCTACGCCTATGCCCTGGAGGCGCCCTCCGACGGCATCCGCAACCTGGTCGCCCGGCACCAGGCCGCCTGCCAGGCCGCCGGCCCCACCGTCTGCCAGCTCACCGGCGCCCAGGTCACCGAGACCGGAAAGGACCGGGTGCACGGCGAGGTGTCGCTTAAGGCCACGCCGGCCTGGCTGAAGGGCTTCCGCGCCAGCCTCGACGCTGACGCCAAGGCGGCCGGCGGCCGGGTGGTGACCTCCAACGTCAACACTGAGGATCTCTCCCGCCAGATCGTCGACACCGAGGCCGCGGTCCGCGCCCAGACCACGCTGCGCGACCGGCTGCAGGGCCTGCTCGCCACCCACCCCGGCAAGCTCTCCGAACTACTGGAGGTCGAGCAGGAGCTGGCCCGGGTCCAGGGCGAACTCGACGCCACCCAGTCGGAACTGGCCGAGATGCGCGGCCGGGTGGAAACCTCCGAGCTGAAGATCACCTACGACGCGGCTGGCGTGCTGGCGCCGCAGGGCGTGATGTCGCCACTGGGCTCGGCGGTCCACGACTTCCTGGGCATCGTCGTCAGCGTGGTCGCGGTGCTGGTCCGCATCTTCGCCTACCTGCTGCCGATCGGCGTGCTCATCGGCCTCACGGCCTGGCTGTTGCGCAGCCGCTGGCCGAAGCCGAAGGCCAGAAAGCCCGAGCCGCCTCCGCCGCAACAAAAGGCGTCCGACTGAGCTTGGGATTTGGCGGGGGCGCGCGGCCTCCCTAGGTTCGGATGACCATGCGCGCCTTCGCTGACCTCCTCGACCGGCTCTCGCTCACGGCGTCGCGCAACGCCAAGCTGACGTTGGTGCGCGACTACCTGCGCGAGACGCCGGACCCGGACCGCGGTTGGGCGCTGGCGGCGCTCACCGGCGACCTCAGCTTCGACGCCGCCAAGCCGGCCTTCATCCGCAAGGCCGTGGAAGAGCGCATGGATCCGCAGCTCTTCTGGTGGTCCTACGACTATGTGGGCGATCTGGCCGAGACCGTGGCTCTGGTCTGGCCCGCGCGGCCCGGCGCCAACCGCGAGCCGGAGCTGTCCGAAGTGGTCGAGGCCTTGCGCGGCGCGTCGCGCACCGAGGTTCAGAGGCTGATCGAAGGCTGGCTCGACGCGCTGCAGCCCACCGGCCGCTGGGCGCTGCTGAAGCTGATGACTGGCGGCCTGCGCGTGGGCCTTACCGCGCGCCTCGCCAAGCGCGCCGCCGCCGATATCGGCGCGACGCCCGTCGATGTCGCCGAGGTCGAGGAGCTCTGGCACGCTCTCCATCCGCCTTACGAAGACCTGTTCGCCTGGCTGGAAGGCCGCAGCGATCGTCCGTCGTCGGAGAATCCCGGCCGCTTCCGCCCCGCCATGCTGGCCCAGGCGCTCGATGAGGCGGTCGACTTCGGCAAGCTCGACCCCGCCGACTACGCGGCCGAGTGGAAGTGGGACGGCATCCGAGTCCAGGCGGTCAACGAGGGCGGCGTGCGCCGGCTCTACACCCGCACCGGCGACGACATCTCCAAGACCTTCCCCGACATCGTCGACGCGCTGAGCGACGAGGGCGTGATCGACGGCGAACTGCTGGTCATGCGCGCGGGCAAGGTGGCGCCCTTCGCCGACCTGCAGCAGCGGCTGAACCGCAAGACCGTCGACGCCAAACAGCTCGCCAACTTTCCGGCCGCGATCCGCGCCTACGACCTGCTGGCGGAGGGCGCCGAGGACACCCGGGTCCTGCCTTTCGCGGAGCGCCGCAAACGGCTGGAGGCGTTCGTCGCGCGGCAGAAGACCCCGCGCATCGACCTGTCGCCGATGCAGCCCTTCGCCACCTGGGAAGAGCTCGCCGCCCTGCGCGCCGACCCGCCGCCCGGCGACCCGCAGATCTCCGAAGGCCTGATGCTGAAGCGCTGGGACTCGATCTACGAGGCCGGCCGGCCGAAGGGCCCGTGGTTCAAGTGGAAACGCGATCCGCTGCTGATCGACGCGGTGCTGATGTACGCCCAGCGCGGCCACGGCAAGCGCTCCAGTTTCTACTCCGACTACACCTTCGGCGTCTGGACCACCGATGACGCCGGCGGCCGCGTCCTGACGCCGGTCGGCAAGGCGTACTTCGGCTTCACCGACGAGGAGCTGAAGCAGATCGACAAGTTCGTCCGTGATCAGACCATCGAGCGGTTCGGGCCGGTCCGCTCGGTGCGCGCCGAGCCGCACAAGGGCCTGGTCTTCGAGGTCGCCTTCGAAGGCCTGCAGCGCTCGACCCGCCACAAGTCCGGCGTCGCCATGCGCTTCCCGCGCATCAACCGCATCCGCTGGGACAAGCCGCCGGGTGAGGCCGACGAGCTCGTGACGCTGGAACGCATGCTTGCGCGAATGGAAGGGCGCTAGAGCGCCGCCAGCTCAGCCTTCTGCTTCTTCGTCAACTTGCTGCTCACCTGGTCGTAGGAGTGGGCGATCAGCCGGGCGATCTCCTCGGGCGGCACGTCACTGTCCAACGTCACGCTGATCCAGAACCGCCGATCCAGGTGCGAGCGATGGCCGACGCCCTCGTATTGCTCGCCCAGTGTCTCGGCCAGGTGCGGGTCGCACTTCAGGATCACCAGCTCGAGACGCCGCGCCTCCAGGATGGCGAACATCTTGCCCATCACCTTGTAGAGGGTGACGCCCTTGGCCGAGGCCAGGGGTTCGCCCGTCGCGCCCGGCATGGCCTCGATGGCGGCGATCGCCGCGGCGACGTGGGGGCTGTCGCTCACGGCAGCGCCTCGTGCGCCAGGAATTCCGCCAGGTCGCCGCCCGTGAACAGCACGGCGCGAACGCCGGCCCGGAGCGCCGCCTCCAGGTCCGACGGCTTGTCGCCCACCAGGACCGAGGCGGCCCGGTCGATCGGCCACTCGCTGAGCGCACGCAGGATCATGCCGGGGTTCGGCTTGCGGTCCGGCGGATCGGGATGGCGATAGGCGTCCAGCGGCGCGTCCGGGTGCTGGGGCGCGTGATAGAAGGCGTCGATCCGTCCCCCGGAGGCCGCCAGGTCCTCGGCCATCCGCGCGTGCAGGGCGTGCATAGCCTCCTCGGTGTAGTAGCCGCGCCCGACCCCCGACTGGTTGGTCACCACGATCACCAGCCAGCCCGCGCGGTTGAAATCCGCCACCGCCTGCTTGGCGCCGGAGATCCAGCGGAAATCCTCCCAGCGCGAGACATAGCCGCGGTCCTCGTTCAGCACCCCGTCGCGGTCGAGGAACAGCGCGGGGCGGAGCGGACTGGCTGGCGAGGGATCAGGCACGGGCGGACTATAGCGGGCGAGCGGCCTTGCCGTCTAAGGTCTGTCGCATCGCCCGTCACGAGGTCGCCTTGCCCGAACCCGTCCTGCAGCTCGCCGATCTCAAGGTCGACTTCGACACCCACGACGGCGAGGTCCACGCGGTGCGGGGCGTCTCGCTGGCCATCCCGCGTGGCGAAACCCTGGGCGTGGTGGGCGAGAGCGGCTCGGGCAAGAGCCAGACCTTCATGGCGGTCATGGGCCTCCTGGCCCGCAACGGTCGCGCCACCGGCTCGGCGAAGTTCCTCGGCCAGGAGCTGCTGGGCCTGAAGCCGCAGGCGCTCAACCGCATCCGCGGCTCGAAGATGACCATGATCTTCCAGGACCCGCTGACCGCGCTCACCCCGCACGTGCGCATCGGCGAGCAGATCGCCGAGCCCCTGCGGCTGCACGCCGGCCTGTCCGATCACGACGCCACGGCCCGCGCCAAGCTGTGGCTCGAGAAGGTCCGCATCCCCGACGCCGCCCAGCGCCTGCGCCAGTATCCGCACGAACTCTCCGGCGGCATGCGCCAGCGGGTGATGATCGCCGCGGCCATGGCCGGCGGCCCGGAGCTGCTGATCGCCGACGAGCCGACCACCGCGCTGGACGTCACCGTCCAGGCCGAGATCCTCGACCTGATGGCCGAACTGCAGCGCGAGACCGGGACCGCCATGGTCCTGATCACCCACGACATGGGCGTCATCGCGCGGCTGGCCGACCGGGTCTGCGTCATGAAGGACGGCGGCTTCGTCGAGAGCGGGACCGCCGAGCAGGTGTTCCGCCAGCCGGCCACGGACTACACCCGCGCCCTGCTCGACGCGATCCCGCGCCTCGACCGCGAAGGAAGGGGCGGGCGGCCAACGCTCACGCCGGCCAAGCCCGACGCGCCCATCGTCGTCGCCGGCGACGACGTGAAGGTCTGGTTCCCCATCGGCGGCGGCCTGCTGTCTCGCAGGAAGACGCTGCGCGCCGTCGACGGCGTCGCCTTCCAGGTCCGCGAGGGCGAGACCCTGGGCGTGGTTGGCGAGAGCGGCTCCGGCAAGTCGACCCTGGCCCGCGCGGTCCTGAACCTGCTGCCAGCCACAGCCGGGACCGTCACCCTGATGGGCCGCGACATCACGCATGCACAACGCGAAGATATGCGGGCTGCACGACGGGACCTGCAGATCGTCTTCCAGGATCCGCTCGCCAGCCTCGACCCGCGCGTCACCATCGGCGACTCGATCGCCGAGCCGCTGCAGGTGTTCCGCCGCGACCTCTCCCGCGCCGAGCGCGACGCTGAAGTCGCCGCCATGATGGCCAAGGTCGAGCTCGATCCCGGCCTGATCAACCGCTACCCGCACGAACTCTCCGGCGGCCAGAACCAGCGCGTCGGCATCGCCCGGGCCATGATCCTGAAGCCCAGGCTGGTGATCTGCGACGAGGCGGTCTCCGCCCTGGACGTCTCGATCCGCGCCCAGATCATCGACCTGTTGATCGCGCTGCAGGCCGAGATGGGCCTGTCGATGATCTTCATCAGCCACGACCTGGCCGTGGTCCGCGAGATCAGCCACCGCGTGCTGGTGCTCTACATGGGCCGCGTGGTCGAGACCGCGACGCGGGAGCAGATCTACCAAGCGCCACAACACCCCTACACAAGAGCGCTGCTGTCGGCCGCGCCAATCCCCGACCCGGCCATCGAGCGCACGCGCCGGCGGGTCCGCCTGGCCGGCGAACCGCCCAGCCCCATGGACCCGCGCGCCGCCCTGCGCTTCCTGCCCTCGCGCCTGCCGATTGATCCGACGGCGCCGTTCGCCGCGCCCGAGCTGAAGGAGGTCGCGCCAGGCCACCTCGTGGCGGAGTTCGATCCGCCCGCCGAAGCGGCGTAGGAAGCTGCAAATGTCCGAGCCTACCGAAGCCCCTCCCGTCACCGGCGGCTGCATCTGCGGCGCGATCCGCTACGCCGTCAGCGGGCCTTTGCCGCCGGTCGGCATGTGCCACTGCTCCCGCTGCCGCCGCGCGTCCGGGGGGGCCTCCAACGCTGTGCTCAATGTTCGCGCCGAACGCGTCGAGTGGCTGGCCGGCAAGGACCACTGGCGAGAGTTCCGGACATCCTCGGGCTGGGGGACTTTCTTCTGCCCCACCTGCGGCAGCCCTGCGCCGCATTTCATGTCCGACGGGAAGCGCTGCCTGATCCCCGCTGGGACGCTGGACCAGGACCCCGGCCCAGCGGTAGCCGCCCACATCTTCGTGGGCTCGAAGGCCAGTTGGGACGTGATCGGCGGCGAGGCGCCGCAGTTCGACGAGTGGCCGGACGCGGCTCGATGACCAGGATCACGCCCGTCCTGCTCTCCGGCGGCGCCGGCACCCGGCTCTGGCCGCTGTCGCGGCGCGCCCGGCCCAAGCAGTTCCATGCGCTGGGCGGCAGCCACACCCTGATCCAGGCCACGGTCCTGCGGTTCACCGGCGAGGCGTTCCATCCGCCCATGGTGATCTGCAGCGACGGTCACACGGCGCTGGTGGTCGAGCAGCTCGCGCAGGTGGGCGTGACGCCAGGCGCCCTGATCCTGGAGCCCGAAGGCCGCAACACCGCCGCCGCCGCCGTCATGGCCGCGCTCGCGGTCCAACAAGCCGAGGGCGGCCTCGTCCTGCTGCTCAGCGCCGACGCGCGGATCGAGGCCCCGGAAGCCCTGCGCCACGCCGTCATGGCTGGCGCGCCGGCGGCCGAGGCCGGATCTCTGGTGATCTTCGGGATCACGCCCACCGGGCCGGAGACCGGCTACGGCTACATCCGCGCCGAGGCCGGGGATGGTCCCGTCCGCAAGGTCGCCGCCTTCGTCGAGAAGCCGGACCTCGCCACGGCCCAGGCCTATGTCGCCGACCCGGCCTACAGCTGGAACGCCGGCATCTTCCTGTTCGATCCGGCCGCCTTCCTGGCCGAGGCCCAACGCGTCGCCCCCGACCTCGCCGCCGCCGCCGAGACCGCCTTCGCCGAGGCCGCGCGGCCCACGCCTGGCCAGATCCAGCTCGGCGAGGCCTTCCGGCGCACGCCGGCCCTGCCGGTGGACGTCGCCGTCTTCGAGCAGACCGACAAGGCCGTGGTGGTCTCCGCCGACATCGGCTGGAGCGACCTGGGCGTCTACGACACCCTCTGGGCTCAGGCGCAGAAGTCCGCGTCCGGCGACGCCCTGCAGGGGCCCGCCATCACCGCCGACACCGCCCGCAACCTGGTCGTCTCCGACGGTCCGACCGTGGTGCTGTCCGGGGTCGAGGACCTGGCGGTGATCGTCGAGAACGGCGTCGTCCTGGTCACCCGCCGCGACGCCCCAGGCGCCGTCCGGGCCGCCGTGGAAGCCGTCCGAAAAGCCGGCCGCGAGGACCTGCTCTAGACGCTGCATTGCGGCAAAGGCGGCCCGCCGTTAGGTTGCGCCCCTTTTTCGGACCCGATTGACCCCAAAAGGTCGGCAAGCTCATGACCCTCGCCTTCGACGCCATCCTCGCAGCCAAAGACCGGCTGCAGGGTCATATTGAGCGCACGCCCTGCCGCCATTCGCGCACGCTCTCGGAGATCACCGGCGCCGACGTGTGGGTGAAGTTCGAGAACCTGCAGTTCACCGCCGCCTACAAGGAGCGCGGCGCGCTGAACAAGCTGCTGCAGCTCACCGAGACCGAGAAGAAGCGCGGCGTTATCGCCGCCTCGGCGGGCAACCACAGCCAGGGCCTAGCCTATCACGCCGCCCGCCTGGGCATCCCGGTGACCATCGTCATGCCGCGCGGCACGCCGTTCGTGAAGGTGCAGCAGACCCGCGCCCACGGCGCCGAGGTGGTGATCGAGGGCGAGGGCTACGATGAGGCCTCCGCCGTCGCCCAGCGCCTGCGCGAGGAGCGCGACCTGGTCTTCGTCCACCCGTTCAACGACCTCGACGTCATGGCCGGCCAGGGCACCGTCGCCCTGGAGATGCTGGAAGACGCCCCGGACCTGGAGGTCCTGCCCGTCCCGATCGGCGGCGCCGGCCTGATCGCCGGCATGTCCACGGCCGCCAAGCACGTGAAGCCGTCGATCCAGATCATCGGCCTGGAGCCGGCCATGTATCCGTCCTTCACCGCCCGCATGCGCGGCGTGAACGCCGGCGCCTCGTCAGGCGGCGCCACCATTGCCGAGGGCATCGCGGTCAAGCAGGTGGGCGACGTCAGCTACGGCGTGGCCCGGCCCCTGGTCGACGAGGTGCTGCTGATCGAGGAGCCCCATTTCGAGCGCGCGGTCGCCCTCTACTGCAACGTGGAAAAGACCGTCACCGAGGGCGCGGGCGCGGCCTCGCTGGCCGCCCTCCTGGCCTTCCCGGAGAAGTTCAAGGGCAAGAAGTGCGGCCTGGTGATCACCGGCGGCAACATCGACACGCGCCTCCTGGCCTCCGTGCTGACCCGCGAACTGGTCCGCGAGCAGCGCATCGTGTCCTTGCGGATCATCGGCGACGACCGGCCGGGCCTGCTGGGCGCGGTGTCGGCGATCATCGGCGGCCTGGGCGCCAACATCATCGAGGTGGCCCACAACCGCCTGGCCCTCGACGTGCCGGCCAAGGGCGCGGAATTCGACCTGCTGATCGAGACCCGCGACGCCCAGCACACCCAGGAAATCATGGATGCCCTGCGCGAGCGCGGCTATCCGCCCCGAGCTGTCTGAGGATCGAGACCCGCATGCTCCGTTACCTGCTGATCGCCGCCGCCGCGCTGTCGCTGGCCGCCTGCCACAAGCCCGCCGGCAACGGCGAAGGCCCGCAGGCCTCGGCCAGCGCCGAGAAGGAGGCCGCCAAGGCCTTCCTGGCCAAGAACGCCAAGGAGCCGGGCGTCGTCACCCTGCCCGACGGCCTGCAGTACAAGATCATCTCGTCCGGCCCCGCCACCGGCGCCAAGCCGCACATGGGCGACGAGGTGAAGGTCAACTACGAAGGCAAGCTGACCAACGGCAAGGTGTTCGACAGCTCCTATGAGCGCGGCCAACCGGCGGCCATGCCGCTGAACGGTCTGGTGAAGGCCTGGCAGGAGATCATCCCGATGATGCGCCCCGGCGACGTCTGGATGCTCTATGTGCCGCCGGAGCTCGGCTACGGCGACGAGGGCGCGGGCAGCGGCGACATCCCCGGCGGCGCGGCGCTGATCTTCAAGATCGAGCTGATCGACTTCCTGCCGGGCCCCAGCAGCAACGCCCAGGGCTAAGGCGCCATGACGACGGCGAGCCAGCCTCGCGTCGGGGTCGGCGCCCTGATCACCGACGACCAGGGCCGGGTTCTGCTGGCCAAGCGTCGCCGCGACCCGGAGGCCGGCTATTGGGGCATTCTGGGCGGCAAGGTCGACTTCGGCGAACGCGTCGCCGAGACCTGCGCCCGCGAGGTGCTGGAGGAAGCCGGCGTCGAGATCGAGGTCGGGGAGCTCGTTTGCCTGGTCGACCAGATCGACCTTGCGGCCGGGACCCACTGGGTCTCACCGGTATTCCGTGGGCGGATCTTGGCCGGCGAGCCGGTCAATGTGGAGCCCGAAGCCCACGCCGCGCTCGGCTGGTTCGCGATCGACGATCTCCCCGCGCCGCTGACGCTGGCTGCGCGTCGCGCGCTGGGGCTCTAGAGCGTCCGCTTCATGCCGACGTGGCTCTTCGCGAAGCCCAGGCGCTCATAGAACCTGTGCGCGTCGGTCCGGCTCGCGTGGCTGAGCAGCTCCATCTGGCCGCAGCCGCGTCCGCGCGCCTCATCCATCGCCCAGAGCATCATCTGCTCGCCGATCCGCTGGCCACGCAGGCTGGAGGCGACCCGGACCGCCGACACCAGCGCCAGCTCCGCGCCCTGGTTCGACAGGCCCGGAATGAAGGTGAGCTGCAGCGTCCCGATCACAGCGCCCGCCGCATCCTCCGCCACCGCCAGCAGAAAGCGCGGGTTGGCGGCCAGTCGATCGAAGGCCTCGAAATAGGCCTGGCCCGGCGGATCCGTCACCACCTCGCGCCCGGCGCCCAGGCCGTCGTCGGCCAGCAGCCGGACGATCGCCGCCACGTCCTCGCGGCGGGCCGGGCGGCAGGCGAGGCTCAAGCCTGCACGGCCTTGCGCCCAGCCGCGCCGACCATCAGCGCCAGGACCACGCCCACCACGGCGCCGATCACGAGGCCCTCGATCCACAGGTTGGCCGGCGGGGGCTTGAAGAACATCGCCGAGGCGTTGGCCAGGAAGGCGCCCGGGATCGCCCCGCCCAGCGCAAAGTAGGCCGCGAGCTTGCCCGTGGGCATCGGCGTGGTGGGCAGGGTGTCGCCCTTGGCCATGTCGGCCGCGATGGTCCAGCGGCTGGCCAGGAAGCACAGCATCGCCAGCGGAATGATCGCCGTCGACAGATAGACCGTGGTCTTGATGCCGTGCGCCGAAGCCGCCGCGCAGGTGGCCTTGGCCGCGCCGGCGGCGGCCTTGCAGGCCATCACGTCCAGGCCGGTTCCGGCCAGGTAGCGGTTGGTCATCAGGTCGGTGGTGATGCCGAACGCGGTCGGGCCGCCACCCAGGCCGATCATGTTGATCACGAACAGCAGCACCGCCGCCGACAGGGCCCGCATGGCCGGCGGCGTCATGGTCTGCACGCTGCCGTAGACCGGCCCCCACCAGGCGCCGACCCCGATGTTGGGGATCAGCAGGATGATCATCGCCAGCAGCATGTTGTCGGTGCCCGCCGCGTACCAGACCACCGGCAGGCTCACGAACGGCACCAGGAACGGGAACAGGGCGTAGTTGCGCACGTCCTTCTGGCCCAGCTTGTCGGCCAGCACCCCGCCCAGCCAGGAGCCGAACGCCCCGCCGAACCCGGCGCCCAGGCCGAGCGCCAGGCTGACGAACCCCAGCGGCGGCTTGCCGGGCGCCGGCGCCATGCCGAAGTGGCCGGCCAGCACCGTCAGCTCCGGTGTGTGGTTGCGCAGGAAGAAGGGCGTGAAAAACTGCCCGTGGGCGTAGCTGACGAATGAGGTGAGCGCGCCACCCATGGCGAACAGCCAGAAGGTCGGGCGCGCCTCGAGCGCGGTGAACACCAGCGCCAGCGACAGGTGGTTCTGCGTGTCATGCTGCGCACGGGCGTCCTTGGCGAGCTGGCTGCGCGGCTCGCGCAGGGTCAGGATCGCGATCACCGCGAAGACCAGGCCCGGCAGGCCGGCCACCATGAAGGCGGTCCGCCAGCCGTAGTGCTCGGCCACGATCCCGCCGATCGCCATGCCCAGCAGGGTGCCGATCGAGATGCCCATGGAATAGATCGCCAGCGCCGTCGCCCGCTTCTCCTGCGGGAAATAGTCGGCGAGCAGCGAGTGCGCGGTGGGCGAGCACCCGGCTTCGCCCACGCCCACCCCGGCGCGCGAGATCGCCAGCACGCCGTAGTTCTTCGCGAACGCGCTGAGCACCGTGAAGCCGCTCCAGACCGCCAGCGACAGGGTCATGACCAGCGGCCGGTTCGCCTTGTCGGCCACCCGCGCGATCGGGATGCCCAGCACCGTGTAGACGAAGGCGAAGAAGATGCCGCCCAGCGCGCCCATCTGGCTGTCGGTGAGCTTCAGGTCGACCTTGATGGCCTCGCCCACCGTCGTGATGATCTGCCGATCGAGGAAGTTCACCGTGTAGATCAGGACCAGCAGGGTCAGCGCATAGCGCCCGTAGCTGGCGCTCACCGGCGCGAAGCGCGGCGCGGCCGGCGCGGCTACGCCCGCTCCCAGGACGGCGTCTGCCATCGGTTTCACTCCCAGCCTGTTCTTCTTGTTGGCGGCATGTAGCCAGGGTCCGCCCGCCGGGTCTATGGCTTGCCCCATGACTGAGCTCGCCCCCGCCCTCGACATCCTGAAGACGCTGGTGGGGTTCGACACCACCTCGCGCCATTCCAACCTGGCGCTCATCGAATGGGTCGAGGCCTACCTGGACAAGCACGGCGTGCCGCACCGCCGCGCGCCCAACGCCGACGGCACCAAGACCAACCTGCTGGCCACCATCGGTCCCGACATCGAGGGCGGCGCTGTGCTCTCCGGCCACACCGACGTGGTGCCGGTGGACGGCCAGGCCTGGACGTCCGATCCCTGGACCACCGTCGAGCGCGACGGGAAGCTCTACGGCCGCGGGACCTGCGACATGAAGGGCTTCCTGGCCCTGGCGCTCGCCGCCGTGCCCGACCTGATCGCGGTCGGCCCGAAGAAGCCGGTGCACCTGGCCTTCTCCTATGACGAGGAGATCGGCTGCCTGGGCGCGCCGCTGCTCATCGACCTGATCACCCGCGAGCTGCCCAAGCCCGCCTTCGTGGTGGTCGGCGAACCCACCGACATGGTCGCGGTCAACGGCCACAAGGGCATCAACTATTACAACGTCACCGTGAACGGCCACGAGGCCCACTCCAGCCAGACCCACCTGGGCGTCTCGGCCAACATGGAGGCGGTGCGGCTGATGCATTCCCTTGTGGAGCTCTCCGACCGGCTGGAGCGCGAGGGTGATCCCGCCTCGCCGTTCACGCCGCGCGGCGCGACGCTGACCATCGGCACGGTCCACGGGGGCACCGCCGGCAACATCCTGGCCCGCGAATGCAAGTTCGTCTTCGACCTGCGCTGCCCGCCGGGCCTCGACCCGGACCAGATCCTCGCCGCCTTCTTCGCCGAGGCCGAGGCGCTCGACGCCCGGCTCAAGGCCCGCTCGCCCGACGCCGGCGTGCAGGTGAAGGGCTATGCGGCGACGCCGCCGTTCGCGCCGGAGCCGGACGGGGCGGCCGAAGCCTTCGTGCGCCGGCTGGCCGGCGACAATGGCCCCGCCCGCGTGGTCTCCTATGGCGCTGAGGCCGGCCAGTTCCAGGCGGCGGGATTCTCCACCGTGCTGTGCGGTCCGGGCTCCATCGAACAGGCCCACCAGCCCGACGAATACGTCGAGATCAGCCAGCTCGAGCGCGGCCAGGCCTTCATGCGCCGGCTGGTGGAGTGGGCCGCTTCTTCTGAATGAAGGTGCGCCTAAGGAACAGGTCGAGCGGGTTCCAGGTCATGGCCGTGGCGATCGCCCAGGAGCCCACCGTCCGCGTCGCCTGAGCCTCACGCCGCGCCTCCAGCGCCACGCGGATCCCGCGCAGCCCGGCGATCAGCCCGCGCATCGGCGCCTTCAGCTCGCCGGCCGTGGCATGCCGCGCGAACAGCACCGCCGTCGCCAGGATGTGCAGCGGCAGGGTCAGCCAGAACAGCACCGGCGGCGTGTCCTTCACGAACACCCAGAAGCGGTTGCGCGTGCCGTGGAACGCCGCGAAGTCGCTGCGCCGCCCGCCCGTCGAGGCCGAGCCCACGTGGCGCACCACCGCGTCCGGGACCAGCAGGGTGGGCTCGCCGATCAGCCGCAGGCGATAGCCCAGGTCGACGTCCTCGCAGTAGCAGAACAGCCGCTCGTCGAGGCCGCCCAGGCGCAGGAAAAGGTCGCGGTCGATGAGCATCGCCCCGCCGCAGGCCGAGAACACCCAGCCCGGCGCGATCGGCCCCGGATCGGGCCGCAGATAGCCGCCGCGGAACGGGAACCCGGCCAGGGCCATGACGTCGCCCAGCCCGTCCAGCTTGCCCGGATCGTCGGCCATCAACTGGCGCGAGGCGAAGGCGTGGACGCCGGGGTTGGCTTCGGCCGCCGCTGCCAGTCGCGCCAGCCATTCAGGCTCGGCGAAGGCGTCGGGGTTGAGCAGGGCCAGCCAACGCCCCTGCGCCACGCGCGCCGCCTGGTTCACCGCGGCGGCGAAGCCCAGGTTCTCGGCGTTCTCGATCAGATGCAGCGACGCGTCGGCCGCCACCGCCGCCTGAGCTGTACGATCGCTCGACGCGTTGTCGACCAGCCAGACATCGAAGCCGCGAAAGGTCTGCGACCGAAGCGCCGCGAGGCACTCGGCCAGCGTCGGCCCGGACTCGTAGACCACCACCACCACGCTGACCCGCGGCGGCCCCAAAGCCTTCTGGGGCTTGCCATTCGCGCCGCCACGCGCCATCCGAAGGGTCTCTCCCACGCAGCCGAGCCCACATGACGACGATCACGCCCCTGGCCCTTGCCGAGGTCCTGCATATCACGCCGAAACGCCATGGCGATGCGCGCGGCTGGTTCGCCGAGACCTGGAGCCGGAAAGTCATGCTGGCCCATGGCGTCGATACGCACTTCGTCCAGGACAACCAGGCCTTCAACGCCAGGAAGGGCACGCTGCGCGGCCTGCACTTCCAGAAGGCCCCGCACGCCCAGGGCAAGCTGGTCCGCGTGCTGAAAGGCGCCATCTTCGACGTGGCCGTCGACATCCGCCCGGGGTCGCCGACCTACGGCCGCTGGGTCGGCGAGACCCTGACCGCCGAGGCCGGGGAGCAGCTCTGGGTGCCCCGCGGTTTCGCCCATGGCTATGTCACCCTCGTCGACAACACCGAGCTTTTCTACAAGGTCGACGGCGACTACGCCCCGCAGCTCGAGGGCGGCCTGATCTGGAACGATCCGGACCTGGGCATCAACTGGCCGCTCGACGGCGAGCCGGTGCTCTCCGACAAGGACAAGGTCCTGCCGCGCCTGAAGGACCTGCCCAAAGCCGAGTTCTAGGACCGCTTGGCGGCCGCCAACTGGGCGCGCGCCTGGTCGGTCTTGCCGAGCTTCGTGAGCGCCTGGCTCCAGCGCAGGTGGTTCGCCGGCCAGTGCGGCGCCAGCTTGTCGACCGCGGCGAAGCGGTCGGCGGCGCCGGCGAAATCCCCCTTGGCCATCAGCGCTTCGCCCCAGGTCTCCATCGGATCGGCGAACCGAGGCGCCTTGGCCGCCGCGCGCCTGGCGATCGCCAGCGCGCCGTCAGCGTCGCCGCGCGCCAGCCGCGCCTCCGCCCACTCCGCCTCAGCGAACGGCGGCGTGGGCGCAAGGCGCACCGCCTCCGCGAACCAGTGGTCCGCGGAGGCCCAGTCGTGCATGTCGGCGGCGATCTGCCCGCGGACCCGCAGGCACAGGTAGCAATCCAGCGGGGTCTTGCCGATCAGCGCCTGAGCGCCGGCCAGATCGCCGGTGCGCGCCAGGACGCGGGCCTCCAGCGGCCAGATCCAGACCTGCTGCATCAGGCCATAGACCACCAGCTTGGCGCGGCCGGCCTCCAGCGCCGCGTCGACCTCGCGCGCGTCGGCCAGAGCCGCGCCCCAGTCGGCGCGCTCGACGGCCATCCAGTAGGTGGGCAGCGCCTCGAAGGCGCCCTGCTCGACGTCCAGGATCATCGCCGAATCCGCGGGGAACCGTCCCGAGCGTTGCAGGGCCGACGCGGCCGGCAGGTCGTGCCCCAGGGCGTCGGCGGTCGCCGCCATGGCCGGCGCGAGCCGCCCGAAGTGCGCGCCGATGTCCTGGGCCGCCGTTGCGCGCCAGGTCTGGGCCGACGCCGGGAAATCGGGCGTCACGAACTGCAGGAAGGCGCGTCCGAGCAGCTTGTTCTCGGTGAAGAAGATGTCGCTGGTGTCGGGCAGGCGCTGCTGGTCGTCGTGGTCGAGGGTCTTGGAGAGCGACAGCACCGCCTCGTCATGGCCCGACCAGACCTCGGCGTTCACCAGGCTGATGCGGTCCGCCAGGTCCGGACCAGCGCCGTAGCCCAGCCCGCGGGCGGCGTGCGCGCGCGCCGCGGCGAGGTCGCCGTACTCATTCAAGTCCATGATCGACCAGCGGCCATAGGCCCAGCCGCGCTCGCTTCGGGGGCCGTTGGCGGCCAGGTCGGCGACGACCACGAAGGCCTCCTCCGCGCGGCCCACATTCTCCAGATACTCGACGTATCGGTAAGGCTGGTTCGCCCGATAGACGGCTTCCGCCGCCTTCTGCGCCAGCTCGTCGAAGGACGTGGCCGGGCCGGCGAAGGTCTGCGGCGGCGCATCGCCCATCCGCGCCGTCACCGCGATACCGGTCGGTGTCATCAGCACCTCGCCGGTCACCCGCGTCACGTGGCCGACCTTGTCGCGCAGCAGCTTCTCGAATTCCCCGAACGTCAGGCCGGTCTCGGGGATCTCCACCTTCACGTCGGAGCCCCAGTTGCCCTCGAAGGACTGGGCGGGACGATCGGAGTTCGCTGTGGCGGTTTGCAGGGCCTGCAGCTTGTCGAGGAACCGCTCGGCCGCCACCTGGCCAGTCAGCCCACCGCGCGCCAGCTCGGGCGGCACTGAGAACGCCTCGATCTCCAGCCCATGCTGTTCGTGCGCCTGCCAGACCATGAGCGCGACGATGGCCACGACGCCGGCGCCCACCAGCACGGTCATCAACTGCAACAGCGCCCGCAGCCGGTCGCTGAACCGGCCCCAGCGCAGGCGCGAGAGCGTCAGATCGCGCTGTTCATGCAGGTCTTCCGCTTGCAGGCGCGCCAGCCGGGTGTGTTCCGCCAAAAAGGCGTCGAGTTGCGGATCGTCCGCGCCCGTGGCCTTCGCCTTGCGGCGGCCGAGCGCCAGCGACAGGGCCGCGCCAAGACCGGCGCCGGCCACCGTCGTCGCCGCGGCCTCCGCGCCCGAGGGCTCTTCCGCTTCCGCCGCCACCCAGTCCCCCGTCACCGTCACCGCCCTCCCGACGGCCACGGTGACGCCTGAATAGCACAGGCTGGAGGCCCGCAGACGAGCGATCAAAATTGTTCGGCGGCGGCCAGCAGTTCGCGCGGCAACACGTCGGTGGCGAGGTGGTCGGCGTCCACGCCCTCGATCAGGATGATGTCGCCGTCCGAATTGCCGGTCCGGAGCGGCAGGATCGCCTGATAGGCCGCAGACGCGTACCAGGCGCGCGCCGCCGGCATGTCCGGGAAGGCGATGACGATCAGGGCGCCTTGCCAGTCGCCCTCCAGCCGCTCCGGCTCACCGCCGTGGATGATGAAGCGCCCGCCGAAGGGCTTCAGCGTCGCATCGATCCGGCGCAGGTATTCGACGACGCCCGCGCCGAGGCGGACGTTGGTCAGGCGGCCTAATCCATAGGCGGTCATGGGAAGCTCCGTTCATCCGGGGAGGATGGCCGGAGCATCGGCGCAGGCCCGCGGCGCGTCGATTACCCGCCAGGTAAGGCGGCCCATTCCGTTCGGACCTCGCCGTCGGGTTCGGCGGCGTGGCGTCCACGCAGCGCCGCGAAGGCGTCGGCGCTCAACAGCCGCGAGAGCGCCCAGACCGCCGCGCCGCGGACCAGCGGGGACGGATCGTCCAGCAGCCGCTCCGTCTCGGCCGCCAGCCCCGTGTCGCCGGAATTGCCGATGGCGTAGAGCACGTTGCGCACGAAGCGGTCGCGGCCGATGCGCTTGACCGGACTCTTGGCGAAGAGCGAGCGGAACGCCGCGTCGTCCAGCCGCGCGAGGTCGGCCAGCGCCGGCGCCCGCAGAGCCTCGCGCGCCTGCAGCTTTTGCTCGCGGGCCACCGCGGCGAACTTGTTCCAGGGACAGACCGCCAGGCAGTCGTCGCAGCCGTAGATGCGGTTGCCCAGCGCCTCGCGAAACTCCCGCGGGATCGGGCCCTTCAGCTCGATGGTCAGGTAGGAGATGCAGCGCCGGGCGTCGAGCTGGAACGGCGCCGGGAAGGCCTTCGTCGGGCAGATGTCCAGGCAGGCGTGGCAGGTCCCGCAGGACTGCGGCTCCGGCGCGTCGGGCGTGAGCTCCAGCGCCGTCAGGATCGAGCCCAGGAACAGCCAGGAGCCGAACTCGCGGCTGACCAGGTTGGTGTGCTTGCCCTGCCAGCCGACGCCGGCGCGCTCGGCCAGCGGCTTCTCCAGCAGCGGCGCGGTGTCGACGAACACCTTCAGCTCGCCGCCGAACCGCGCCTGCAGCCAGCGGGCGAGCTGCTTCAGCCGGCCCTTGGTCAGCTCATGATAGTCGTCGCCCTGAGCATAGACGCTGATCGCGGCGCGGTCGCGATGCGCCAGCACCTCCAGCGGGTCGTGGTCGGGGCCGTAGTTCACCCCCAGCATGATCGCCGAGCGCGCGCCGTCCCACATGGCCTGCGGATGCCGGCGCCGCTCCTTGGTCTCGTCGATCCAGCCCATCTCGCCGTGCCGCCCGGCGTCGACGAAATCCATCAGCCGCTCGCCGGCCGGCCAGGCTGCCGTCACATCGGCGAAGCGGCACGTATCGAAGCCGAGCTTCAGGGCCTCGGCCCGGATCAGGTCTTCGGGCCCATCACCGATAGGAATGTCAGAAGTCGAGGTCGTCATAGTGCCTGGCGGGCTGCAGCCCCGGCCAGCGGTCCGCCAGCAGGGGGCGGAAGCAGGGCCGGGATTTCAGCTTCATGTACCAGGTCTTCACCGCCGGGAAGTCCGGCCACGGCATGTCGCCGCAATAGTCGATCACCGACAGGTGCGCCGCGGCCGCGAAATCGGCCAGCGACAGCCTGCGCCCCGCCAGCCACTCGCGCTCCTGCAGCAGCTTGTCGATATAGAACATGTGGGTGCGCAGGCCGTCCTTGCCCTGGCGCAGGTTGCTGAGGTCCGGCGCGCCCATGCCGAGCAGCCGCTTTTCCATCTTCTCGTGCAGAATGTAGCCGCCGGCCTCGTACTCGAACTTGCGGTCGAACCAGGAGAGCAGCCGGCGCGCCTCCGCCCGCTCCGCGGCCTCGCGGCCGAGCAGCGCCGGCTCCGGCACGGTCTCCTCCAGGTGGTCGAGGATCGCGCGCGCCTCGCAGAGCACCAGGGTGCGATCGCCGTCGGTCTCCACCAGCACCGGGATCATCCCCGACGGGTTCAGCGCCGTCAGCTCCTTCGGCCGCTCCCAGTAGCGCACCTGGACCTCGGTGAAGGCCAGCCGCTTCTCGCCCAGGGCCAGACGCACCTGGCGCGAGGCGGGGTCGAGCGGGAAGTGATGCAGGGTCCGTTCGAGGCTCATGTCCGAACTAACGCGAGGGCGGCCGAATCGTCTTGAGCCCAAGAGAGCCCTGACCCGTTAAGGGGCCGTTTACTACACTACGAAGCCGACACCTTCGCCGGACGCGTTTCGGCGAACGCCCCACCGTGCGGCTCGGCGCGGCCCCGGGGATCGGCGTGGATGATGATGTCCGCGGACGGGAAGGCCGCGAGGATCCGGTTCTCGGCGGCGATGATCACCTGGTGGGCGGTCTCCAGCGTCAGATCCGGGTCGAGATCCACGTGCATCTGGATGTGGACGTAGGGCCCCGACGCGCGGGTCCGCAGCTGATGGACGTCGGTCAGCCGCGGGTCTTCGGTCGTCAGCTCGACGATCCGGGCGCGGACGTCGTCGGGCAGTTCGTGATCCATCAGCTGGCCGGACGACTCGCGGAAGACGCCCACCGCGCCCCACAGCAGCAGGGCCGCGATCAGCAGGGCGCCGGCGGCGTCGACCCAGGCCAGGCCCAGCCACGCGGCCGCGCCGATGCCAATCAGGGCGATGACGTTGGACGCCAGGTCCGCGGCGTAGTGCGCCCGGTCGCCGGACACCGCCACCGAGGCGGTCTGCTTCAGCACCCGGCCCTGGGCGAGGATCAGCACCGTGGTCAGGGCGATGGAGACCACCATCACCACCACCGCCCAGAGGCCGTCCGTGATCGGCTTGGGCGACATCAGGTCGCCGAACGCCTCGCGCCCGATCAGGGCGGCCGAGGCGAACACCAGCCCGGCCTGGACGAGGCTGGCGAACCCCTCCGCCTTGCCATGGCCGAAGCGATGCTCGGCATCCGGTGGCGCGGCTGCGTAGCGCACGGCGAAGAAGGTCACCAGCGAGGCCACCAGGTCGAGGCCCGAGTCCGCGGTCGAGGCCAGCAGGGCCACCGACCCGGAGGCCAGCCACGCGGCCAGCTTAATCGCCACCAGCACGCCGGCGACGGCCACCGAATAGACGGTCACCCGCCGGGTCAGGGCGGCGGTCTCTGTGGGCGTCAGGCCATGGGCGGCGGTCATGGCGGGAACCTAGCGGCGCCGCGCGCCCAGGCCAGCGCGAACGACTCTCAATCGACGCGGCGCCCGCGGTCAGGCCGCCTCGACGAGCGCGCGCGCGACGTCATCGGGATGACTGAGGTGCAGGAGACGGCCACCATTCTCGATGACCTGCACGCGAGCCCGCGGCGCCGCCGCGCGCCAGACCGCCGCCGGATCGGCGACCCCGGCACGGAGCACATCGCGAGCTCCGACCAGCACGATCCATTCGGCCTGGTAGGCGGCGGCGGGAATGGCGCCGCCGTCACAATGCAGGATGAATTCGCGCGCGAAGCCGTCGCCGCTGGCCCCCTGTTTTGAAGCCCGAACCCAGTCCGCCCGGTTCAACGGCTCGGCGAGCGCCGCAAGATCGGCCGGCGATTCGGCATAGGCCCGATCGGTCAGCCGCAGGATCGCGCGCTCGCTGGAGAGACCCGTGACCAGTCGCGCGAAGGCTCGGACCAGGCTCGGGTGATCGAGGGCCAGGGCCATGGCGGTGGCCACCAGCCCCGATGTCGGCCGAACGCCGGGCGGGGTCGCGGACAGCAGGACGCCGCCATCGATCCGCTCCGGGTGGTCGGCGGCGAACCTCATCGGCATGGTGATGCTGCGGCCGAGCAGACGCACGCGCGCCAGGCCGAGCGCGTCCAGGACGTCGATCAGGTCCGCGTTCGCCTCGTCGACGACATCGCCGGGCGTGCTCGAGCTGAGGCCGAACCCCGGCCGATCCACGCTGATCGGCCTCAGGCCGCGGGCGCGGAGCGCCTGCACAAACGAGCGCGGCAGGTGGCGGCCGGTCGTCGGCGTGTGGAAGACCACGACGGGCAGCCCGTCCGACGGCCCGTGGTCCTCCACGGCGATGCGGCCAGGCCGCCGGCGCCGACGAACGAAACGTAAGGGCGAGGCCGCCACCCCGCGCCCGAGGATCTCCACATCGGTCGCGCCCGCGAGCCGGGCCAGGGCGTCGGTCTCGGCCACCAGCCGCCCTAGGCCGGCGCCGCTCTCGAGGCCGCAACGCTCGAAGATCGCCTTGAGGTCGGCCTTCGCGGTCTGGTCAGACACGCCCAGCCCGGCCGCGGCCGTCGCCCGCGTGGCGCCCAGCGCCACGAGCAAGCCCAGCTTTCCCTGGCGCGCGGTCAGCCCATAGGTGTCGGCGAAGGTGCGCCAGGTCACGTCGTTGTCCGGAAGGCTTCCCAAGGCCAGCTGCACCAGCTGTCCGACGAAGGCGGGCTGGCGCCCGGCGCCGGTCTTGGTCATAGCCGAGGCCAGGGTCTCGCGGGCCGTCTCGTAGGCGACCCCCGCCTCGCCGGCCGCCAGCCGCAGGTCGCCGGTGCGCACGAGTGCAGCGGCCAATCGGATCTCGGCGGCCGTGAAGGTCCAGGCCGCGAGGACGGACGGCCAGTCGATGCTGTCCGCGGGCCCGACGCCCAGGACCGCGAACTCGGCGGCCCCGGACACCAGCGCGGCGCGGACCTCCACGCCCATGGGCCAGGCCAGCGCCTTGTCCCCACCCGCGATCGCCAGCGCAACCGGCCGGCCTCTCACGTCATCCACCACCGCCGACAGTCGGCGGCCCTCGGAGCCGGAAGCCCTGACCGCGTCCGCAAGGTCGTCCGCCGGCAGATCGAACCGCGCAAAGGCCGGATCGCTTGCGACCAGGCGCCCGTCGCGCCGGCAGGCCGCGGCCGCGAACGCCGCGCCGGGCACGCTCGCCGTTCCGCCCGCCGCATGGCTCGCGTCCTCGATGGCCGAGGCCAGGCCGTCCGGATCGTTGGTCAGGGCCGCGGCGAAACCTTCGGCGTCGTCGGCGATCGCGGTCAGCGCATCGCCGTCGGCGGCGGCCTTGCGAAAGGCGCGAAGAAAACGGTCGGCGTGACTCATCGTGCGATGAAAAGCGGTCGGCGCCCCGTCCAGGTCAATCCCCCCAAATGGGGATCGATCGCGCTCAGCCCCACCGCTAAGCCTGAGGTTCAGAGAACGCGTAGGAGTTTGATAGTGAAGAAGCTTTTTTTCGCCGCCCTCGCCGCAAGCGCGCTTTGCGCCGGCGGCGCCGCGGCCAAGGTTTATCGCCTCGACGTCACCGTGGTGAGTGAGGCCGGCGCACGTTTCTCGTCGCCGATCTTTTCCTTCTATGACCTGTCGACGCCGGGGCTGCAGGTCAGCAACGTCGGGATTTCCAACGGCCCGCCCTGGGACTGGGTCATCGATGGAACGGGGCTTTACGCGATCGCCAACCCAACCGGCGGCACGCGGACCTTGCTCGAGGGGGAGGAGCACACGTTCGACCCGAACGATGGCGTCACCCCGGCCATCCGCTACGCCCTGACGAGCTTCGATCCCGGCGAGGTCTTCACCTTCTCGGCCGACCCGGAAGCCCCGAACGGCGCCAGCGCGGTCATCGATATCCGCCCCTTCCTGACCGCCAACCAGCTGACGATCGCCACCACCTTCGCGGGCGGGCCGACGCTCTCGGGCAGCACCTGGACGCTCGAATACATCGATCCGAACGCCAGTCACGCGGCGGACTCGAACCAGCGCTACAGGCTGAGCCTTCAGCAGACGGTCCCCGACACGTCGGGATCGGTGCCTGAGCCCGCGGCATGGGCTCTCATGGTCATCGGCTTCGGGGGCCTGGGCGGCATGCTTCGTCGGCGCAGGACCGCGTCCGTCGCCGCCTAGGCCGCCACCTTCGGCATCGGCCCCACATAGACCGACGCGGGGCGGATCAGCCGGCCGCCGGAGACCTGTTCGCGGGCGTGGGCGATCCAGCCGGCGACCCGGCCGGTGGCGAAGATGCAGGTGAAGGCCGACGGCGGGAAGGCCAGAGCCTCCAGCAGCAGGGCCGTGTAGAACTCCACATTGGTGTCCAGCGCCCGGTCCGGCTTGCGTTCGCGCAGGATCGCCAGCACGGCGGCCTCCACCGCCTCGGCGAAGGCCAGCCGCCCCGGCATGATGTTGGAGCCCTCGGTCAGCCGCTTCACCGCCTTCTTCAGCGCGTCCGCGCGCGGGTCGCGCACGCGATAGACCCGGTGGCCGAAGCCCATCAGCCGGTCGCCGCGGGCGAGCGCACCCTCGATCCATGGCTTGGCGTTGGCCGGCGTGCCGATGGCGTCCAGCATGTCGATGATCGGGCCGGGCGCCCCGCCGTGCAGCGGGCCCTTCAGCGCGCTGACCCCGCCCACCACCGCCGAGGTCAGGCCGGCCAGCGTGGACGCGATGACCCGGGCCGTGAAGGTCGAGGCGTTGAGCCCATGGTCGCTCACCGTCACCAGATAGGTGTCCAGCGCGTCGACCTCGGCCGCGGTCACCGGCTTGCCGCGCAGCATGCGAAGCGTGTCGGCCGCGTGGCTCAGGGTCATGTCGGGGCGCAGGGGCGCTTCGCCCGCCTGGGCGCGGACCACCGCGGCGGTGAACACCGCCGGCGCCGCCGCCAGCCTGAGCGCGGTGTTGAGGTCGTCGCCGTCGGCCAGCCGCGCGGTCAGCGCCCGCATGGCCTCGATCGGGGTGCGGTCCAGGAGGCCGGTGTCGAGCGCTGAAACCTCGGCGAACACCTCGGCCCGGGCCGCGCCCAGGGCCGGCTGGAGGTCGGCCGGCAGGTGGTCGAAGAACCCGTCCCAGAGCAGGCGTGTCACCGCCTCGAAGGTCGTCCGTCCCGCCAGCTCATCGAGCGAATGGCCACGGATGATCAGCCGGCCCGCCAGGCCGTCGACCTCCGACAACACGGTTTCCGCGGCGACGACGCCTTCCAATCCATCCGACATTTTCGGTCTCCCAATTCTCGCTTGCGGGCTGAGAGAAATGCCGTCAACATCGACTCGTCAATCTTGATCAATATAATCAATATATGCCCGCAAGCCTGGACTGGATCGCCGCCGAGGAAGCCCGTGACCGCTTAGGCGTCCGGCCGCAGACGCTGTACGCCTACGTGAGCCGCGGCCGGGTGCAGACCCGCGCCGACCCGGACGATCCGCGCCGCAGCCTCTATCGCGCCGCCGACATCGCCGCGCTCACCCAGCGCAAATCGCGCAGCCGCAAGGTCTCCGACGTGGCCCAGGGCGCCATCGCCTGGGGCGAGCCGGTGCTGGCCTCCGAGATCACCACCGTGGCCAGCGGGCGGCTGTTCTACCGCGGCCGCGACGCCATCCGCCTGGCCGAGACCGAGACCCTGGAGTCGGTGGCGCGGCTGCTGCGCGGCGGCCATGGGGCGGCGCTGAAGCGCACCGACCGGCCGCAGCCCCTGGCCCATCCCGACATGCGCACCCGCGCCTACCTCGCCCTCGCCGCCCGCGCCGGGGCCGATCCGCCAGCCCGCGGACGCAATGCCCTGGTCCTCGCGGTGGAGGCCGCGACCCTGCTCGACGTGCTCGCCGA
>JACXTT010001586.1_pt1 | contig 37511 bp, 38 predicted proteins | sample 9270951 | NCBI WGS metagenome assembly JACXTT01 (sample SAMN15532306, study PRJNA645909) | rock metagenome | isolation source: weathered quartz diorite | place: Puerto Rico | collected 2017-06-21
AATGTGGTTGACCTGATCAAAAAGCTTTGTAAAGGAATTTGTTGCGCCAAAGCCTATTGAATTTAGGACAAGGAGTAATACCAGGCTGTTTTTTCATTTTTATAAAGCTTATTAAAAATACAAAAAATGGAATGAGATACGCAAGAGTATTTAGTTCATTTTTTGTACAAATTTAGCCTCCAATCTGCACAATGTCTGCCCCCGCTTGTCTCTCTCCCGCCTGTTCAAGCGTGAGTGCCTGAACTGGCGGGTTAGAACCTACTAGATAACGTACTGCTGTATCAATGAAAGCGGACATAATTGCCAAACACTACCCAATGGTCGAAATTGTAACCAGCTTCAATTAAATTTGTGCCCCTTTGGTATGCCTCTATTTTAGGGTTATTGTTGTAAAAGAAGGGGTACAATGTGAAGTTTCGCAAATGACTTTTAACCTTTATTTCATAGTTGAATGTGGTACAACAATCTGACGCGCTGCCATCGATTAATTTTACATTTTCACTCCTTAGTTGCTTCATAAGTAGTTTATCGTCGGGCTGGTCAGCAATACCATTCAGTAATAATAACTTAACTAAACTATCTAACTTTGGATGATTCGTAAAATGATAATGATGTAGCGTAATATCTCCAATAGAATTGAACTTATCTTTTCTAAAAAGAACACCACCGCCATTATGAGGTGGTTGTATACTTGAAGATAGCTGGTACAAATCTGCAAATAAGCTGTCTTTATCTCCTTTGATGATTAAACATTCACCTTCGTCTGCTTTTCGCATAAACCATGGTTTAAACCAGAACCTAATTTCGAGTGGATAATGTGAAAGTTTTATCGAAGAAACAATTTTACTTTGAACAAACCAGTCGTCGTAACTGAATGCGCTATCAGTTTTAAAATTATGGATTATATACTTCACACCAGCGATATTTAGAGGAGTTTGGGCAACTGCTTGGCCAACGAATAAGCTAAATATCAACTGGATTACTAAAATGTTCCTCTTCATCTTATAAAGGTATCACTTTGTAAAATAGAATTCACATCTCCGCCTGTTCAAGTGCCCACGCTTGAACACATCCCGTATGAGCTTTACTTTGTCAGCTTAACTGTAACTGGGAGATTTATTTATCGATAGCGCGTTTCAACGTGGTATGCGTCGATCGGGTACCTACCCGCAGACTTATTGAGTCGCCATCGGCGTAGTATCTGCCTTTGTTTTTAATTTTCATGGTATTGATGTTGGCAGTGAACCATAGGCTGTCGCCTTTTACTACGCCATCCGAAATATTGAAGCTGCCTATCGCCGAGGTTACCGTGCCCGTGAGCATAGTTCCGGCGACTTTAAAAGTATAAGTTATCGGGAATTCATTGCCATCCGGCCCCTTTAGCATAGCGAACCATTTGCCATCTATGCCGACAAAATATGCGTATGCCGCGCCAAAGTAAATGAACAAAGCTACCGTTGTCAGTACCTTTCTTTTCATGATATGGGTAAGTTAATTGGTTTGTTAAATGTAAACATTAATTCTAAAAAGCTTCATGTCTGATCCTCAAAACGGTCATTGCCCTCACTTACCCCCGGCCCGTTCAAACGTCCACCCTTGAACACATCCCGTTGTAAGCGTCCACGCTTACGCCGCCAATCTGTTTGGGCCATAAATTTAAACTGCTGTACCGCGGCCAGGTATTCTCTCATGGCGTGGCATATCCTCAAATTAATCTTTAAATTTATCTCAAAATCAAACCAACAGCCAAACTGGCATCACCCAATCAAAAAAAAATGACCAATAGCAGCATTCACGACGAGCGAATTGCTAAGATGATATTTGCCTCTGTCTATCCCTTATATCTCACCAAAGTCGAAAAGAAAGGCCGTACCAAAGCGGAACTCGATGAGGTTATCATCTGGCTGACCGGCTTTACGGACGATCGGCTACAATCCCTCATTGCACAAAAAGTAAGTTTCGAAACTTTTTTCGGCCAGGCCTCGATCAATCCCAATGCCTCTCTTATTACCGGGCTCATCTGCGGATACCGTGTCGAAGAAATCGAAAATCCCTTAACAAAACAGGTGCGTTACCTCGATAAACTGGTAGACGAACTGGCCAAAGGCAAGAAAATGGAGAAAATACTGCGCACAACGCCAGTGCATTAGTAGTGCCTTCAAGCGTCCACACTTGAACACACCCTGTCGTAAACGTCCAAGCTTATCCGGACCCGTGTTGAGGTATGGCGGGCGTATGTTTGAATTGAAATTAATGATTGGCAGTATTTTGACATCTTTTTTTAATGCGGCAGGCAGCCAACGCGGATTTTAAATTTTCTGTCCAATGTACATCATTTTCACTTTTTAATGACTGCATAGGCTCTTACCGGGAAAGTACCAGCACCCTTAAACTTAGGAGGGACGGCATTAAACAAATAACCACTTTCCGGCACTTGGTCAAGATTACACAAATGTTCAACAATAAGAATATTAGCCCCCAATAATATAGTATGAACCGGGCGAGTTTTGCCGCTGGTATCATCAATGTTATGACTATCAATACCAACCAACTTAACCTGACAGTCTTTTAGATATTCCGCTGCTTCAGCGGTGAGGTAAGGATGTCCTTCATAATATCGGGGTGTATTCCAATGACTCGCCCAACCTGTAAAAACCAGTACCGCTTTATTCCTGATTTCCTTTCCGATAAAATATTCTTTACCGATTTCGGTGACCCGTTCTGCATTGATCGTGATCGCTTCAAGCTCAGCAAAATGTTTCAGTTCAACTTCTGAAAGGTCTTTCCCATGCTCAAAGCGATGGAATGGGCAATCAATATACGTTCCGGTATTGGTCACCATATTTATTTTACCTATCTGAAACGATGTGCCTTCCTCATAATTTGCTTTGGATTGTTCCCTGCCCATATAATCGCAAATTATCGGGGCGGGCAGGCCTTTATAAGTTACCAGGCCGTCAAATATAGTATGACTGAGGTCGATTAATTTGTTATCAACTGGCGTATTAATTGCTTTTCGCTTATGTGGTTCTTCTATATAAAACTTATTCAGGATATTCACCTTGCCCACCATAAGTAACCGCATGTCCCGGACGATATAATCCGCTAGCTCCTTATCAGAGATGGTTTCGCCATCAATATCAAGCCGAAAGTCATGGCCTTGCAGGCCACCACCATTTGTAAAGCTTAGTTCAAAATCAAATACAACTCTTTTTTCTGTCATGTTATCAAAAACTAAAGAACAAAGGAACTATTAAGTTGCCGGAAACATCCTTGACCTACATCAAATTCTTAACAAATTTTCCAGACCGTATGCGGCTTAAAGATTCGGGACGGATGCCGAGATACGAGGCTATATGGTGGAGGGAAACACGCTCTTCGATCCAGGGATATTGATCTATCAAAAAGAGATAGCGCTGTACCGCGGAATGGGAAAGAAACGAACTCTCTCGCTGGCATTTATTGATAAAGGCCATTTCGAAAATATACTTACCGAGTGCTAACCAGGAAGGGGATTGTTTATACTGATATTGCAGCCATTCTTCCTGAAATTCGACAAGTACACTGTCTTCTAATGCCTGGACATTTAGCATAGTTACCTGCTTCAGTGAAAAAGCGGTGAATGTTCCTGCAAAACTTCCTTCAAAAAAAAATTCCGAAGTCGCTTCTTTTGCATCCAGGTTCAGGTAAGCCCTTAATAAACCACTATGGATGAAGTAGACCGAGCTACTGGTTTCACCTTCACGGATAAGGTGGTCGCCTTTTTTAAGTACTTTGACTGGAAGTTCAAGGCATGCAGCTTTAATTTCTTTTTGGGTAAGAGTAATGACCTGTTCTAATTTTTTAAGAAGTGCTATTAAAACATCCTGTTCCATTTTACAAAAATCGAAAATACCAATAGAAGTTTGAAATAGAGCTGGATTATTGTCGGAATGTTATTGCTGATTGCGATTACAAAGACCGCATTCCTAGCGTCCAAAGACAGTTTACGGTAATAAAAAAGCCCCTTAGTATTTACTAAGAGGCTAGCCTTGTGCGCCCACCTGGGCTCGAACCTATAAGATTAATTGATTGAAAATCAATTGTTTATATCAAAGAAATTTTCGAAGGTTACGGAATAAGTATTCCCCTGAAATCTTACTTAAATATACAGGTTTTATCTGAAAATACCAAAAGAATCAAAGATTTATGACACAGCCCTTTTTATTGATTTGGCTTGTTATTAATAGAGTCATCACTAAAATTCTGCTTTACAATTAGCGATGCCAGAAAATACATCAAATTTAATATTTCGGCAGCTTGCTTTTCTGTAACCTCGACACCTTTCTCACGTAGATCTTTAATGGCGTCCGCGACAGTTACATTTCTTTTAGTTTGGTATCTATCGCTCAAGATAATTTGAATTTCTTCACTCCTTTCAAAAAGTTTTGACAGTAATACCTTGCACATAACACGCCATTGCAACGCTTAAACAACCGGCAGCAGCAAGCAGGGAAACTGTCAAGGGCGGCGCTGCCTTCCTTTTTAACAAAATTGCGCCGTTCATACACCCTTTACAGTTTACCTGCGGTGCTAATTTTGTGATGGCGGTGCTATGTTATTATAACCATCTTACGACGTTGCTTCTAAAACCTGGGATTATAATTTAAAACTATGAGTTATTGGAAATGTCCCTTTAATAACTCCAAAGGAAAAATCTGTTGCGCAGCTTCAGTTTTTGACAATTCAAAACGAGGCTGACGGCGAATGAAATATAGCGTGTGCTAACAGCGTGATGTAATGAGCCGTTTGCCGCAGTTTTTTTTGCGCTTACAAGGTCGAGGCCAATAAATGTTTTTGACTTAGCTGATCCAGTACGACTGCCATTTGCTTAACTAACGGATATAACGCTGCAACGGAAGCTGCATCGCTTTCATATCTGTCGCGATACCTTACGTCCACATAAGCACTCTTTAGCATATTAAACAGCTTTTTCTTTTCCGTATCATCTAACTCAAAGATTGCAGAAATATCTTCTGTAAACATTTGCGTCAATTTCAATAGCCTTTCGAGATTATGTGTATTGATCTCGTAGAGTGTCACCAATCTTATAATAGCGACAAGCAGACACTCAGCTGTTTGGCTCAGCGAGAACAGGGCGGCGTTATGCGCCCCTATAGTCAGATAATATTCAGCCCCTTTCAAAAATTCAAGGGCCTGACTTTGCCACCTTTGCCATTTACGTAACGCAACCTCGGTAACTAATAGGTTGTCTGTTTCTTTTTGCTTAGGGAAAATCAATCCTCCTGAAAGATAGATCACCGGAAAAGTGGCTGCTTTTTTAAGAAACAGGTTTTTCTCATCGGTCGCCGTTATCAAGCTGCCTGCGTGATGCACCAGAATAAGTACATTGGCAACCTTTTTACAAGATTCTTCTAGATGGTTACTGATATCCTGTGCCAGTCCCTGTTCGTTATTGTCTGTCAAAACCAATAAATACATGGTCGCCTGTTCAATTGGTGGCATACCTAGATAAATAACAGCTTGCACCGAGGGTGCTCTTTCTTTAATGATCGTTATGATTTGGGTAATTTGTTCATGTTGGTCTGATGTTATAACAGTGTTGAGTTTGTATAATGACGGCGCAGGCGGTTGCAAACTCGGTTGAATATTCACACCTTCCTTTACTGTTTTATCCTGTTTTAAGTATGGATCGTCCGATAAACGCTGATGTATGAGCCAGGCGGCGCAGTAAAGTTTTTGCAAATTCTCATATACAGCAATAATCTTAGATGACTCCATCCATTTATCTGCCGATTGATTGGATAAGCCGTTTTCAAGCCATTCATCTAATTGTTCCCGGTATTCTTGCAGGTTAAAGGCATTGAAAAAATCCTCTATTACGGCCAAAGGGTTCATCAATTCCACTTCATTTAACAGAGTTGGAAAGTGCGGCCATTTTTGTTTTTCGTCTGCAAGTTGTTCGGCGCTTTTCGATATAGCGACGCCATAACTGTTATAACCATTCTTATACGCAGCATTGATTAAGTAGGCAGCTTCTATCAGCTTGAGATTATTTTTATAGGCAGTCAGCAAGCTCACAGGACTTCCCTTCGCGTCTAAAAAGTAGGTCGGCTCAAGAATAAACCTCCGCCATTTATATAGTTCATCAAGATGTTCAGGAAGCCATGCGGCAGAGAAAAAGTCGTCTATAGCAATTAATGGATTTGCAATTTGTTCCGCTGCCAGGTTGACCGGTAAATTGTCCCACTGGTTAAATATATGTTCTGACATAACCTTGCTTTTAATACCCGCCGAAATTGACAGGCATTTCAAAGAAAATGCAGATATTAGCCGTACCGAACCACAAGCCTTTGTATTTTACAAAACGCCGGTTGTTTTTTACCTTTACAAAATACCAATACCTTTGACCTATGGCAGAGACCTTACATATCGGACGGAAAATCAGTAAGATTCGCGAGTTGCGTGGCATGAAACAGGAAGCGTTAGCCGCCCTTTTAGGCGTTAGTCAACAAAGTATTTCCAAGATCGAGCAGAGCGCCGAGGTCGAAGACTTAGCTTTGGATAAAATTGCCGTAGCGTTAGGAGTCTCACCTGAAGCGATTAAGAATTTTAATGAAGATGCTGTATTGAATATTATCAATAATACATTCACGAGTCATGATACCTCAACCTTAAATGCAATTAATTTTCAGCCTACGTTTAATCCACTTGATAAGCTTGTTGAAGTATTTGAAGATAACAAAAAATTATATGAACAGCTTTTGGCTAGTGAACGAGAAAAGGTGGAGCTGTTGAAAAACAGCAAACGTTGAGGATGAAATTACGAAATGCCAATACAATGGTCTGACACGAAAAAAACAGAAATCCAGGGACTTAATTATGCTCAGCTAATTATTAATGACGCGGGCAGCATATTTAACAAAGTTGATGGAACTAACGATATTGGACTTGATGGCTACATTGAGTTTGTTCAGGCAAAATCGCCAACTGGTCTATGTATCGGTGTTCAAATCAAAGCCGGAAACTCAAACGTTTCGGAGAAAACAGAAACTATTTCATTCAAAACAGACCGCAACCATTTCGAATATTGGTATAATCATATCCTGCCCGTCATAGCGATTGTTTACATTCCTAAAGTCCACATCGCATATTGGATAGACCTTACACAATATCTAACAGATAATGAAGAAGTAATAGACAATGGTCCGTTCGTTGTACACGTGCCTAAAGACAATATTTTTAACGTCCAAAATTTCAACCTTGTCCATTATAATTTAACTAAATATCTCAACAGTTATGGAGATGATAAATTCTTTGGAAGATCATTGAAACTATTGGCCGACTTAAACAACGCAGAAAATCGTTACGACGCGATTAAATCATTATTTTCTTTCCACCGAAACAAGCTTGAAACCTGGTATTTTCTAATCACAAGATTTTGTTTCGAAGAAGATCCTAAATTGCAGATGGCGTTGATTTATGCTTATCGACATTTATTGGCTCATGGCGACATTTGGTGGCATCCGGGTAATATTATCGAATCGAGGACTAGTAAAGAGGCTATGCAGTTTATACCAACTTACTTTGGTTTAAAGGAAGCATCAAAACTTTTAAATCACATAGATGACGACGGTGGAATATCTCGCGGAACCATTGGATATGATGTTCATTTTATCTTGAAGTTATTACCGGATAGAATTGAGTTCCTTAAAAAGATAATCCTTCAGAGCGACACCCCAGATAGCAAACGGTATTGGGCCGCTATATTCTTAATCAATGAATTTCAATATTTTGACCTCGATAGAGCAATTAATTTCACAGACAGTATGCGTGCAAATTTTCCTGACTCAAATTACGCAGAAAACTTTCAAGACATTAAGCAATCGCTGATCGACTTTTCCAACATTGATTTCACTGGTTGACATCCTATTGTAACAACCTATTGTATATCAAAAAAATACCCCCCCTGGCACTCGCTGCTTGGGGGTTTAAACCTAAACCTTATCACAATTCGGCTTTTTGAGTAGCCGATTGAATCACAAAAGTAAAGAAAAAAATATAGCATTACGGATTGGAAGCGTATCCTTCGCAGAAGATATAGCGGAAAGCCGGACCCCGATGATAATCGGGGAAATGCCCAGATAAATCAAATCACCTGGAGTTCGTGCGCGGATGCTGCTTCCTACGCTTGTTTCGTCCCAGAATAGCTTCATCGTCTATATCATCGTTGATAGCTATATCCGGTATTGGGTAAAAATTGTCCCCAGCTTCAACAGAACGTTCATTCGCAGGGTTATAGTCGAAATCGACTTCCGGCAGAAATTGAATGGCATCATCTAACTGCTGATTCTCATCGTTTGTGTTTCGCATTTTCTTACCATTCGATAGTTCTTCTTGAGTGTTAGGCGCGATTAAATTGAATTTGGAGACAGTACGTTTATTTGCTTCCCCTATGGCAGCGTTATCCCTTTCAGCATTGTAAGGAACATTTTTGATTAACTCCCACCATTTGAATTGATTGCCCAATGCCTGACCTTTCGCTTTAAAATCTTTAAAGAAATAGGTAACCCCGGATACTCTGCCTGTCGATGCCTGGTTGAAAAGGAAGTTTACTCCTGCCTTTTCTCCCATCCTAATGAAATCAGTTACTGATTTAGGTTTAAAAGCCAATAATTGACCTAACACTTCCTGTAAGAGCAATTTATCGGAAATCTTCCCTTTTCTACTCATCATCGCTATCTCGTCTCTGTTTACGCGACGAGTTACACCGTTATATTGTTTCCTTGTTATAACGATACCCTGTTCCGTTGTTATAGTGTTCTTAAGTTTGAAAGGTACACCGTTACTTAGTTTGAAGGCTATAAACTTACTTTGCTCTACAGCGATAAGGTTATATCGATATTCAAGGGCCCGAAGCACCTTTTCACTTTTCCTGTAATTGTTACTATCTGATACTACATTACCGTCAAAACCTATACGATTTACAAGCAAGTGGATATGTGGGTGCCCCGCATCATAGTGCCGGAAAATCATGTATTGATTGTTCTTAAAACCCATCGCAAATAGGTAATCTTCGGCAATTGCCTTAAGCTTTTCGTTGTTTAATGATTGCAATTCTTCGCTGGAGAAATTCAAGCTGGTATGATAGACATACCGTGAAAGATTAGGCCGCATTGAGCATACCAAATTAACTTCCTTTCTAATAATAGCTTTCTCCAAAGAGGCAAAGTTAGTGGCCAGTAATTCAGCGCGTAGTCTTTGATCGGGATGGTAAAACTTATTCATATTGTAAAGAAAAGCGCCTATAAAGCTTTTACCGATCTTCTGGATTGCGATCACGAAGGAGAATTTTGATAATAAGTTGTTGCTGGTCTGCAAGTCTGATCAGCAATTCCCTGATGCCGACCGGCAAACGACCTGAATTGGCAACCCGCGTTAATTGATTGAGGTTAACGCCAATTTTTTTTAGTTCCAAATAAACGGCCTGGTCAATCTCTGCTAAAACTGTTTTTTGAACCCTGCCATCCAAAAGCCTTAAACGCCCATAGGCATAAGCCTTTAATCCTTTGCTTTTCGCAACAGCCTCAACAGTTTTTCGCTCATCGGCATTTAGCCGAATGATAAGTCTATAGGTCTTCTTAACGTTGTCAGCTATACGGGGTCTTGCCATAAGGCAAAACTTCTTTTAAATTATTTCCGGTTATCAGGAGTTTTTCGGTAGTGTGGGTAAATAATTAATTGAGTATATAAACGACAAAGCCTGCGTCAGCAGGCTTTGTGTTACCCTTTTAATGAAATACTTATTTGTCTTTGTTTTTCAATTCTGTTACCTGGGCGCGTACCTCACCCGCAAGCACTTTTAATTTTTGCATGCCATTCCTTACTCTTGTTCCGGCCGCTTTGTTACCCTTGTTGTAAAATTGTTCAGCGTCCTGTTCGATTGCAGCGATCACTTCTTTGATTTGATTGAATTTTTCCATGTGCGTATTTTTTAATGCGGGGCAAACTTAAAAACTTGTCAGGTAAAATATGTAACATCGTATCTTTTATCTGCAGAACGAAGTGAAAGCATATCGGGTCCGGGTGTCCCGGCAAGCGTTTCGGGGCACCCGAAACATGGCTTGCTTTAATATGCTGACTAATGAAAAATCACTTAATATAGTCTTGCTTTTCTAATACAGCTAGTAGGTCTGCGTCACAAAGAATGATTCTCAGGGGCCGTTGGTCATTTCCGTCGAAGCGGATGAGCACAGCTGACATAGGTAGTGATAATGTTCAGTTATCCTTTGTTGGTTTTATAAATGAATAAAATGGAAATTCAATTATGTCGAAATTTTTTCTAATTGAAAGCCTTTCACTGCGTGATCCGGAATAACCATAAGGCCCTGAAAAAAGAGATCGGTGCTTATGTGGAGCTGCCGGTGCTGAGCGTAATCAACACGGGTATGATCCTGCGCAATTACTTGCAGATCAAACAGGATGTGGAGGATATCATTGAAATGGTTAGGAACGGCTGCTGGGGGATCCGGCGAAGGCGCATTTGGTAATCAAAAAAACCAGCGCGAAGTAAATTTATATTGGCTATCGGGAAAGATGCATCCACGTAATATTGCTTGTTCTCCAAAAAAGCAGTAATTTTAAACACAGCCTTTAGCCACGCTTTTTGCATACAGCGGGATTATCTAATTAAATAACCTATCATGAGGATCTTAATCCGCAACCATACGTGCCGATCAATGCCCAGTTCTTCAAAGAGCCGGTGACCGTCAAACTACGTGCGGCAGATTTTCAGGGTGTGGCGATCATTCCCGGTCAAATGGCGGTTTCTTTTCAATTCTGCTTTTTTCCGGCTCTTTTTATTGAAAATGACGACGATATCGATTTTGAGGAAATTTCCCTCAGCTTTCAAAATTGCTTTGTCATGAACCTGAAAGTTGAAAATATCAAGTCAAAAAATATATCCTTACGCCTACATGCATGTGTATTCGCAGGAAGAATTAGTGCACCCGAATTGATGGTAGTGAGTCTAAACAATTGTCTATTAAAATATGGAATAACATTATTAAATCTCCAGAAAGTCGAGCTGTCCTACACGACTGAAAATATCTTCCCGTATTGGTGGAAGCAGCTATTTTACCAGCTGAACATTAAAGATCTGAAGTCATTTTTAACGGAGGAACAGCGTTATCAATTACACAATATCGGGCAAGTGCTTATTCGGTCATCAAAAAAGGATACAGACAAGCCGGGTTTTTACCGGGTTCCCAATAATACTTTGCCGGAATATAAATTTGGGTACAAGCTATCAAATGAAGAAGAAGCTTTATTGAAAGTTTCCATCCATATCGAATTCCCTGCGGACGAGACGGACAAAAATACACAAATCGACAATGTCAGTCTGCACTCGCTGGCGCTGGTCGGCAATCCGGGCGGCAAGGTGACGATCGAAAATGTGCACGTCGGAAATTGGTATCTGTCTGAATTTTCCCCCAAGGACGGGGCAAGTTTTTATAACATCGATCCCAAGAAGCCGCGTAATGAAGAAACGAAGATTGGCATCCATCGTTGTAACCTGGACAAGGTATGGTTTGACAACGTTTACTTTGGAGATTTTGACCGGTTATCGTTTTATCGATCCAAATTCTCGAATGCCATTTTCACTTCCTGCAGCTTTCCCGAGGACTACGCAGCCTATGAAAAATTCCTGCCAATAGAAAACATACACTACCCGGAAAAACAAACAACTAATCACCACAAGGATCAATACGAGATCTTCCTACAGTTGAAAAAGGCTTTAGAGGCTACAGGCAATATCTATGAAGCCCTTAAACTGCAAGCGATATCGCAGATGGCGCTGCATAAGATCACCACCATTGGCGGCGGGGATAAGTTTATTTTGTGGACAAACCGCGTGTCCAACGATCATGGTTTATCGATCAGGAAACCGTTTATCTGGTTTGTGCGAATCACCATACCTGGCTACCTGCTTTATCTTTTGTGCGCAGGTTTGCAGTTTCAACCGACGAAATTTGATCCGGACCTGATCGGTTACTATTTTTCTTTTATAGACCTGACGCACAAGATCGACTTTCTAAAAGAAAAGAACGGTGGCCTGAATGCTTTATCGCTGACACTGGACTATGTCACTAAACTATTCGTTGGTTACATCATTTTCCAATTCGTCGTCGCTTTCAGAAAGTACGGCAAGAAATCATAACATGAAATGAAAAACAGAAGCGACATCATCGAAAGGATAAATGCAGAACTAGCTGCGATAAGGGAACGACAATATAACTCGGACGGGTCACCGCTCTATACGATAGACCCCACTGTGATCTCGTTGGACTACCACGTCAAATCAGGTGTAACACACGGTGCGGTAAATGTGTATGGCAAGTTTGACGGCGTTTTAAAATTAAAGCCACAGATTGATCTGCGCAGTTCGCTGAACGACTACCCAAACTTATTGGAAGAAATCAAAAACGACATCCGTGAAATTGAAAAAAACATTAATGTTGATCTGCAAAAATGACCATTTCGCTTTGCGCATTTAACTTATGTTGGGCGACTTAGCAAGCGCCCCTGTTTACCTGACGAGAATCTTTGCTATTGATAAAAAAGTCAACAATGATAATTGAAAGCCCGTTTTGTTGTAAATTCAGCGCCTAAATCTTTTCGATTTGAATTTATTATCACCAAAATCACTTCTATTCCCTCGCTCGGACAGCTTGTCTACTAATTTATGGCGGGGTATTGGGCCATTTAAAAATTCTATATTCGTTTTTAAATGGAGCCTGAAGTAGAAAATAGATCTGTAATACCCTTCCTGCGCTGGACAGGATCTAAGCGATGGTTCACAAAAAGCCATATCAAAGATTTTTTGCCGGAAGAATTTGGTGACTATCATGAGCCTTTTTTAGGTGCTGGAGCAGTATTCTTTCATTTGATGAATAAAGTTTCAAGCGGGAAACATTTTTTTCTTTCAGACTCCAACGAAGATTTAACGAACGCTTATTTGCAGTTACGAGATAACCCAAATGGGGTGATTCACAGTTTGAAATCTTTTAAAAATACTAAAGAAGACTACTACCATATTAGAAGTTTGAGCCTCGATTGCGCACATGAACGCGCGGCGCGTTTCATCTATCTGAATCGGACTTCTTTTAACGGTATTTATAGGGTGAACAGTAACGGCCTGTATAATGTACCGTATGGTAACCGTGCAAAAGTAGACTATGTGACGGAACAATTGTTACTGAATGTCAGTGATCGTCTACAGGGCGTGCATCTTCGGACACAAGGGTTCGAATGCTGCATTCAGGACGTGAAAGCTGGAGACCTGGTCTTCTTGGATCCACCCTATACAGTTGCACATGAAAACAATGGTTTTATTGAATATAATCAACATCTCTTCGCCTGGGAGGATCAGGAAAGATTAAGGCGTTTAATTGAAAATCTGATGGATTTGGGCGCATACTTTATTCTAACTAATGCCAGCCATACATCGATAGCTGAACTTTATAAAAATATCGGCACGATGAAAAAGTTGTCACGGAATAGCCAGGTCGGCGGCAGAAACAAGACTAGGCGGATGTATAATGAATTAGTTATCTCAAATATCTGCAGGTAATATGGCGATAAAGAAACTTAAAATAGCTGTAATTAGCGATCTGCATTGCCACCCGGAGGAAAAGGAATACGCGAAAAATAATACGCTTTTATTCAGTGATAAATTACGACTGCCCACCAACGAGCACCCGGTAGAAAATTTACTGGATATTATTGAAGATGAAAAGATCAAAGTGGATTTGGTACTAAGCCCGGGCGACTTTACTCACCAATCGCATAAGCAAGGTTTTTTTTCAGGTTGGTCATATGTAAACGAGATCGCCCGTGCCTTGAAGGCGGATGAGGTAATTGCTACTATTGGCAATCATGATATTGATTCACGTCATACCTACTCAAACTATAGTTTCGATATACCGAAAAAGATCAGCCAGGATTTCCCGCTGGATAAGACAAGGCTTGCGCAATTTTGGGATACTGGTTTTGCATTCATCGAAGAACCTGATTTTCAAATCCTGGTAGTCAACAGCACTCATTTTCACACGCATTCTGATAAGGACAATCCGATCGACAACCCAGTTGTTAAAGGCAAAATGGACACGGCGCAGATTGAACAAATTGAGAAGTATCTGAAAGAGCACAACGATCCGAAAAAAATTAAGATTGCACTAGTACATCATCATCCTATCAAACATGCTCGACAACAGTTGGGCGAGTATGATTTCATTGAGAATGGTGAAACTTTTCTAAATGTTTTGGGTACATACCGTTACGACCTATTGATCCACGGGCATAAACATGATCCATGGTTGAGATATAATATCACAGAAAACGGATTTGAGATACCGATCCTCTCGTCAGGTAGTTTTTCAGCAACAAACCAAATTTCCTGGATCAACAAGTTTAACTATTTCCACTTGATCGAAATTACTAAGGATGAAGACACACCGGCCACCGGTATGTTGGAAACTCTTACCTTCAAAAATAGAATCGGATGGAAAAAAGACCGTGAGGACGGCTTTTACCCTTATGCGGGATTTGGATATTTGGACAATCTAAAATTAATCGTAGAAAAGATAAAATCAAAGCTGGAGGCGTCAGCTACTGGCATGCTTAAATGGGAGGCTGTTGTCGCAGATATTCCGCAAATTCGCTACCTCACGCCCGATAAGATGGACGAACTGGAGGCCCAATTGTTGGCGGAACAAATATTATTAACATCGAAGATTGGCGTAAAACCGAAGCACGTATATTATGAAAGAGATTGATAATTTCTACAATACTTACAATGCGCGGCATTTAAAGCCATCCGAGGTTGCGGAGAGCTTTATCTTTTCAAACAGTTTTGAAAAGCTGATCCAAAATGACCATTCCGTAATATTGGGGGCACGGGGCTGCGGGAAAACTACGTTAATGAAGATGTTGACGCTGCCTGCGCTTTACCATTGGGACCATGAAAGGGCTGCCGATATCCGTACGGGTCTGCCTTTTCATGCAGTTTATATTTCAACAGACATTTACTGGGATGTTAAAAATCAAACATACAGTTCGGAACTGGAATCGTTTGGTAACTTTTCCGAACGAATATCACAGTTCTCAGTTACAAGTAATGTATTTTCATCACTATGCGACACTTTCAAAAACATTTTGGAAATCGATATTCGTTGTGATGACGAGGCAAAGGAACTAGAATTATGCAAGGTATTAATCAAGGCTTGGAAGTTGAACGCTACGGTTCCAAAGATTGAATATGTTAAAGAAGCATTAAATGAAAGAGTTGATTTTGTAAACCAGTTCATCCAAGATGTAATCTTTAACCATAAGAAAAATCAAGAGGTTATTACGCCCGATTTTTTCAATCTGTCGTTCGAAACTTCGTTAGAATATGTAATACCGATCTTTGAAAGGATATATGGCTTGCAAAACAAAAGGCAATGGGCATTATGTTTTGATGAACTTGAATTCGCGCCATTATGGCTTCAGGAAAAATTATTTAGGTCATTGCGTAGCAGAACCCAATACATACTCTACAAACTAAGTTCTAGCCCTATACTGCCTTTAGCATTAGCGAGATCATTATCCGACGAATATAGCGCCACAATCGGAAATGATGTGTCCCTCATCAAAATGTGGGGTTCGTCTGAAGCGGATAACTTTTCTAAAAAAATAATCGAATCTTATTTAGAGAGAAAACTTAATATTCGGGATGTCAAAACCTATTTCGGTTCAAACGAGATTTATAATAAGAGCCCAGATAGCTACAACGAAGGCAGCGAATTTTATAAAGAGATGATCGAGCTTTTGAAAAAAGACGATGCTTTTAGAGAGTTTATGGTAGATAAGAACGTCGATATTAGCCGTCCCATTCCGGTTGATAATCAAAAAGACGTCTTATTTAGGAAAATTAAGCCAATTGTTGCTTTCAGAAATTACTATTTGTCTGAAAATAAAAAAGTGGATGGCAATAAGTTTAAAACTGGCTATCGTAGCAGAAAAACGGGTGAGCTGTATTCGGGAATAGAAGTTTTGACAAAGATTTGTGACGGTAATCCACGTTGGTTAATAGCAATCGTGACTTCGATTTTATCGAAAGCTGCCACCCGGGGAATGTCTGAAAAATTGCAATATGATGAGATCATAAGTGCAGCCAAACGCTTCCAAAATGTAATTGCAAATATCCCGACAGGGGCCACAATTTCAACGCCGTTAACGGAAATTATTGAAAGGGTTGGCCAGTTTTTTAAATATCAAGTTCTGGGGCCGAATTTTAACCTTGATCCTAAAGGGACATTTGTGGTCGACGAAAATCATCACCAGGTGTCAGGCGAGATTATAAATTTACTAGAAAAAGGTGTAGCGCAAGGCGCACTTATCCTGGTAGACAGCGACGGTCAGTCGTTTGATTTTGAACTACGGGGTAAACGTCTAAAATTATCGTATTTATTTGCTCCATTATATGATATCCCTCTTAGAAAATACACGGATATAAAGTTGAGCGAATGTTTGCGCGGCTTGCAGATTGAACGGGCAGGGCAAACTTATTTATTTTAAGATTATGAAACTGGAATACGGACGACAAATTCAATTAAGCGAGGTACAAAATAAGACTATTCATTTGTTCTTATTTGCCTATAATCATGAAAAAAGGATTTTATGTGCCCATAACAAGATTCAAGACAGTAACACAGTTATCAAATCAATTGGGTTTTCTTACAAATCATTAATGAAGAAAAAGAAAGGTACAATTGAGCTAATTCATCTTAAAAGTCATGTAGAAATCTACGATATCCTCGATTTAGAATTTGCCAAATATGATAATGAGGAGATCAATTTAATTGTCGATTATTCTTGTATGACTAAATCTTGGTATTACTCGATAATTCTGTATCTAACAAAACGAGATCTTGCAAAATCGAAAGTGACAGCATTGTTTTTTTATACACCCTCTAAATATTCTGCTCCTCAGAAGCCGAAGCATAATACGGAAATAGCCCCATTACCGGGAAAATATGTTGTGCCGACTAATAAGCCCAAAGCGTTAATTGTCTGTTTAGGCTACGAACAGAATAAGGCGGAAGGAATAATTGACCACTTAGATCCAAAGATCTGTTATGTTTTTTACACAGAGCCTGCCCTGGATTCCAAATTTGTTTCTACGGTCAAGGCAAATAATAAAAACATATTAGATCATTATACTAATATTATTACTTATCCATTCGACGATCTGCTGTACTTGGAACGGCAGTTAACTTCATTATACTACTTGCTTAGGGAAGATTACAGTATAATAATCGCGCCTCTTGGCCCCAAACCATTCACATTTATCTCTATGTTACTATCAGTCAAGTTCCCCGACATAGATATTTGGCGGGTGGGATCAGGCTCCGATATAAATGAATATAAAAGGGAGCCAATTGATGATAATACATTCGTGATCAACGAAGTGGTATTTACATCGACATCACAACACAAACCGGAAAGTCAAGTAATCGCGGTGTCCGAATAGATTCCATTCTTTTCTCTCAACTCAAAAGTCCAGCACCGCGTCAATCGCCACGCCCGCCTTTTTAAAGGAAAAGCCAGATTGGTATTGCATGGTCGTTAATATGCTTTCGTGCCGGTACATTTCTGTAGTGCATTTGGATTAATTTCTTTTCCTCCGCCCTTTGAGCAAATGAATGACGGGCATTTCGTAGAGAAACATTTTGGTACTGCCGATCATAATTTGGGATTATGTGTATTGATATAATTTCAAACCGCGTTTCCACATCATTTAACAGTTTTTAAGGTTGGTTAAACCCTCACTTTCCCGATTCGCTGCCATCACTTTTTTACCAGGTAGCAGATGGCGGCGATTACGATCAGGCAGACCACTACTATAGCGATCAGGGCGAAAGAAGTTTCAGACATAACTTTGTTATTATGGTTTTTTGTTAAACTAATTTTCAGGTTAAGCAGGGCGGTCAGCAGGCCGACTGCCACAGTGATAAAAGGCAATAATTTTAATAGGGTCTCCATACGTTATATATTATGTTACGTTAATGATTAGGGCTTCCTGAACATTATAGCACAGTGTTGGCGCGGTGTCAAGTACTTCACCCCCGCGGAAAGACGGGTTTTAAATTGCGCATATAGTACTCAAGCAGCGCCGAAGTTTCATTAAGCGGCGAAGAAATTTATACCGCCCACCTTAAGATAAATTATGGTATCCCCCTCGTGAAAAAACGGGCTAAAATGGAGGCAAAAAGCTAATTTTGAAAGGTAATTCACTGAAAATTTTGCCTTTATTAAAAATAATTCGCCTGATAATCAGTGTTATGTTTTTATTTTTAACTGATCTATGATATCTTTATTTTTCAGCCGGATTTGACTGAATCGCGGTTCCTAATTTCTTTGGGCACTTTTGAGGAATGAGTTTAAGTTTAGAAGACACACTTCGGTTATGCGATGGCGAGCGAAATCACCACGGGCTGACACTTGCCCGGAGCTATGAGGGCTTCAAACCATGGTTTGTGGCCTTTGAAAACGGCAGCGATGAGTTTGACCTGCATCTCGCTTACATGCGCGAACTTGACATTCCGAAAGAGGAAGCTTTCTTTATTTTAGCTTATACCGGTACACATTCCAGCTGGATCAACAGCGAACTACGGAACGGTGAGGAACTATCAAGCCGCTGCAAGCAAGCATTCGCGGAATCTTTAGATCAGGTGCTTCGTAAGCTTACCTCATTCAATAATCAAATCGTCTACCGGATGGATATCCCACCTGACAATGACGAAGAGATTAGAAGCTGGTTTGATCAACATGTAGGCGCAAAGTTCGAAGTTCCTTATTATCTTTCAACAGCGCAGGAGGATTACCATAATACGCCCGTCGTCTGGAAAATCCAAACACTGGCTGCCGATAGTTTTGGCAAGGATATTTCCAAACTTACGAATAACGAGTTTGAGCAGGAGGTGCTTTTCCGTCGGCACGCTAAATTTGAAATATTGGGAAATGAGCACGGAACTGGGTATCTGAGGTTACAGGAACTGACGAAGGACGCCGCAACCGATTTTCCCCTGGTTGGTATCTATAACCGCAACTATTAGGAACGACGGCAATTTGAGTGCCCATTAAATTTGATTATGAAAAAAATGATCTTTTATTCTTGGCAGTCTGATCTGGCCAGTAATACAAATCGGGGGTTTATTGAGGACAGCCTTGAGAAGGCGATCAAGGGGATAAACCGCCAGGAAGTACATCTCGAGGTGGCGATCGACCGTGATACCCAGCACAGCAGCGGAACCCCTGATATTGTAAATACGCTTTTTGGAAAGATAGACAGATGCCAGGTTTTTGTTGCGGACGTTAGCCTTATTAATACCGAAGGCAAGCGCGCACCTAATCCCAATGTACTTTTGGAACTTGGTTACGCAGCCAAATGCGTTGGCTGGGAGAATATCATCTGTATGTATAATACAGAATACGGTCAACCTGAAGAATTGCCATTTGATTTGCGTTTCCGCCGGCCACTGCAATACAAGGTTAGTAAAACCGGGCCGAAAGCCGCTGAGCGAAACCTGCTAGCAGCCGCGCTTCAAAAATCACTTCAGGCGGTTTTGGATAAGCAGCACAGCAAAGATGTCATCTATGAGAACATCAAACTACAGGTCGATCAGCATTTGATGGCAATCGCTAATCTTGGGTATAAGCTGTTTTACGGCTATAAGGGTTTTATTACACCGCGTGACCTTTTTAATATAGTTGATCTTACAGAACAAGAATTATCGAAACTATTGAGTGCCCGTGACTTTATGGGCTTCCAATTATTCAAAAACACTGAAAGTTTACAGGATAGCTTTCAGGCCATCGTTAACAACCCGATCTTTGCCAAGCATATTGATGATGATAAAGTCGCCGCACTGATCAAACTGGGTAACGCACTCTATCTGTTGAATGAAAACTTGGCGAACCGCCGGGAGTTGTTCCGGAAAACTGAAAAAACGGTTAGCGGGTTCCGAACGATTGAAGGCACGGCTGTGGAAGCGGGTAATAAACCGGGCAAATTTCTTTTGCTGAAAACGATTGATCAAGAGAAAGGTGTGGTGATGGATAGCGGGGATTTTACCAAATACCGGCAAGCAGATCTCTTAACCTTTTTCAAGGTTGCCGAGGGCCAGGTATTTGTGCTGGTGTTATTGTTTAAAGAAGTGTTTTCAGCTGTTGGCGCCGTGATTAATCAGTGGGAGGGATCGATCATGCTAGACCCCGCTCGGATCTAAAGGCACTTAACTTTCCGGTAGACCGTATTTGCGGTAATACGAATTCAGGCACCACTTTTTACAGGCTTCATAACTTTCTTTTTCTGCGGCAAGCTCCGGATATTTGGCCATCGTTTTTTCTGCGAATTCCCAGGCGAGTTCTTCCCTGGCGACCTTGTTATCTCCGGGCCTTATTTTCGGTGACTGAAAATGGCCGAACTCATGAAACAGAATCCATAACACGTTTAGCGGCACTTTCACATTTTTGAGGCTGATGCGGATATGCTCAGGGTTATCGTCGTAGGCTTCAAAATTAGAAAACTCAACATCATAACGTGCAGAGATATTCACGCCTTCTGTCTGCAGGTCATCCAATACGCGGGTGACTAATGCGCGATATGGTTCCAGCTTACCTTGAGCGCAAAACTCGTCGATCTTTAGTTCACGTGGCGTTTTAAGTGGCATATGCTCGGTTATAAAGCCAGGTCCAGATCTTGTTCGCTATCAGGAATGTTATTGATGTCCCGGATCACCACGATTGACGGCGTATCATCATGGACACTGGCGTAAATATTTAATCCTTCTTTCGGATAAATAACGCTTGCGGCATAATGCCGTAATGCGTCGACCAGTTTTTGCTTTGCTGCAAGCGTAACGCCGAACGGCGGCATGGCAGTCAGGATGCAGCCGGTTTCAGCTCCGGTTTCCGGATTGTTTAATCTTTTGATAAGTGTTCTCATGGATAAGGTATTAATTAAGGTGCAATATAAAATTATTTCATTTAGGGTTGAATGATTTTCAACATTTTCAGATCAGCGGTAAGATTGTGCATGGGGAAACAATCAGGCCGTCAGTTGGGATCATTTCGGTGCAGTTCTTTATTATTTTTAAATCACCAAAGGCGATTACATCATCGAAACTTCCGATAACTATTTTACATGATTATCATTATTGGCTAATTTTGATTAATTCCCAATTATCATAATGTAAGCCACTCTTTGTCATTTAAAAACGGCTTGCCAGACATTCGTCTTAATGATTGTTTTATCTTTGTTCTGCATTTAAACATGCTCTTGACTAATAGCCTTTTATAAAATTCAGAGTTTTAACCCCCTAAATTAATGATACAAGGGAAAGTAGTTATTAACAACGGATAACTATTTATTATCATAAATATGATTGTAGCGATAAACTTTTCATACATTGAAATGTACTATTGATGTTTTGTGTCTAAATTTATTGAACAAAAATTTCTCTGCCTTAGTATCTACGACGGTATCAATTTCTACTTCGTAAATTCGCGTATAAAAATTCTTGCAAAAAAACCTAAAGAATAAATTAGTAGTTTACAATTCCTTGTTCAAGAAATTTACTTTTAAAAATAAATTCTATGGTGAACCTTTTTTTTTCTTATTCTCACAAAGATGAAGCATTACGTGATGAATTAGACAAACACTTATCTATACTCAAGCGCCAGGGAATAATTAATGTATGGCACGACCGGCGGATAAATGCGGGTGCAGCCATAGATACAGAAATTAGCAACAATCTTAAAAGTGCAAATATCATACTTCTTTTGATCAGCTCAGATTTCCTGGCCTCGGATTATTGTTATGATAAAGAAATGCAACATGCCATGAAAATGCATGAAAATAAAGAAGCGGTTGTGATACCTGTCATTCTCAGGCCTTGCGACTGGCATACCGCGCCCTTCGGGAAGTTACGCGCTGTACCGATCGATGGAAAGGCCGTTACAAAGTTTGCCAGCTATGATGAGGCTTTTCTGGACATTACAACAGCCATAAAGGCAGTGATTCAAAACCCCTCCTTCAATGAAAAAAAAGTTGCTGAAGCAGGGCCAATAGTAGCGCAACCCTCAACTGCAAGTATCAGGTCGAGTAATTTAAGCATTGCTAAGAAGTTTTCCGATCAAGATAGGGACCTATTCATAGATGACGCCTTCGAATATATTGCTAAATATTTTGAAGGGTCACTTGAAGAATTGAAAACCAGGAACAAGGGTGTTGATTACGGTTTTAAACGCCTCGATTCACAGAGTTTCTCGGTCATAATTTATGTGGATCAACAAACCAAAACCCAATGTATGGTTTTCCGCGGCGGTCTTGGATCGAATGCAAAGAGCATCTCCTATTCGAACAGCATTTCGAGTACCCGGAATAGCCTTAGTGATTCATTAAATATACATGACGACCAAAATATGCTTTACTTAACACCATTAATGGGAGGAATAATGCAACAGTCTGAAGGCAAACTTACGCTGGAGGGCGCAGCTGAATATTTTTGGCAAAAGCTTATAGAGCCTTTACAAAGACGTTACTATTAAAACTATTATCCTGCGCTGTCATAGGAATAAATAGTCATGGTTTCGTTCAACATAATAGTTAATATCTCCGGTGTACTTTCCTGCGAAGGAGCCCTGAAAACTAAAGTATTCCCAAAAGATTCCAACAGTTCAAGTTTTTCTGTTATAAGATATATTGTCAATTCCGGATCTTCCATTCCCCTTTTAAACCGGTTGGCAGTGAGCCGGATTTCACGCGATATCAGCGGATAGCCATTTAGATCGATGAACGCGCTGATCTGAATGATCTTCGCTCCAATTCGGGTCGCGAAAGTACCTTCCAGTGATTCAATTATTTTTGACGAATTTGGCAAGTTGCTGCCAAGCGGAACGCCAAGAAATTCAAGCTGATAATTATACTCCTTAAAATAATCATCATAACAATTAGCGACATTGTAGGATTGCGCCTCCGTTTCATTGGCGATAACGATCTTTTTTGACAGTCGCATTTGTTTCATGTTGATTAAAGTAAATATCAATAGTTAAAAATACCAGTACGCGCTGCAATAATTGTTTATAATAGCGATGCTTTTACTTTTAATGGCATGATGGTTTGTGTCAAAACATTCTATTATAAAAAATCTTTTGTATCGCCAAAAACTCGTGACAAACCTTTTCTATCCCTCCAGTTGTTCTCGGAAAGCATGTGAGCGGTCATTTGCATGGAAAAGTTTGGCTGAAAGTAAAAGTAGTCTTAATTTTAAATAGATGTAACTCAATAAAAAAATAGCTTTCTTTTGCTTCTTTTCTTTGCAAAGAAAAGAAGTCGGCCGATGACAAGCACCCGCAATTTGAGTTCTTGAATTACGCCGCTAAATATCGAAGTTTGTGATATTTTGAGATGGGATAAAGATAATATTTATTTATACCACGTAAAGAAGGGGTTTGATAATTCTATGCGTGATCTGTGCGGGCAGGTTAGTATTGCAGCCAGAAAAGTGCTCGAGGATTCTAAAAATAAATTTGCATTCCTTGGGAGCTTGTATGATGCTTTAGCGGCAAATAAGGGTGTTTCTAATTACTACAAAAAAGCACGAAAAGAATTGGGGAAAGTTTCAAGAGCAGATTTTATAAAACTTTTTCAGGAACGAAAATTGTTTTTGTCCTAGCGGTGCAAGACAGAGCAAAGTCTGTCAGAACACTTGAAAAAAATATGGCTGATTTTGATTCGAATATTGCTAAGTTCTCGCTTAATGAGCTAACACAGAAAATGAGAAATTTGGATGTGGCGTTTGAGATTTTGCAGCTGGCGTAATAACTATGATAGGCAATACCTTAGTTTGCCTGACTATTTCCTTGGCGATACTATTAATCAATGGTTTGCAAAATGGAAATGCACTCCATCGTAACATTATTTTAAATAGCAATGGGCTGGCATAGCGACTTAGTGAAGTTTAATCAATAATATACAGGAAATTAAATATAATCAAGATGCGACAAGTAGGCGCAAGTCTTCCAAAAAGGGGTTCGAAAAGTTTCCCCTACGGGCTACTGCACTAAATTACCAATGTTGATATTTTTAGTTCATGTCATATTTGAAAATTATAGGAGTAGTGCCCAATTAAAATTCAGAAATCGGACCTGATCCATAAAAATTGAGTCTTCAGAAACTTTTAACAGTCAACCACATGTCACGAATAAAGTTTAGAGGAATCGGCCGGAGCGTCACTAAACGTAATTCCTTGCTAAAAAATCCTTCATACATATCCATTTCCCCGACAGGGATATTCTCTTTTTGAAAATAATGGCGCAGGTGAAAAGACGCAAGTTTTGGCATTAATAAAAAAAGATATCCTATGTATTGATCCATTTGATCGAGCGGCACTTCGCTTTTGAAATAGTCCATTTGCAGCAACTTTTCCTTATCGCGCTCAATAATTATTTTTCTATAAAATCTTTGATTTTCTAATACCTTGAATATGCTTTCATTAGTTATTGCCGGATTAAACTTATCAATTGCATGGTAATAACGGATGCCGTAGGTAATCTCCGCAGTACGTGTAGGTTCGATAGTCGTTTTTAAGTCTGGGTGATTCTCAAAAAAACGCGCTGGCGCTCTGTCCACATAATGAATCTTGCGAGAAATGGTAGCCTTAATCGCGTTTAGCCGTAACCGAGGGTATTCTTTGATCAGTATGTTACGATGAACTTCCCTGTTATAATTATTCCTAATCTGTTCCTGAACTTTGGCTGAAGTGCGAAGTATCTCCCTCTTAGTTTCCTCTAAATCTTCAGTTGAGTTCCTTTTCATTGTTTGCCAGCTTTGAAAACCCGAATCTCCATAAATTGGCACTTGTACTTTTGGAAAAAGAGATTTTATGTACTCGTCATCAATTTGCGGATATTTCGCAAATAAGTCAACCGTATAAATGTCATCGTCTCCGGGCTTAAATCGATGTCCTTCATGCCGTTCAATTTTGATCTGTGTAACTATCGCTTCAATGTTGATCGTATCTAAATAATCTTCCACAACCAGTTCGAATTGCAACCGTTTGGCCTGCTCAAGTCTGGTGTTTAATTGCGCATTAGCCAAACGCCATGGAACGTCGATTGTACTTTTCAGAAGGTCCTCCAACTCACCATAATCCATATCCATTATGCGCCTTTCAAAATATGGCAAATGAAAAGAGGCTAACATATCAACGGAACGCAATTCTTTAAAAGTCTCCGTAGGGTGGACCGTAAACATCACCGATTCTCCGCTGGTAAACTTAGATAAAGCAGGGTGGGTTTCTGGAACAAAATAACTGCACTTTTCCGCCACCAAAACTACCCAATATGATGCCTCTATATCCGAGCAAACAAACACAGGTAATTGAAACTGCGAGATATGTCGGGGCAGATTGCGACTATGTACTAAGATTCCAGCTTTGAAATTAGTATCGTTGGTCATTTTTGTTAATCGTATTTTACTGTTATCTAATAAATAAATCAGGCACTAAATGGATTTAATTCGAATGCTATTTTCTAGAAAAAAAGAAATCTAGATTATTTCAATATAACGATGAACATGTAATTCTCTCGGAAAAATCTAACACTAATTAATCGGAAAAAAAGTGTCGGTTAAGCATTAAGCCAAATATAAAATTCGCATACTAAATTATAAGTTCTGCCAGACAATTAAATAGACAGCCGGAGTGTCTTGTGAATGTATGCCAAAAATACTTGGAAAGAATTGTATGTAATAAATTATCAATGATTTCTTGGCATAGCTTATACTTGGAACTTATTGATCTTACTATTTGAGATTTCGGATTTTGAATATTCCTTTAGCCCGTAGGGGAAGCTTTTCGAACCCCTTTTTGCATGATTTAAGGCTGTTGGTGGCTTCTTAAATTAATTTAAGTAATTGGATGATACGAATTTATGATATTTAGTGAAGTTGACAGGTGCCAATTTTACCTGACATAATAGTTTATCAACTTTGTTCGAATCTCAACGGGTCCACAAAAAAGCACAGTAGTATTCAATATTACTGTGCTTTTTTAATTCGGTGGACGTGTAAATGATTGATATAAGCGCCGATAACTGCGATGGTGACGCCTATGATTAGCCATCAATTCAGACGTAAATGTTTGTTAAAAATTCGCTCAAAGAAAATTGTCTCGTGTAGTTTAAATCTGAAGCGCATATAAACTTGTACAGACTTTTAGTTAAAAAGCGTATTGACGAGTAGTGCCATCCTCTGCGTTGCCAGTTTCATTTGGGCCAGTACAATAGGCGAACATCGCGCGTTATAGGAGGCGCTACCTTCCCATGAAACCCGAAAATGCTTACTGGGCGCTGTCCCGGTAATGGCGATATTTTTGTAAGCTTCTTTGGCGTACAGGATGCCATCATTTGCCCAAAGCGCCGGCCACTGAGTAGGATCTGTTCGGGGATCGCCGGGTTTGCCGCTACCGAGTTGTTCCAACGCGTCGGGAGTCGGGTTATCTGCGACGGCGTCATCCCAATAAGAATGCAGGTTGGTTTGCTTTGGCGTAGGCAGCAGTAGTGCATTCCCGCCCTTATCGCTGTTTTTGGTCAGGCCCTTTTGGACTATCTCGTCCGGGTCTGAAAGGATATTAAATTGCCCGCCATCGGCCGCTTCCAGGTAACCACATGAAACATGTAGCGGCTGGTGAAGGTCCCCTGTCAGGTGGGCAATGATCCGTAATGCATTGACCGGGCTCGTGAGTTTTTCATCAGAGGCTGCACTCGTGAATACTGCGATCGCTTTACTTAAGGCATGCACGACATCAAAGTCGTTCACGAAAGGGGCATACTTAACAGGGTCATACCCCGTCGCACCCAAGGGCATATCGACAAAATGCCAGCCGCGGCTCTTGGGGTACTGGTTGATAAAAGCCGTGGTCTCAGCATCGTCGCTTTGAGTCGGTCCATTGCGAATGTCATCAAGCCAGGTCGCAACGCTTTCCAGGGTGGTTTTATTGACCGCCTGCAGAATGTCCGCCACCTTCTGTCGGGCTTTTTGGGTTAATAATTGGTCAGCTGCGCCAGCGATAAGCTGATGCCTTTCGCTCCCCCAGAATACCCGGGGTGCATTGCCTTTGTCGGTCACTGTTGCAGTATTGTTTGCTTGATTTCCCATGATTTATGTTTTTGTTTGGTCAAATATGTTTTAATATGTCTTCTGCATTGATACAGCCAAAACCAAACACCTGCGATCGTCCGCCTGTGTAGCTTTCCGGATCGCCGATCTGCCGGGCATGGAGCTGTATAGCTTGCTTTACATCAGCCACAGTGAATTGAGGGCGTTTAGAAAGAATCAACGCACATACACCGCTCACCAATGGCGCAGCACTGGAAGTCCCCCCGAAATTATTATAGTAACCGTTTTGGCCGCTCCCTTTCGGGTAAGTTTGCCCTTCGTAGGTAAAATTGCCGAGTACGTCTGTGGTCAGGATGCCGCGGCCGCCTTTTCCGCTGGACGGCGCGGTAATGAATATCTCTTTCCCGTAATTGGAGTAATCCGCCGTTTCGTCCCGGCTGTTGCTCGCCGCCACCGCAATCACGTCCGGATGTATGGCAAAGCCGTTGACCGTGCCTCCGGCAGGATCATTGATGTCCATTGAGTCGTTCCCGGCCGCAAAAACGATAACACAGCCCAGCCCATTGCGCCCTTTCGCTGCGCAATTAGCAATAGCTTCGGTTTGTCGCGTGGAGAGCCCGTAATTCTTCTCCTGCGGCCCCCAACTGCAGTTGACGATCCATGCCCCGTTCGCGGTAACGTAGTCAAACCATTTTTCGATGCTGTCATCGTTCAGGTTCTCGCTCCAGCGGACAGGCATCAGTTTACAATAGGGCGCAGCACCAACGGTACCCACCCCGTTGGCATCAGCAAGAGCCACGCCAGCACAGGCAGTGCCGTGACGGTCACCGGTTGCAGGCGTAAATGTCTTTGGATTGGGGTCGTTCGTGCCGGTTTGAAAATCCCAGGGGGCAACTATCTTTCCCAGGCCTGAGAGGTCAGGATGCGTGATATCTACTCCATCGTCAATGATAGCCAGAATGCAATCGCCCGAACCTAAACCACCAAGATTAGACCAGCCGTTCACGACCCGGGCATCCGCCCCTACCTTAAGACCAACTGTGGTATTATACTGCTTCCCGGAATTCGACAGGTGCCATTGATCAATAAGCATCGGATCAGTTGGCATGTTGAAATCGAATAGTTTGCTCGACGTAGACAAGTCGGGCTCGGCCAGTTCCACCAAATTTTTCTCCTCTTTTTGAAGCGCATCCGCCACTTTAAGGGGGTTCATAGATTTTGCGGTCACTGATACGATGTGGGTTTCCTGATCGTATTCGTTTATTTCTGTTTTTTTGATCCTGGACTCGACAATCTTCAGATTATACTTATCAAAAAGGGCCTGCATATCCTCACTCCTGATTCCCGGATGGAACCGGATCATGATCTTCCCGGTAGGCACATAAGATACATCGCTTTCAGGTTGATGAAAAACATGGGAACCTGTGTCGACAAGATCGCTCTCCCGGAGGCGGTCCAGAACCTGTTCTGCGCCCACTTCGGCATTAACACTGCAGAGCCGGAAACCACCCAGGTATTTTTCGGTGTCCTGCCATTGTATGGCAGGGCCAAGGTTGGACACCGCCAAACGAAAATCGTTGGGACTGTGTGTACGTAGCCCGATCAGATTCTTGCTTTTATGCAACCTGATGGTGGAGCTTCCTCTTGCCAATTCAAAATAATCCATCGTGTTTATTCAGGGTTTCAGAAATAACTCAAACCCAGGGGCGATTCACGTTTAGTGAACAGTTCCTGGTAAGCGGGTTCATAAATATCTACGATCTTAAAGGTTCCGGCTGTCTCCCACTTGCCAACGGTCCAGTTTCCGTTATCATCGAGCGTTTTGGTGATGGTCTGCGACTGGACGTAGATCTTTCCCCAAAAAAGCCATTTACCGCCGATGTTCTGCACGAGAAATACACGCACAGGGTCGCTTTGATAAAATCTCGCGCTTTCCTTATGGTAAAAGCTGAATATTTTATCCTTCACCTCATCCAGGGTAATGGGTGTTTTCTGGTGCTTCGCAAGGTCCAATACATCCGCAGGAAAGCCTTGCTCCCTGGTGTATTGTAAGGTGTCATTGAGTTCGATTACACTGCCCATATGTTTTATCTTTGTTCCAATCTCTTGATAGAAGCCTTACGGGCTTCCCTGATCTTTTCCATATCCTGCAACTCGGGGATGATCCAGTTCTTTTTCTTCAGATCGTCCCAGGTATCGTCCAGGACAATCTGGTCGTTGTACAGTACCTTACCCTTGTTGTCCACCTCAAAAATAAAGGCCGGAGCCACAATATACAGCACCGTACAGGGTTCCGCGCTATTATTGATCAACTGAAAAAAAGTCTCCGGTTCAGTCAGGACGGTTTCATTTGCCTGGACAGTCAGGAAATACATATCCGGGCTTGAGCTGTCTTTCATCCCAACCGTCAATGTGCCGGACACCACCCAAGTGAGATGAGTGATAATCGGGTGGACATGCACATGCGATTTTTCACCAGGATCCAGTTTCCCAAAAGCCAGGCTTTCGGATTCAATAATGGGCAATCCTTCTTTTTTGGATTTAACGGGTCCGATGATCTCATAAACGGTGGTACCATCCGGGACAACAACACCTGTAGTGATTTTATAAATCTTATTCATTTTTATGTCAGATTAGGACAGATTCCATTCATAACTAGGGGCGGCATGTTTGCCGGATCCGTCAGGCAACTGCATTTGTACCAGGCTGGCTGCCAATGGCGTTAGCTTATGCATCCCGTTGAGGATCGCCGTATAGAATAATGCCGGGTTGCCGTTGAACCCCTGCTCGAGTTGGTTCAGCATACGGGAATAATTGGCATTGAACAGGTTATTCAAAAACGCGATCTCTTCGAACGCCTGATAGTTTTTTGCTTTAGGGTCATCCAGGATCGGGAAAACCGCTTCGTAGTCGACTTCGATTATGTCCCCTGTTGGAGGCTTGAGCAGGTCGTCTGTTTCCCGGTAAAACTGTTTGCCCTGGATCTCTTTGAACCGGAAATAGTGCGGAACTTCCGTCCCTGCCAGCATGGCGCTTTTGCCGGGACCGATGTCGACTTGTACGCCCTCACCCTGTTCTACGATTAGGTCGATTGCCTGCTGTGCATCTTTCAACGATTTGACCACGATGGGTTTTCCGCCCCCGCGCCAGTAATATTCTTCGTTGATCTGGTTTTTGGGATCTCCGCAGAACACCGCTGCTTCGGTGTATTGGGCACAGAGTTTACCTAATTCCGACTTTATTCCGTTATAAAATTCGCCGATGGTCAACCCTTCAATGGTCATTTTTTCAGCAAAGAGCACGGGCTTTGACGAATCCAGGTATTCGGGCAATTCGATCTTCAGAAACGTATCCAGGCTTGCCGGGCCAAAAGCGCTGAGGTGTACAAGGAAATCCCGGTCCTTGAATTTCTGTCCCTTAAACTCCAGGTTCAGCGGGTAAACGGGCAGGTTCTTTTTTCCCAGGCTAACCTTGCCACCTATCGCAGACAGCACGTTGGCGGCCAGCAGCATGTGCAGCATTTCTTCCATGAATACGCTGCGGATGATGCCCGCAGCGGCGCTGTTGGTACCTGGCCTAATGCTGAACATCGCGGTTAGGTAAGGCGGGATAGTCGCCAGTTCCAGTTCTACGGCCTTCTGTAGTTTTTCTTTGATAGGATCAAGTATAGTGCTGTTCATTTCGTCCGGGGTTATAGGGTTGAAAGGTGGTCGGCCAGTCTTAAAGAAAGTGCCGTCAGGGTTAAGGTCGGATTGACCGAACCCAGCGAAGAAAACGACGAATTAGAGCAAACATATAGGTTCTCTATCCCGTGCACTTTCAGGTCCCGGTCAACAACGCCTTCTTCATCGCTGTCGCTCATCCGGGTGGTACAGGCCGCATGGTCGGCCCGCCAGGATATCGGTATTTCGACGCCTGTGTTCTTCGCTCCCATGGCAGTAAAAATTTCAGCAGCGATGTTCCCAATCTCCGCGATTCGTTGATCCGTGTTCGGGCCCTTATAAAAATTAACTTCGGTCTCTTTCATACCAAACCGGTTTTTCTTGTCGGAGTTGAGCACCCGATTCCTTTTATCACTGAACACTTCCATGATGCCCTGGAGCTGAACGCCCACATTGCTGCCCATTTGCTTCAATATATCTGCCTTGGATACGCCGTTGCTCATCTGACGGGCCAGGTTGACTTTGGGTGAGGTGGGCGGATTGATCAAGATGAACTTACCTTTGGCCTGTGCCGCAGGACTATCAAAATGCCTGGAGACAAGTGTCGGGAAACCCATTTCCGGTTGCAGCATTTGCTTATTTTCGGGTAGCGTCGCTTTATAAAAAAAGTAAGGATGGGTGATCAGATATCTGCCAACCAAGTCCCGGTCATTGCCGATACCGGATGTCCAGAAGGAAGATACTGAGCGTTGTAGTAATTTAGGGCCTTCGATCGCACCGGAGGCAACGATGATCCGCTCCGCATTGATAGTTTCTGTTTGCCCCGACCTCTTATTAAAAAAAGCGACGCCTGATGCTTTTCCTTTAGAAGCCATGATGATCTGGTCGGCCACAGCGTTGATCATTACGGTCAGATTTGGAAAGCGGGCCGAAGCAACCAGGTCATCCATATTGTTAGCAGCTACGAAACGCGCCCCGAATGGACAGTATTTGCACAGCCCGGTGGTATGGCATGGACCATGACTGTTATTGCCAGAAGAGGTCCCATAACGGGCAATCGGCATATTGGAATAGCTGATCGGTTCCCTGGTTTTTCCAAAAGCCTCAATGAAAAGCTGATCCTCGAGGGTATACGGGAACGCTCTATAAGGATAATCCGCGCTTCGCCGGCTGATGCCATCCTTCGAGTTCCCGGAAACGCCAATAAATTGTTCCGCCTGGCAATAATATTTTTCCAGGTCATCATAAGTAATGGGCCAGTCGATAATATCGTCTACGTTGATCCCGTTTTTCTTCAAATTTGTCGCCAGTTGAAAATCTTCCGGGCGGAGGCGAAAGGCCCATCCACCCCAATGAACGGTTGATCCGCCGTATACCAGCAGGCGCGCGCCGTTGAGAGGGATTTCCGTGTCGCCCTTGAACAGGTTTTCTCCCGGCTTGTCCCGGTCGGGATAAGGCTGATCCGAACAGGAATCGTAAATGTTCTGGCTGTCAAAAGGCAGCTTGTTCGTGATCAGGTAATTCTGATAGAGCGCAAAATCGCGCATTTTTATTTTGTTCCCGGCTTCAAGAATAGTGATTTTTGCCAGGGGGTGCTTTTCGAGCAGCCGCGTGGCAATTGCAGTCGCGGCTACACCGGAGCCGATGATCAGCGTTTCAGTTTCGGTTGTGTTCATGAAGTCAGATTCGGTATGGAGTATTGTTCGGCAGGTTCATTCCACCAATATAACCTGGGTAATTCACGGGGAAACTACCAGGGACGGCCGAATCTCCGAAGCCTTTAAAGCCGCCAAGGGCCAGGTTTAGTCCGATCAGTTCATTAACCACCATTTGGCGTGCCCGTGCCAGTTTGGAAACGGGGGGCATCAAATTCGCTTCGTAATCCGTAAATAACTTGTTGAAAGCGGGTCCTTCACCCATTTCTCCTATCATTTCAGTGATCACCTCGGCATAATTTAGGTATTCCAGCACATAACGCGGGTCTATTTCGATCCTGTTTGAGATAAATACCATGAAATCAGGTTTCTGAGGCTCCGGATCGGGCGTATTATCCCAGAACATACATATCTTGAGGTATAAGTTCCATAACTTATCTATCACGCCTGCATCCAATTTGTTGATGCTGTGAAGTAAGCTGTATTTGGCTTCCAGATCGTATTCTGACATGTCTCGGTTTGGTTTATCTAAAGATTGGATATTCCCACGACATTAAACACCGTGAAAAAACGGTATTTAACACCGTTAAAACACCTGTTTTTGCTCTATTAACTAATTGCTTATAGCTTTTACTTAAAGTAAGTTACCTGTCTGTTGCCTACTTCGGCAGCTAGAAATCTTGCACTCATATAAAGACAGCATAAGGAAGCCGGCAGCAGTAAAGCATATGCCAGGATTCTGGAGCCCCGAGGGGAATCGAACCCCTATTAATACTGGCAAAAGCCTTCAGGTCTTGTATAACGTGGTACGAAAAAAGTCCCATAGGGTTCCCCTACAATTGTGAACCCCTTGGGATTCGAATCACACCTATCTAACTTTTTGATTATGCTACAAATTAATTTAAACCTTGTCCGACTATTCCTAATGGAAAGTTCTAATGCCATTCTTAAGCCATTTGCTACCGCGTATTTGCGCCCCTCGAGTTTAGTATTTTTAAGCTGATAAGTTAGTATCCTGATACCTATTTCTTATCTTGATTACCTTCAAGAACTTTCATTATATCTTCCTGTTTGTAATAGATGATCCCGCCAATTTTCGTAAAACTCAGTGTTCCATTAGTTCGCAGGTTTTGAAGGGTGCCTGACGAAATTTTCAAAAGGTTCTTTACCTGGTAGCTTTTTAGCCATTTTTTGGGTTCTTCAGTCGATTTACCCAACACTCTTTTAATTTCGCCAAGTAGTTTTTCGCCAAATTCATTAAGGTCTTCTTTTGTTATAATTTCTGCTGCCATAAATTGGTTTGATATTTTATGATGGCAAAGTTTGCTGATTAGACTTATTTAATTACCGTAGTCTTTCGGTACTACCGATAAATTAATATCCTTTCAATGGGAAATTGGTGCAAAGAAGTCCGATATACTATTTTTATTGCCAAAATCTATGAGGCATTTAAATTCAATTTCGATTTAAGTACTTCCATATCCTCACCGATCTTCTTTTCAAGCACACGCGCATATATCTGTGTAGTCGCGATTTTTGTGTGCCCTAACATTTTACTTACAGTCTCTATAGGTACACCGTTGGATAGTGTTACCGTAGTAGCAAAAGTATGTCTGGCAACATGAGAAGTCAGATTCTTTTTTATTCCGCATAAGTCCGCAATCTCTTTTAAGTAACTATTCACTTTTTGGTTAGAAAAAACAGGAAACAAGTTAGCCAAACGGATTGCACGCCGATGGTTAAGATATTTTAGAATTATCCTATTTGCTACAGGAAGCAAAGGGATAGTGGCAGGTATATGAGATTTTTGACGACATATTTTTATCCAGTCCTCGCCATTGATACCTTTTACAATATTCCCTTCGGCTAAATTCATTACATCAACGTATGCCAGGCCAGTGTAACAGCAAAAAACAAAAATATCTTTAACGATATTCAATCTTTCCATTTCGAATTTTTTGTTTTCAATCAGCTTTAGCTCTCGTTCGGTGAGGAAATCCTTCTCCACTTTTTCATGCCGCATTTTATAATTTTTGAAAGGGTCAGAATGTAGCCATTCTAATCTGATCGCCAGATTAGTCATTTTTCTCAGCCTTATCAGATGTTTCATCACTCCATTGTTATTTAATGGCTTTTGATGGTCAGCTGGTTTATGGGCCCTTAAAAAAGTCTCAAAATCCAATACAAACTTATAATTGATCTCATGAAGAAAAACGTCTTTCTTCTTTCTTTTTGCTTCAATGAATTTTGTCAAATATCGCTGGGTGACATAATAGTGCTTCAGAGTACTCCATTCTAAAGTTACTTTAGCCTGCTCGTTGTGATAGGATGATAGCCTGCTTAATGTGTTTGGCTCTTCCGCGGCATTCCCCAGGTAAGCATCCTTGATTGCTGTAGCTGTGATATATTGACCTTTGACCTGCATTTGGTGATAATGATTGCCCAGTGCCAATCTCACTTGTTCTAAGTTATTAGTTAAGTTAACTACTTCATCTCTGTTTCCCTTACCGGTACCTCGCCTGGAATCCCAATATTTAGGGTCTATCCATTGCTTAAGAGCGAAATGAATAATTTCGCCATTCACCGTAATTCTTACATAAACCGGGGCTTTCCCCTCTTTAAGCTTATCCTGACGGATCAAAAATTGCACCCCGAATGTGTTCAAAGGTTTCATAACATTCTCAATAATTTCCATAATTGCTGCTCTGTTTTTATTCGATTTGATTAAATACCTCGCTTTTTAGGTATTGAAAACGCCCAAAAATGGCATCAAAATAGATCAAAACAGACCTAATTTAATGAAGCTAAATAACTGTATTACAGTTTATTAACCCTGTTTCAATACCTCAAAGCTAAAAATTGAAAACAGGTTACGGAATAGGTATAAAAAACCTTGAAATTGTTTGATATGAATTGATATGGCTAAAAATGCAAAAGCCTGTAAATCAATTAATTTACAGGCTTTTTGATATCGGTTGATATCGCTTTTGTGCGCCCACCTGGGCTCGAACCAGGGACCAAAAGATTATGAGTCTTCTACTCTAACCAACTGAGCTATAGGCGCGCTTTATTGATGTGCTGCAAAGGTAAAAAAAAGTTGGTTAGTTAAAAATGAAAAGTTAAGAATTAAGAGGCAAGAAAAAAGAACATAGAAGGCGGGAGTCGGGTGGCTGTTAGATCAGGCAGGTCAGTTTTATTGATGTCGGAAAACCAAAAAATCGTCGATGGCATTTACCGCGTTGCTGTAACGTTCGGGCCCGGTGCCGGTTATTACTTTGTAGCGGGCATTCAGGGCATGTAGTTCTTTATGCCATACGTCCATAAAATGTTCGCGCATGTGCGGGAAATCACGGAGCGGGTCGTGCTCCCAGGGCAAGTCGATATTCAGAAGCAGGTATAGATCGTAGGGATGTTTCGGCAATTCGTCCAATACTTCTTGCGGGGATTTGCCGAATGTGTGATCGCTCCATATTTTCACCGTTATAAAGGTTGTGTCGCAAATGAGCAGCTTATTTGCTTTTGGCAACAGCTTCTTTTCGAGCGCCAGCTGGCCATGGAACATGTTTATTTCGTCCTGCCAGGTAGGTGGGGCGGTTAGTTTTGCGCAATAGTCTCTTGCAAACTCAGGTACCCAAATAGTATGATAGTGATCCGCCAGGTACGCCGACATGGTAGACTTACCTGTTGACTCCGGGCCAACGATAGCTATTTTTTTTACTTCGGAATTCGGAATTTCGATTTCGGAATGCGGCATTAGATGTTGTTAGAATGTTGTCATGCAAATATTAGTATCAAACTAAACCGGAAATTGGATAGTCGAATTTCGAAATCACGAGAGTTGTTTTTTATACTCTTTTCTCCAGTCGATATAACCAAGCAGGGCAATACCTACATATATGGCGTACATGATAGCTGTAAGGTTAAGGTCTTTGAAAATATATACTCCAACGTAAATAATATCTACAAAAATCCATATCAACCAGTTTTCCAAAACCTTTCTTGCTAAAAAAACCTGCGCCACTAAACTGCATGCGGCGCAAAAACTGTCAATGTACGGGTATGAGGCTGGTGTATATTTTAAAATAGAACCCAGGATAACTGTGAAGACTACTACCGCAATTGCTGAAATAAATAACTCGCGCCGGGTAATCAGCACAACCGGTATTTTACTTTCATTATCAGGTTTATTGCTCCAGTAATACCAACCATAAATATTGGTTAATAAAAAATAAACCTGGAGCCCCATATCGGCGAACAAATGGGTATCAAAGAAAATGAAAATGTAAATACCTACACTAACGATAGCAATGGGCCAGTTCCATATATTATTTATGGCTGCCAGGTAAACACATAAAAGGCCGGTAATAACGCCACTTACCTCAAGCAAGTTTTGATGTTGCCACCATTGCTGGAGCATGTGCGTGGTTTGCATGGTCAAATATAGTTAAAGTTTCTAAGTCCCATTTACCCGCGATTCTTTGCACAGTTGGCTTTGCAGGGCTGCCTGATTTTAGCTGAGCTGAATTATTAAGATCATCCGACATTAAGGGAGTAATATCAGCTGTTCCATATTATATCCTCCAATTAAATGGCACAATAAACATCTTTTTATGGATGGTTTTGTGTTCAATGTCTGTAATAAAATACAAAGCGTGTATAAAATAAAATACAGGTTTTAGCATTCATTAACTTTTTGACAATCCCGCTTGTAACATCAAACGCACACATTTACCTATAAATTAAGTATAAAACAGCCAAATATCCCTTTTATTTAAACTACCACTAAAAAAACTTACAAAAGTTGATGTTTTGGAGCTGCATACCGCTCGTATGGCGTAACATTTGTATGTATTTAATAGCCTTACATCTATCTGGCGAAAACATAAAGATACATCTACCTATAGAAAAACTTTATTTTGAATTCTCAGACGCCCAAGCTGAGGTTTTTTTGTTCTTTGTTTTGGGTTT
>JACXTT010001587.1_pt1 | contig 37510 bp, 36 predicted proteins | sample 9270951 | NCBI WGS metagenome assembly JACXTT01 (sample SAMN15532306, study PRJNA645909) | rock metagenome | isolation source: weathered quartz diorite | place: Puerto Rico | collected 2017-06-21
CCCGCGCCGCGGCGACCGGGGCCGGGCGCCATACTCCCTTACCGGTCGGGGCGTCGGGCGCCGGGATGAAGCAGGGCTCTCCTTTGTAGGCGGTGCACCCGGTCATGCCCGACACAACCCTGCCGCGGACGATGATCGGGCCGCTCGTGTACTCGTATCCCTTGCTGTGATCGGCGACCGTTGTATCCCATACCACTCGGCCCGTGCGCGCGTCGAGCGCGACGATGTGCGCGTCGGCGGTGTTGATGTAGACCTTGTCTTCGTAGATCGCCAGGTTGCGCTGCGGTTCGCCCACGGGCACCTGACCCGTCTGTGGAAACTGCCGCAGGTATTCCCAAATCAGATCGCCGGTCGCGGCGTCGAGCGCCTGCACGCCGCTGTTCGGGTTAGGCAGGTACATGACGCCGTCGTGGACGAGCGGTGTGGCCTGGTTCGATCCGGGCTGCATCGCCCACGACCACGCGAGCTGGAGTTGGCCGACGTTCTGCCGGTTGATCTGGTTCAACGGGCTGTAGCCCCAGCCATCGAGCGTGCGTCGCCAGTTGACCCAGTCGTCCGGACTCGGGTTGCGCAGCATCGCGTCGGTGACAGGTGTGAATGTTCTGACGGATGGACTCTGTGCCGCGAGCGGGACGAACACCAGTGCGCACAGCGCGGCAACGCCCAATGTTGCGAGGACCAATCGAGCCTTCATTGGCACCTCCATTTCCGCGTTAGCATAACGCTCATGCGGATGTTCGGCACGGCGATAGCGCTGCTCGTTTTTTTGGCTGTTTCGTTGTCCGGTCAAGGCCAGGGCCGCCCGCCAGTGGCCAGGCCGTGGCCTCCGGCCAAGACGGCCGACGGCCAGCCGAACGTGGAAGGTGCATGGCGGCCGGTCAGCGGTGGAACCCATTCGCTCGATCCCGCGTTGAGCAGCGCACAGGAGTTCGATCAGCGCATATCTGGCGTCATCAAACGGAATCCGAGCTTCGTCGTGGATCCGGCTGACGGCCATATCCCGTATCAGCCATGGGCAGCGGCGCTGCGGAAGAACCTCGAGGCGTCGTATGAAAATCCGACCAGGCCCGAGCACGTCGACACGCAGACGCGATGCCTGGTGCCCGGCATTCCTCGCCTCTATTACTTCCCGACGTTCCGCATCATCCAGCCACCGGGCAGCGTTGTCTTCGTGTGGGACGAGTACCACACCTACCGCGTCGTCCCTCTGGACAACCGACCGCACCCCGCGTCAAACGTGAAGCTATGGATGGGAGATGGCCGCGGTCACTGGGAGGGGAATACGCTGGTGGTCGATACGACCAATCTCAACGCGAAGTCACGCCTCGACGTCGTCGGCGATTTCTACAGCGACGACGCGCACATCGTCGAGCGATTCATCTTCGTCGATGCGAATACGTTGACCTACGAAGCAACCATCACCGATCCGAGAGTGTTCACACGTCCCTGGACGCTCCGCATTCCGGAGCGGCGCATGGCGGATGACGAGTTCTGGGAGTTTGCCTGTCACGAGGGGAACCTCGATCCAGTGGACCTGGCTGATCAGATCAATGCGAGTCCCGGGCGGAAGTAGACTCACGGCGTTTGTCATCAGCTTGACGCTGATTGGTGCGTGCGGCGGTTCGGATTACGGCTCCAGTCAACCTTCGTCCCCGTCTCCCGTTCCATCACCGTCTCCCGTTCCGGCATCGCTCCCTGCTGCGCCTCCCGATGGGTTCCGTCTCTCAGGGACGGTACTCGAGAGCACTCCGCAAGGAACGCGAGCCGTTTCCGGCGGGCACATCTTCTTCTGGATCGGAAGTCGGTCCGGCGGCCAGGTCTCGGTCGACACGACCGGCCGTTATGTGATCGCTGGACTCGCCCCTGGGCCGATCGTTCGGCTCACGTGGATGCCTGATTGGCAGATGCTGGAACTTGGTCTCCACCAGCCATGCCCCGCCAACGTCGCGATGCCCTCAGCGGACACACAGCGCGATATCGAGGTCGTTCGATCAGGTTCCCCGGGTATCCGGTACGACTCGCCGACGTTGTCGGGGATCGTGTACGAAAGCACCGCCGACGGACGGCGACCATTGCCGCATACGCGCGTCATCTACTCGATTGATGAATCGAGCGGGTTCGATGCGTATACCGACACCGATGCCGACGGCCGTTACATCCTCTGTCGCATCCCACGAGGAAGTGGCCGGCTCGGGGCCGGCGACTGCAACGACGCGGTCTTCTGGTTTCCCATCGAAGTGAACGGCGACATGACCGTTGATGCCGATCTTCGGCCCTTCAAAGAGGCCTGTCGCTGAAATGCAGACGGTCGAAGAGCGCAAGCCGTCCGTGCTCTGCAAAATAGCGCCCGTTTGGCATGGTCATGTTTTCTTGTTTGACAGACCAATCGAGCGTTCCGCGTACTTGGACGACAAGGGCATCCGCCTGTTAGCACTCGCCCTGTTGCTCGAAGCGTTCAGGATAATGACGAATGTCGTTTTTCCACTTCTCTTCACACCCCAACTCACTCGCGCATTGTCGCAATCGACAACACTGATGTTCGTTGGAACTTTCGTCGCGTACCTGTTCCTCGGTTTTTTTCAGGAACTCCTGTATCGAGGAATTCTGCAGATGGAGTTGACGCGACGATGGGGCGCCTTGTCGGGAATTCTCGCGAGCAACCTCGTGTACACGTTTGTGCAGCACTATGACTACTTCGGATTGGCTGCGTCTCGGGCTGTTCCGATGTTTGCGGCCGTGTTTGCTGTCGGCCTGCTGTTCGCAGTGGTGTTCTGGCGCTCCGGCAATTTGTGGATCGTCGGTCTCATGCATGCGTTCGGGAACGCCTACATCGCTTCTGCCACTGGAAGTGCCTGACATCGCAGTCGCCGTTCATCGCGGGCCTGGTTAAGCCTCAATCAACCGAACGGACGCTCGAGGGAGGGCGACTGCGGAGTGAGGAGTTCGGCGCCAGATTCAGTGATCACCATGTCGTCCTCGAGCCGAATCCCGAATTCACCCCGGATGTAGACGCCGGGCTCATTGCTGAACGCCATGCCCGGGCGAGCAGTGGGCGACCGATCCCATCCGAACATGTTGTGGCTGACAAGATACGGCCACTCGTGCATGTCCATCCCAAGACCGTGACCCAGCCGATGCGTGAAGAACCGGTACCCCGGTCCGTATCCGCCAGCTGCTATCACGTTGCGGGCGGCAGCATCGATGGCCTCGAGCGGCACGTCTGGGCCTGCGGTTTTCAACGCCGCGGTTTGCGCCTGCCGGACGGTATCGAACACTTGCTTCATCCGATCGGTCGGCCGGCCGAGCACGAAGGTGCGTGTGATGTCGGATTGATAGCCCTCCACGACGCACCCGTCGTCGATCATGATGATTGAGTCTTCACGAACCGTCTGCGGAGTGGCCGACCCGTGCGGCAATGCCGTGAACTCACCCACTTGTACGCTCGCGCTGCCGCGAACGCCGAGTCGCCCATACGCCAGCTCGATCAGCGCTTCGACGTCCCGATCGGTCATGCCTGCGCGGAGCGACTTGAACACGGCCTCGTAGCACTTGAGCGTCGCCTCGGCCGCCAGCCGCATGAGCGCGATTTCATGCGAGCTCTTGATCATCCGGCAGCCGGCGGTCACGGGTGTCGCGCTCACGAGCGTCATCGACGGTGCCGCGGTACGAATTCCGTCGCTGAAGACGAACTTCAGCGTCTCTTCGATCCCGAGTCGCCCGGCACTGATGCCGTGATCCTTCAGCCCTTGCGCCAGCCGTGCCCACGGATCCTCATCCTCCTGCCAGAGCCGCAGGTCGACGGATCTGAGCGGCCCCACCGCGAGCTGTTCGCGGACTCGCTCTTCTTCGAATGCGGGAACGACCGCGAACGGCTCGCCGCGGGCCGGCACGACGAGCGCCATCAGCCGCTCGCTGTTACCCCACGCGGCGCCGGTGAAGTAGGTCAGCGACGTTCCGCCGCCGAGGACCACGGCATCCATGCGGGCCGCCGTCATGAGCGCACGAGCCTTGTCGAGTCTGCCGTGCCGCTCGTCGGTCGTAATCGGCACGGCGCGCGCGCGCACCGACTCGAGCGCCGCAATCGCCGGCGGCATCGCCGACCGCGTGGCGTCGGTGCTCGGAGTCTGCGCCGTGAGTGGAATCGCAGCGAGTCCGGACTGTTGCAGGAAACGTCGGCGTGTGATCATCGCTCTGAACGTCGGGCTATCGTTGTTCCCCAAGCAGCTTTGCCGCATCGATCGCTGCATCGGCAGGCGCGTCGATGTTTGGCGCACCCTGCTCGAATGGCCCCGAGTAGGCGCCATTCCGCGAAGGTGCGCGAATTATAGCGAGGTGTCCGACTATCTCGACGTGCGCCTCTGGATTAGGATGTGCCAATGAAACTGACGACCGCGCTCGCCCTGTTCGTCCTGTACATCGCATCCACGGCCGCCGCGCAGCAACGGCCCGCTGCCGCCGCGCCCGCCACCGCTGACGATCCGGCGAAGAAGCCGACGCCGAAGCTGCTCGACGGCCATCCGGATCTGAACGGCTACTGGGCGATCGGCCGCGGACCCGACACGCCAGTCAACAGCGAGTTCGGCCAGCGGAACCCGTTCATCAAGCGCGGCGACTGGCGTAATGCCAGGGAGGCGTACGCGGATCCGAATCAGCCTCCCTACAAGCCCGAGCTGAAAGCGAAGGTCGAGGAACTGGCGAAGACCGAAAGCAAGACGGACACGGCGTTCTTCTGCAAGCCGGGCGGCGTGCCGCGGATCGGGCCGCCGCACGCGATCGTCCAGGCGCCCGGGATGCCGATCGTCTTCCTCTATCAGCTCGGCGCCGGCAACACGTTCCGTCAGGTCCCCGTTTCCGCGAAGCACGACGAGACGGCGATCGGCATCGGCGACCTGTACAACGGCGACTCCATCGCCCACTGGGAGGGCAATACGCTCGTCATCGAGACGGAGGCTTTCAACAGCGAGACGTGGATCGGCATCTACGGCTGGTTCCACAGCGACAAGATGAAGGTCGTCGAGCGGATCTCGCGCGTCGGCGACACGCTGCGCTATCAGGCGACCGTCGACGATCCGGAGGCCTTCACTTGTCCCTGGACGATGAATCCGTGGGTGTCAGTGAAAACCAGCGAGCGCATCATCGAAAACCCGCCGTGCGTCGAAACGGACTTCGATAGCCTCACGAGCCTCGACGAGAAGACGAAGCACTAAGGCACAGTTACTTCTCGGTGATGACGAAGTGGCCGCGTCGGTTCTGCGCCCAACACGATTCGCCCGTCGACGTGCAGAAAGGCGACTCTCTGCCGAGACTCACCGTCTGAATTCGATCGGGACTGATTCCCAGGCTCATTAAATACTGTCGAACCGTTATTGCCCGCTGATCGCCAAGCGCGAGGTTGTATTCCGTTGTCCCGCGCTCGTCGCAATGTCCGTCGATGCGGATCTTTGTCTGCTGCCATTTCGACAGCCATTGCGCGTCTCGCTGGAGGACCCGGCGGGCATCGTCGCGCAGGATGTTCTGGTCGTAGTCGAAGAAGACATCGTTGAGCGGCTGCGACGCGTTAAGTTGATCCAGCGTCATGCGATCGAACAGTTCTGACTCCGTAAGGGGCGCCGCCTCTGGCGCTGCAGCGGCCGTGTTCGACGAACGTGGCGATGACGATGGCGGAATAGGCGCCGCGATTGTTGCCGGTGGACGCGTCGACGCGATTGTGGGTGGACGTTTGTGACATGCGTTGACCGTCAGAAGAAGAACTGGGAGGACGATCGACCATTTCGAGACCGACATAGACCACCTCCAATGCGGTCACATTAATGCGGGAATCATCGAACGAGCCATCCGGCCCGATGATGGCAATCAATGTGCCGATTGGAAACCCGAAAACACGGTGATGGACCTCCTCGCGATCTCGAGGCGTCGTGCCCTGATCTCCATTGTTTGTCGTTGCGTCGCTGACTGAGCCTCGAGCCGGGTTACAGATGCAGGAGCCTCTTCGCGTTTCCTCTCAAGATGCGATCGAGGTCGCCGGCTGGCAGCTTCAGCTGCTCTACGAACGAGTTCGGATTCGCGGAATGGACGCTCTGTCTTCAACTGAGTCGAGCCCATGTGATAGAAACCGTGCAGGGGCTGCTAGCCGCCGAGGCACAGCGGCAACTGGGAGGCGTTCATGATGCGATCCATGCTTGGTGGTCTGCTGCTGGTCCTATCGGTTTCATCAGGCGCAACCGCCCAAGGCGCGACCAGCCAGGTCTGCGCGGGCAACCCGGTTGCCGTGCAGATCCTGGGGTCCGGCGGCCCCGCGTTCAATGCGGAACGTGCCTCGGCGAGCTACCTGCTGTGGGTCGGGCCGCAGGCGAAGCTCCTCTTTGACATTGGCGGGGGCGCTCATCTGCGCTTCAGCCAGGCCGGTGCGAAACTGGCCGATCTCGCAATGGTTGGCATCAGCCACCTGCATCCGGATCACACATCCGATTTGCCGGCGTTGATGTGGGCGAGCAACCGCATGCGCAGCGCGCCGCTGCCGATCGTCGGTCCATCCGGCAATAACGTGGCACCGGATTTCAAGACTTTTCTCGCCCGGCTGTTCGATGAAAAGACCGGTGCGTTCCAGGTTCTCGGCTCGACACTTGGCCTCGAGCAGCCGGGAGTCGAACGACCGCGCATCGAAGCGACCGTTGTCGATGTGAGCAAGACCGAGCCGACGAAGGTGCTCGACCGCGACGGAATCACCGTGACCGCGCAGCGCATCCCGCATGGAGACCTGCCGACGCTCGCCTATCGCGTGCAGACCCGCGACAAGGCAGTCGTGTTCAGCTCCGACCAGAACGGCAGCGATCCGAAATTCATCGACTTCGCCAAGCACGCGGACGTGCTGGTCATGCACATGGCCATTGCGGCCAATGCGCCGTCAATCCCGCTGCACGCCTCGCCGGCGGTGGTCGGCCGCGTCGCCCAGGAGGCTCAAGCGAAGCGGCTGATCCTGAGCCATATCGGACAATTCGATCTTGATGCCGCGATCGCCGACGTGAAGAAGGGTTTCACCGGCGCCCTCACCGTCGGCGCCGACCTGCAGTGCACTCCGGTGCCGTAGACGGCAGCCTTGTAGCTCGGATGAGAGAGCTCCGACGTCTACGTCCCGATCTCGACCCTGATGCCATCGGGGTCACGGAAGGTGACGACGGTTTTATTTTGCGCGACGGTGGCGTTCACGCCGACATTCTTCAGCTTGCTCGCGGCGGCGGAAGCATCAAAACCCACGACTCCCACGCGGAAGGATTCGCCGCCGGAAGCGGATCCCAGCACGAAGTCGGATTGTCCAACACGAAACCGTCCCTTCTGCCGTGTCTCGGCTGCATCGCCCAGGAGTTTCCGGTAGTAGGTTGCAGATGCTTCGAGGTTCGGCACTGCCAGCACCAGTTGACTGACTCGAGCGGCTTGGAAAGCCGGCTGCCGCTGGGCGCCTCCTTCTGGCTCAACCAGAACCGCGCCCACACCGGCGCCCGGAACTCTCGACGGATCACCAGCCGCGTTCAGTTGGATGACATGGCCGGCCGGGTCGCGAAGCCATAGATTGTTGGACGGGGCATCCGGCCATTGTTGGTTCAATCCGGCCAGTTGGGATTTCACCCGATCTCCATTGAATCCCGTAATCGCAAAAGAGAAGTGATCGATTCCCGGTGTCAGTTGAGAGCCGGTGGGAGAAATCGCGAGAAAACTTTCACCCAATCTGATGAACCATAATTCGCCCGACGGTGATGCCGGATTAGCGGTTTGCGCTTTCGCATTCGGCGATCTGGCTACCTGCACGCCGAAAAGCCTGATGTAAAACTCCGCCGAACGCCGTACGTCCGGAACGCGGATGTTTACGTGGTCGAGGCCTGCCGCCGGCACCGCGGCTTCGAGCCGCACCGTAGCGGCGGCTATTCCAATCCCGACCGCGCCCCCGATAAACTCCCGTCGGGTGACCTCAACTTTCGTCATAACCGTTCCTTGAATGGGGACTAACGACGAAGGCACAGTAGGCAAGGTAGAACGTTACCATCGTCTGACATCACAGATGCAGAAGCCGCTTCGCGTTTCCTCTCAAGATCCGATCGAGGTCGCCGGCTGGCAGTTTCAGCTGCTCCACGAACGAGTTCGGATATTCGATGTCCTTCGCGGCGAACAGATCGGTTCCGATCACGATGCGGTCGGATCCGACCTCGCCGATCAGAAAGCGCAGCGCTTCGGGATAGTAATTGAGATAGTCGTAGTGGAATCGCCGGAGGTAATCGCGGAATGGGCGATCCGTCTTCAACTGCGTCGGGCCCATGTGATAGAAGCCGTGCTCGACGCGCGCGAAGATGAACGGGAATGCGCCGCCGCCGTGCGGCAACACGATTTCAAGTCGCGGGAACTTGTCGAGGGTTCCGGTGGTAATGAACTTGAGCGCCGTGGTGGCGTGTTCAAACGTGAAGCCGAGCCAGTTGGTGACGCTGGGCGGGCCGACCAGACGTTTGCTGTAGAAGTTCGCTTCGCCATCGAGCGGATGGAACAGGAGTGGGTAACCCAGCTCCTGGCATCGCGCGAAGATCGGCTCGAACGCCGGCTCGAACAAATAGTCGCGCTGCTCGATGGAATTCGGCAGGTGAACGGCGCGCATGCCCGGCTTGCCGGCGACGCGGTTTAGTTCCTTCAGCGCCATCGCCGGGTCTCGGACGGGCATCGCGACGCCGGCCACAAAGCGATCCGGGTAGGCGGTGTGCGCTTCGATCGCCGCGTCGTTGACAATCTGCGCGAGGCGGACACCTTGTTCCGGCGTGGCCCACTGCCACGGCATTCCGCCTGAGAGCGTCAGCACGTGCATCTGGATTCCGTGCTCGTTCATCCACTTGACGCGTTTGTCGAGATCGAAATCCAGAGGAAAGGGATTGGCGGGCGCGGGCCGTCCCATTTCGACCTGGGCTTGCGTGTAGCGCTCGGGAGCCCAGTGCGTATGCATGTCGATCGAGAGCGGACGCACCGACGCAGGGTTTGCCGGACGCGCCTCCCAGGCGGGCCGCTCCTGTGCGAACGCTCTGCCCAGGCTCATGCCCATCGCTGCTCCAGCGCCGATACCAAGTTTGAGAAACCCGCGGCGGTCCAGCGTTTGTGAATCTCGGTTGTTCATATCGTCCTCCGGGCGCCTTCATTCTAGGCGCGTTTCATGGGAGATCGCTCCACCGGGGCGCGCCACATCGCGCACAAGTTCCGCGCGAACTTCCGCGAGGCGCAAATGGTGAAGTAGACTCGCTGCCTCTTCACGGCTGGCAAAGGACCCGACATCCCCGATGCATCGCTACCGAATCCCACATCGCGTGAGCGGGATGACGCCGGCGCGCTTCGACGCGCTGAACACGCGAGCGGCGGTGCTAATCCGGCAAGGAAACCCGGTCATCAACCTCGGGCAGGCGCTGCCGCACTTTGGACCGCCGGAGTCGGCCATTCAGGCGGCACGAGACGGCCTCGTTCACCGGGATGTGCACGTCTACTCCGCCGACGCGGGACGGGTCTCACTGAGAGAGGCGCTGTGTACAAGGCTCCTTGAAAGTCATGCGATCGACGCAACGCCAGACGAGGTGATTATCACGGCCGGTGGCAACCAGGCATTTGCGCTGGCCGCGATGACACTGCTCGATCCGGGGGACGAGGTGCTGCTGCCGGCGCCCTATTTCGTGAACCACGAGATGATGCTCCGCGGCGTCGGCGCGGTGCCGAAGCCAGTACCTTTGAGCGAGCGGGACCGATTCGCTGTTCGCTGGTCGAAACTGGCGCCGCAGGTCACGCCGCGTACCCGCGCCGTTGTGTTGTGCAATCCCAGCAACCCCACCGGGGCGATCGTCCGTGAACGCGATCAGTGTGAAATCGTCTGCGAGCTGGTGGCACGCGGCATCGTCGCGATCGTGGACGAGACCTACATGCATTTCGTCTATGAGCAGCAGCGCCACGCCAGCGCTGCGGCAGTTCCGAACTGGAGGGACGCCGTTGTCCTCGTCAACACCTTCTCCAAATCGTTCGGCATGACGGGCTGGCGGATCGGTTACATGATCGCGCCGCGCGACGTGTGCACGGAGGCGATCAAGATCCAGGACGCGATGGTGATCTGTGCACCCACCATCGCGCAGGTGGCGGTCGAGGCGGCGATCCGCCACGACTGGACATATCCGCTCTCGTTTGGCGACGAACTCGCGGCTCGCCGGTCGATTCTGATCCAGGAGCTCTCGAACATTCCGCATCTGCACTGGACGCCTACCGACGGCGCTTTCTTTGCGTTCGTGCGGGTCGACGGTTGTACTGACTCGGATCGGCTGGCCGATGAGCTCCTCGAGCAGGTACACCTCGTCACGATCCCTGGCCGCACCTTCGGAGCAGCGGGAGAAGGCTATCTTCGAATCTCGTATGGAGCCGTGAACGCCCGCGATCTGCGAGAAGGCATGTCGCGGCTGAGGCAGTTCTTCGATCGCTGGTGCTCCTGATCGAGGCTGTGCGCTCTCAGACTACGACGTCGCGCGTATCAGGCCACATCGACCAAAATCTTTCCGTGCTGCCGACCTTTCGATGCACTGAGGGCGTCCTCGATCCGGACGAAGGGGTAACGGCCAGTGATCATCGAGCGTGGGTCAATTCGCCCCGCAGCCATCAAGCGCAGGACATGGGGATAGGTACCCATACCAGCGTTTCCCTTCGCGAATACGACGCGAGTGCGCTTGACCTGCAGCGGCTCGGGAAAGATGGAGACGTGGGCGGCATCGCGCCCGATCACGAGAATGGTTCCCGTCAGCGCAACCGATGACTCCATTGCGGGAAATGTATCGGTGAAGGCGCCTGCGGCCTCGACGAGCAGATCTGCACCGGCTCCGTGGGTCTCTTCCATCAAGACCTCGTCGGCCTTGGTCGTGCGAGGGTCGTGCGCCGAATCGGCACCCAGTGTCAGCGCGAGGCGCCGTCGCTCCGAGGACACCTCGAACACGACGATGCGTGCCGCGCCTGACGCACGCAGCAACGCGACGGCCGCGAGACCGATTGGCCCGGCGCCGTACACACCCGCGAACGTGCCGGGCGCAATCCCGCCTGCAGCATGAACGATCGCGTTGTACACGACCGTAAACGGTTCGACCAGAGCGCCGCAGTCGAAGAGCTCGCCGTCGGTCGATACTCGCCGACGGATAGCCGAGATCGGCCAGCAATTACGCGCTGGCACGCGGACGTACTCGGCAAAGCCTCCGTTCAGGCTGAAGCCGATCTCGTCCAGGTTCTCGCAGTGATTCGGGCGATTCGTGCGGCACGGATAGCACATGCCGCATCGCACCATGTCCTCGATCGTCACAGGATCTCCGATGCCGATGCCCGTCACGCTGCGGCCGACGTCGACGACCTCGCCGGCCAATTCGTGTCCCAGGATGGTTGGGAACCGCGTCAACCCTGGATACCTGATGTACCCGTCACGATCCGTTTCGAAGAAGTGCAGGTCCGAACCACAGAATCCGACCCTCCGCTGCCTGATGATCACGTCCTCGGGACCAGGTTGGGGATCGTCGACATCCTTGAAGGCGCCGCGCGGATGCCGCCAGACGCTGCTGCCGATGAGAGCCTTGCGCGTGTCCTGTTCCACCGGCGAGAGCGGATAGTCCGGGCGCGGATCCCAGGTGGCGTCGAGGACGAATGCTTTCATGACACGGCCTCGCTCACGATCTTCGAGGCTTCGAGCAGTTCCTCTCGCGCGGAGAATACCTTGTCAATCGCGTCGCCGTACTGCTCGATCAATGCAGGCGGCTGGCAGTAGATCGGCGCGAGTTCGGAGCAGATCACCAGCGAGTTGTCGACCAATTCCTGCGTGCGCGGGTAGTCTTCGACTCGGTACCGATACTCTGCATGTGCGATTGTCCAGGGGTATCCCCGTCCATAGCCGTCGCGCACCTGGAAGATTGGGTGGGCCGGCAGCGGAGCGTCCAGCCAGGTCGACGCGTCAACGCCCTCGGCCGTGAGAACTGCCTGCATGAGATCCCGAAAGACACATCCTCGAAACGGAAGGTCCAGCTCCTCGGGTCGGAGCCGCACGCGATATTTGTGATACACCGTTTCGCGGTCGTGGGGCACAAAAGGCGGCTCGACGCCACGGATGTCAGTCAACCGCTTCGTGAGAGCGCGGCCGCTTGACACCGCCTGCGCATTGTATTGGGGCAGCCGCTGCAGCTGGGAACGCGCGAAAGCCGACACCATTTCCTGCGTCCGATAGTTCCACGCGATGAGATGCTGAAACCGCATCGTGCGATCGGAGGCGGGCAATTTCTCGCCTACCATCCGCACCATGTTTGCGCGGGCGCGGAATGTCTCATCGCTGGTCGCGAAAAGTCCGCCTTCCCCGGCCGGAAAGTTCTTCGTCCCGTTCAGACTAAAGGCTGCCATATCGCACAGCGAGCCGACGGGTCGCCCCTTGTAACGGGCGCCAGGCGCCTGGCATGCGTCCTCGATCACGATCAGGCCGTAGCGCCTTGCGATGGCATCGATCGCATCCATGTCGGCGGGTACGCCGTGGATGTGCACAGGGAGGATCGCTTTCGTTCGAGAAGTCACACGCCTGTCGACATCGGTCGGATCGATGTTGAACGTTCGCGGTTCGATGTCGGCAAAGATCGGCACCGCTGACTGATGGAGGACCGCAACGGGCGTCGCGAGAAACGAGAACGCGCTCGTGATCACCTCGTCGCCAGGTCCGACGCCAGCCGCGGCCAGCGCCATGTGAATGGCGGCCGTTCCACCGTTGCACGCCAGGACGTGTGAGACGCCGACGAAGTTGGCGAACTCCTGTTCGAGCGCCGTCGTCTCGGGAGCGATTAGCCCATCGTCACCCGAGATTGCCCACAGGGGGCCACGATCGAGCACACGCATGACGGCGTGGCGATCGGCATCGGTGACAATCGGCCACTGCACTTTCAGAGACGAATCGACCGCCGGCCGGCCGCCCAGAAGGGCCAGCCTCTTTCCGGTCATTCCCATGAACGCGTCCGCTCGTCGACCAGGCGGCGAAGCTTTCGCGCGGTGCGCAGCGTGCCGGACTCCGAGAACCGGAAGTCGAACTCGAAGAGCCCGAGCTGGTAGTTGCGCCACGAGTCGGGGATCCGTCGCGCCACTCGGTCTTTAATCGCCTGGATCACGGCGTCAGGTGAGGCGCCGTTCTGCAGTTCGAGCCGAAACTCGATCAGATCGCGGTTTCCGGCGCGGGTGACGCCCACCTGCCAGTCACGTGTCACCGATGGGACGTCCTCGAGAAGTTGCTCGAAGAACCACGGGCTGAGATTGCCCATCCCACAGTTGACCATTTCATCCGAACGGCCGCGAATCTTCGCAATCCGACGGGCGGATTTGAGAACGCAGGTACAGGGTTCGGTCAGGAACTTCGTGATGTCGGTCGAACGGTAGCGAATGAGCGGCATGATCTTACGCGACAGGGTCGAATAGACCAGTTCGCCGTATCCTTCGGCGCCCTGATCGACGATCTCGCATAGCAGGTTGAAATCGTCGACGTGATAGCCACGCTGGGCCGTGCATTCCGTGCCGACCTGCCCGAACGATTCCGTTTGTCCGTACCCGATATAGACGCGGGACTTCCACACGCTCTCGATGTAGCTGCGCGTGCTGTCGCTCATGTTCTCGCCGCCGACGTAGAAGAACTTGACGGGCCATGCGCCGAGGACCCGCGCGATGTCCGTGAGCACGGCCAGCCATGAAGGTTCGACGAATAGCACGTTGATGCCATACGGCTGCACCCGATCGTAGAACTCCGCCGGGGGGATCTTGGCGGCCGTGACGTGAAAGCAGCCGAGACGATCGAGAGCGGCGCGCAAGGTGAATGGCGCATTCCAGAAGGAGTAATCAAAGGCATCGACGACCCGATCCTCCCGCCGCAAACCCAACGCGTACAGGCCGACGGCGCCATCACGTCCCATGTCCGCGGCCTCCCGCCGCGAGAAGTAGACGCGCTTTCCCGTGGATGCGGTTGTTCCAGTGGTTTCGAACGCAAGCTCCGGCCGCCCGCACAGAAACTCCTCAATCGGGTTTTCACGGAGATCCTGTGCGGTCGTGAAGAAGGTTCCCAGATCTTCGGGACCGCGGACGGCTCGGACGTCCAGACCAATTTCCCTGAAGCGCCGTCGATAGAACGGCGAACGAGCGGACACAAACCGTACCAGGTCCACAAACTTCCGGCGACGGATCGACGCTGCGACCGGCGGAGAGATCCACGTGGCCACTCGGACCCGAAGTGCTACGTTGTCCCGGATGATGAGATCGTCGAAAAGCTCAGGCAGTCGGGCGAACATGAATACACGATGAATTCGATCGGCACCGGAAGGGCTTAATATTGTCTTTTTAAAATTCCTGCCGCCAGCGCAGGTTGGGCATCATACAACACGTCATAGGACACGACTCTGCCGTGGCTACATTTCGGACTGGATTTGATCAACGAACGCCTCGCGTCGGGGTCTTGTTCGCGGGACTCGGCGCAATCAGCACGACGCTCATTGCCGGTGTAGCGGCAATCAAACGCGGACTCGCCAAGCCGGTTGGTTCGCTTGCCCAGCTCGGCACACTCGACGTCGGTACCAAGGCCGAGCCGCAGTACGTGAACATCAAGGATCGGATCACCTTGGCGCGGCTCGACGATCTGACGTTCGGGGCGTGGGATGTCATCGATACCGACGGCTACCAGGCGAGCGTGCGGGCGGGCGCGCTGGAGCCGGACTTGATCGAGGCGGTTGCGCCCGAATTGGCGGCCGTTCGTGCGTGGCCTGGCGTGTTCGATCAGCGTTTCCTTCGTCGTGTGCCCGGCGCGTTTCACAAGACCGGCACCGATTTCATGGACCTCGTCGAGCAAGTCCGCGCCGACATCGCAGGGTTTCAACGCGAGCGAGCGTTGACAAGCTCTGTGGTCCTCTGGTGCGGCAGCACCGAAGCATTTCTCGAACCGTCATCCGCGCACGAAACGCTCGAAATGTTCGAGGCCGCGTTGCGGGCCGGCGATCACGATGTGATTGCACCGAGCATGGTCTACGCCTATGCGGCACTGTCGATGGGGGTGCCGTTCGTCAACGCGACGCCCAGCCGGACGGCGGATATCCCCGCGCTCATCGAACTGGCACTCGCGAATTCGACCCCGACGGCAGGCAAGGACCTGAAGACAGGCCAGACGTTGATCAAGACGATTCTTGCGCCGGGGTTACGCGATCGAATGCTGGGTCTGCGGGGCTGGTACTCGACCAACATCCTCGGGAATCGCGACGGCGAGACGCTCGACGACCCGGACGCGCTCAGGACGAAACGCGAATCCAAGCTGGCGGTCCTGGACTCGATTCTTCGGCCGGACCTCTATCCCGACCTTTATCAGAATCTGTCGCACCAGGTGCAGATCACCTACTACCCGCCGCGGGGGGACAACAAGGAGAGCTGGGACGCGATCGACCTTTTCGGCTGGCTCGGCTATCCGATGCAGCTGAAGATTGATTTCCTCTGTCGCGACAGCATTCTGGCGGCCCCGTTGCTGCTCGACTTGATCCTGTTCATGGATCTCGCCAAGCGCAAAGGCCTGGGCGGCCCTCAGGAATGGTTGTCGTTTTATTTCAAGAGTCCCGTTTGCCTCAATGGACACAGGGCCACGCATGAACTGAGCCTGCAGCTCGCGCACTTGAAAGGCCAGCTCAATCGATTCGTCGAGGATTCGGCGCCTTGCGAAACAGTCGATACGCTGTCGACGTGAGGTCCGCGTGTCGGGATTACCGCTGGAGGGACGAAGCGCATTGGTCACGGGCAGTTCGCGGGGAATCGGCCGCGCAATCGCCCTCAAATTGGGTCGTGCGGGCGCCGCCGTCGCGGTGAACTACGTCACGCGCGAGCGTGAGGCGCAGCAGGTGGTCGACGAGCTGGGTTCGCTCGGCCGTCGGTCGTTCGCGATGCAGGCCGATGTCAGCAAGCAGGATCAGTTAGGAGCCCTGTTCGATCGAGTCGCCAGCGAGTGGGGCCGTCTCGATATCTACGTGAACAATGCGATCGACGTCGCGTCCTTCGGGCCGGTGATGCGCCTCCGCGCCGAAACGTGGCGACATACGATCGACAGCCACGTGACGACGTTTCTGCTCGGCGCGCAGCGCGCGGCGCGTCTCATGCAGGGCGGCACCGGCGTGATCGTGGCGATCTCGAGCCTCGGGTCGCGGACCTACGTGAGGGATTATGCGCCGATCGGCGTGGGCAAAGCGGCGATTGAAGCGCTGACGCGATATCTTGCGATGGAGCTGGGCCCCGCAGGGATCCGCGTGAATACCGTGTCCGCTGGTCCGATCGAAACCGACTCGCTGCGGCAGTTCAAGACGTTCGATCAGATGAAGGACGCATCGATACGATTTTCACCAGCCAGACGAATGGGCCAGCCCGACGACGTCGCCGATGTGGTTGCGTTCCTGTGTTCGAACGATGCCCGATGGATTTGCGGCCAGACGTTGATCGTGGATGGGGGGTTCTCACTGCTCGGTGGGCATTAATCAAGACACTTTCATAAAAGAGCCGCATATGGTTGATAACTCTGAGGTGCAGCAGATTCGTGATTCCGTCGACGCCATTCTGAACGTTCGCCACGATGAAATTTACGGAACCGTCCGGCAGTGCGTCGCCGAGGTGCTCAGCATCGATCCGGCCAAAGTCAGCCCGCACGCATCACTGATCGATGAGCTTGGGGCCGAATCGATCGATTTTCTCGATCTGATTTTCAGACTTGAATCGGCATACGGGATCAAGATTCCGCGCGACGGCATTCGCCTGGCCGCGCAGGACGGCCTGAGCGACGGATTCGAGCACGCAGGCATCGTGACCGCTGCCGGGCTCGAACGTCTGCGGGTACTTATGCCGGAGGTGGACGCCGCGCGGCTGACGTCTGGATTCCGTTCGCACCAGATTCCGGGTTTGTTCTCGCCGGAAACGTTCGTGCGCCTCGTGGCGTGGCGCCTGGCTTCACAGGCCGGCGCTGCCTAGGCCGCGTCGGCGGCAGCGAACGGCGCGTCGTGACCCGGAATGATTGTCAGACCAGACTGGAGCAGGGCCCCGCGCGTGGCCTCGAACTGCGAGCGCGAGTGCGGGATCATCGTACGGACTTTGGCACCGTAGCTCCTGGCGAGAATGGCGTCTCCCGCGATGATGACGGGCGGCGACGCTGCAACGCGAATCGAAATGTGATGCGGAGTGTGCCCCGGCGTGGGGATGACATCGAGTCCGGCGGGGAGATTCGACGTCTCGAGCCATCGGAAGCGCTCCTCGCGGCCCACGCGATCCCGGTTCCACATCAGGCGGGCGATTCGAGTCACCTTCCGTATCGTCCGCGGCGCGATTCCAGACGCAGGAAGCTCAGGATAGAATCTCGCGGCGGCTTCCTCGGGTGCGCGCGAGGCAAACACGGCGTCGTAGAACGCAAACGTCCATTGCAGCTCGTCCTTCGACAGCGCGATCGCTGCACGCGGGAACACGACGTTGTTGCCACAATGATCGACGTGCAGGTGGGTATTGACGACGAGATCCACGTCCGCGGGATCGACTCCTCGCGCGCGGAGCGCATCGAGGAGGGAGCGCTCCTGTATCGACAGACCTGTGTCGATGACCACGCGGTGCGAACCGTTGGTCACGAGCGTACAGCTCGAGGAATAGCTCGTCCCTTCAAGGAGCGACTCCACCTTCCACCCCGAGGACACGCGCGCGATGGTAGCACGCGCACCTGACGGACATGCGCTTCGTGCTTGTTGATGAAATAGAACGCCTCGACGTTGGCAGCCGCGCGGAAGGCTACAAGCGCATCGCGCCCGACGAGGACTATTTCGTCGATCACTTTCCCGGGTATCCGCTGGTCCCCGGAGTCCTGATCGTCGAATCCCTCGCCCAGCTTGGCGGACGGCTGGTCGAAGCCTCGGTCCGCGCCGCTGCCGGCCGTCGCGTGCTGCCGATGCTCGCGCGAATCGAGAACGCGAAATTCCTCCAGCCGGTACGGCCCGGCGATCGTCTCGATCTCGAAGTCGATCTCATTGCGCTTGGTGACGATATCGCGCGTGTGGCCGGCCTCGCTCGCGTCGGCGGCCGAAAGGTCGCGACCGCGAATGTCATGTACGCCATGCTCGACACGGCAGGCGCGGCGGCGCCGCTCACGCACGATCAGGTGGCTGCGCTGGAGAGCTGGTCGGCGCGGCTCTGGGCCGAGTTGAGGCCGTCCGGCAAAGGTTCGACCGACGGTGAGCGCTGATGAGCAACGAACGCAGGCGCGTTGCGGTGACGGGAATGGGCGCGGTGACGCCAGTCGGATCGACGATCGACCGGATGTGGAGCAGCCTCGTCGCGGGACGCTCGGGTGTCGACTACATTCGACGCTTCGACGCGAGCACATTCCCGACGACGTTCGGCGCCGAGGTGAAGGATTTCGACGACACGCGCCTGCCGGCCGATCCGGCGTTGCGCAGCCTGCTCGATCGGAAGAATTCGTTTGGCTGGGTGGCCGCAGCCGAGGCTCTCTCCGATTCGCACCTCTTGGACTCGCCGCCGCCGCGCGTCGGTGTCGCGATCGGTACTGAATCGCGCCGTCCCGAGCTGCTCGAACGTCTTGCGAGCGGCGACATGTACCTGGCGTCCGACGATCACTTGCGGTACGCGCCGTTTCTGGTCGTTGGAGCGCTCGCGAGCCATTACTGCTTCACCGGCCCTCAACTGACGGTATCGACGGCGTGCACGTCCGGAACCCAGGCGCTCGGCGTCGCATACGAGGCGATCCGACGCGGCAGAGCCGATGCGATGCTGGCGGGCGGCTGCGACTCGCTGATCGATCCGCTAATGCTGACCGGTTTCAGCCTCCTCGGGGCGTTGTCCACGCGCAACGACTCACCGCAGACAGCCTCGCGTCCCTTCGACCTGCAGCGTGATGGCTTCGTCCTCGGCGAGGGCGCGGGCATGCTCGTGCTCGAGGAATTCGACCACGCAGTCGCGCGCGGCGCGCCCATCCACGGCGAGATCTGTGGTTACGCCTCGTCGTCGAATGCCTATCGAATTACTGATTCGCCGCCCGACGGTCAGGGTGCCTACCTCGCGATGAAACGCGCCGTTGCGGATGCCGGGCTCGATCCGGGCGACATCGAGTACATCAACGCACATGGCACGTCGACGCGACAGAACGATCGCAGCGAGACGACCGCGATCCGACGCTGCTTCGGTGCGTACGCGCCGCGCGTACCGATCAGCTCGACGAAATCGATGATGGGACACCTGGTCAATGCGGGCGGTGCCGTGGAGGTGATCGTCTGTCTGCTGACAATCCGCCACGGGGTGATCACACCGACCATCAACTACGAAGTCGCGGATCCCGAGTGCGATCTTGATTACGTCCCCAACGTCTCGCGGCGGCAGCGCGTCGCTCGGGCGCTGTCGAACTCATTCGGGTTCGGCGGCATCAATGCCAGCGTCGTCGTGGGACCGGGCCTTCGCGAGTAATGCGCCGCGTCGCTGTCACGGGGATCGGGCTCGTCAGCGCGTTTGGCTGCGATGCTGAGACGGTCTGGCGGGCGTTGTGTGCGGGCGAATCGGCAACCCGCCAGCTCGATGCCATCGACGGCAACCACGTCGCAGGTGCGATCGGTGCGCCGGTCGCGGGTTTCTCGCCTCGCGAATACATCGATGGCAAGCTGTTGCGGCTGATGACGCCCGCTGTCGGGTTTGGCGTCGCCGCCGCGGAGCTTGCAGCACGAGACTCCGGACGTGATTTCGCGGCGGTGGATCCGACTCGGTTGGGCGCGTTCGTGGGATCGAGAGGACACAGCTCGGACCGGCAGGATCTGCTGGCCGGGGTGCAGCTGGCCACGGAGAACGGCCACTTTCGTCTCGACCGGTATGGGGCGGAGGGCCTCGCTCGGGTTCACCCGATGTGGCTTCTCAAGGGACTCGCGAACAACGTGCTGTATTTCATCTCGCTGAAATACAACGCCCAGGGCATGAACAACAACGTATCGATGGGCGGCATAGCGGGGACCATGGCCATCGGCGAGGGTTTCGAAGCCATCCGGCACGGCGACGTCGATGTGGCCTTTGCCGGTGGCTACGACTCCTGCCTCGACGCCGATCGCCTCGAGATGTTTTCGCGCGCAGGACTCTTCGCGTCTTCCGATGATCCTCGGCGTGCCAGCCAGCCGTTCAGCGCGACCAGGACCGGCTTCGTTCCCGGAGAGGGTGCCGCCATGTTCTTGATGGAGTCGCTCGACCTCGCGCAAGCGCGGGGCGCGCGGATCTACGGTGAGCTGCTCGGATACGGGAACGCCACCGGGCGATCATCGCCAGCGGCGACGCGCGCTTCAGCCGAAGGGTTTGCGCGGGCGCTCGAAGTCGCCATGAGAGACGCCGCCGGCGTGTCGGCGGATGCGGTTTTCGCCCACGGTTTTGCGACGCGTGAAATCGACGCGGAAGAAACGCGCGGTTTGAAGCGTGCGTTCGGCGCGGCCGCCGAAACCATTGCCGCTCCGGCGGTGACGTCGATGATCGGCTACACGTTCGCCGCGTCCGGAGCGCTCCAGGCGGCAATCGCGCTCCTGGCGCTTCGCGATGGACGACTTCCCCCGACGATCAATCTGGTGGAGCGCGATCCCGCCTGCGATCTCGACTATGTTGCGGGCACCGAGGCGAGACCTGCGACGCTGAACGCTGTCGCTGTGAACACCGCAAACCTCGCCGGTGCGCATGCCGCGCTGCTCATAGGAAAGGTCACATGAACGTGGCAGCCACTCCTCGTCCGGTCGTGCTCGTGACCGGCGGAACGGGAGATCTCGGGCGCGCGGTCTGCCAGCGACTTGCGGCCGCCGGCTCGTTCGTCGCGGTTCACTATCGGCGTAACGAGACCGCCGCTGCCGAGCTCGTTCAATCGATCGCCACGAGCGGAGGAGAGGCGTACGCGCATCGAGCGGATCTCTCGGTCTCAGACGGCCCCACCGATCTCGTTGACGCCGTCATGGCCGCCCACGGTCGCATCGACGTACTCGTGAACAACGCCGGCATCGTCCAGGACTCGCTGTTGTTCGCCATGAGCGACGAGATGCTCGACGCCGTCATCGATCTGAATCTGAAGTCGGTCTTTCGCGTCACGCGCGCAGCTGCGCGTCACATGATGTCGGCCAAGCGCGGCGTTATCATCAATATCTCGTCGGCCGCCGCGTCTAAGCCGGGGCGAGGGCAATCGAACTACTCCGCGGCAAAGGCAGGTCTTGAGGGCTTTACGAGAGCGATGTCGGTCGAGCTCGCATCCAAAGGGATTCGCGTCAACGCCGTGGCGCCCGGGATCATCGACAGCGCGATGACGCAGCGTGTCCGCGACGCGGCCGGCCAGCAGATCCTGGATCGCATTCCGCTGCGACGCTTCGGTCTGCCCCGCGACGTCGCCGCCGCCGTCGCCTTTCTCGCTTCTGACGATGCGGCGTACATCACGGGGGAAGTGCTGCACGTCGACGGCGGCCTGCGGTAAAGGCGCAGAACCATGCGCCGTCGTGCTTTCGTGACCGGTCTCGGAGTGGTCAGTGCGCTGGGTGTCGGCGTCGACGTGTTCTGGCGGCGGCTGCAGCGCGGCGAAACCGGACTGACGGTTGCCGGGCCGCCGCTCGCCGCGCAAGGCGCGCGCGTGGTGGGGGCGGTGCGCGAGTTCAACGGCGCGGAGTACCTCAGGAACGAGCGACACGCCCGGATTCTGAATCGAAGCTTCGAGCTGCTCGTCGCGGCGGCTGCCCTCGCCGCTGCCGATGCGTCGCTCTCCTCCTCGCCGATCACGCCGCAACGGCTGGGCGTCTCGATCGGAATCGGTCCAATCGATCAGTTCACCGACGATCTGCTGGCGGCGGCCGGGAAGGCACAGACGCCGTCGGGGCTCGATTTGCGACGGTTCGCTGACGCCGCCGCCAATATGTATCCGTTGCGACGGCTGCGCCTCCTACCGAACATCGGCGCGGCGCTGCTGTCGATCGAGCACAACGCGATGGGTCCCGGGCTGACGCTCGTGAGCGGACACGCGACGGGGCTGCAGGCCGTTTCGGAAGGGCTCGCGATGATTCGCGACGGCCGGGTTGATGCAGTGCTCTGCGGCGGCGTCGACGCCCGCCTCACGCCGACGGGGTTGAGAATCTTTGGCGAGTTGTGTCCACTGTCGCCCTCGGCCGATCCCGATCGGGCCTGTCGCCCCTTCGATCGCGATCGCAATGGCGTGGTGGCTGGTGAGGGCGCTGCGGTTCTCGTGCTCGAAGCCGAAGAGTCTGCGCGCGCGCGCGCCGTCGAGCCGTACGCCGAATTGCTGCACTGTGCGTCCGCGGGTCCGACAGAGGGCGGGTGTGCTGAGTCGATGCGACGCGCGATGCACGTTGCCGCCGCTCGGCCCTCGGACGTGGTCGTCGCCCATGGCGAGGGGGGCATCCAGTCGGATCGGCTCGAGGGGGCCGCGCTTGATCTCATTTCTCCACGCTGCATCACGTCGCTGCAGCCGGCGATCGGGCACACGATGAACGCCTGCGGCGCCATGAACCTTGCCGCTGGGTGTCTGATCCTGGCTGATGACTGCGTGCCGCCGATTCGATCGCTGGAATCCGCTGAGACGACCCTTCCGTTTGCCCAACATGACGTTCGCGCCTCGTTTCATTCCGTACTCGTCAATGCGATTGAGCCGGACAACGTCGCCAGCTCCGCGCTGCTCGTGCGCGTATGACCATTCGAACCACCCGAAATCGCGTCGTCGTCACTGCCGCGCGCGTGCTCAGCCCGCTCGGCGCAACGTGGAGCGAGACGCTACTCGCGCTGCACGCAGGCAAGAGCGGTATTGGCCCGATCACGCGCTTCGATGCCTCGGGGTTTCCAGTTCAAATCGCCGGGGAGATTGTGGGCTGGCATCCTCCGAACAACGGGACGACGCGCATACAGGCGATGTTCGACGCGGTCGCGGCGTGCGCGGAGCCGGTCCTCAAGACAGCCGACCTCAGACGTGTCGGCGTGTCGCTGGGACTTGGGAAGGAGCCGATTGCGCTGGAGACGCTCGCAGCCATGGAGTCGCTGGACCCGCACCGCGAGCTCGCGCGTGATTATGCCGGCCAGGCCGCACGGCTCGCGCGTTGCCTCGGGGTCCGGGGACCTCATTTGTCCGTCTATACCGCCTGCGCGTCCGGCAACGATGCGATCGGGCTCGGTTACGAGACGCTGCGACGCGGGGACGCGGACGTGATGCTGTGCGGCGCAGCGGATTCCCAGATTGCGCCGGTGCCATTGCTCGAGTTCGCGTTGCTCAACGCGCTGGCCACGCCCGACTCGCACGACGGCGCACAGCCGCGCCCGTTCGATCGGCGGCGGAATGGATTTGTGATCGGCGAGGGGGCGGCCATGTTCGTGCTCGAGACCCTCGCCCATGCCGACCATCGCGACGCCCCGATCATCGGAGAGATCGTCGGTTACGGTGCGTCGATGGACGCTCATTCGCTGACTCGCAGCCATCCGCTGCGCGATGGCACGGCGATGGCGATGCAGGCAGCGCTCGCGTCGGCAGGCATGACCGCCGGGCAAATCAGCGCCATCAATGCGCACGGCACCGGAACCGTCCTGAACGATCAAGCCGAGACGGAGGCGATTCACCGTGTGTTCGGAAACCGCGCACGGCGCGTGCCGGTCAGTGCGACCAAGTCGATGACGGGGCATCTGATCGCCGCCGCAGGCGCCGTCGAGCTGGCCTTCTGCCTCATGGCGCTCGAGCGGCAGTTCGCGCCGCCGACGATCAATTACGAGGCGCCCGACCCCAGCTGCGATCTCGACTACGTGGTGGAAGGATCGCGTGAGATGCCGCTCCGCGCGATCATGTCGAACGCATTCGGGTTCGGAGGCCAGAATTCAGTGCTGATCGTGTCGCGGTTCGAGGACTAGAGGTGAGTCGCCGCTCGGCACCAAGCGGCGCCGTCGTTCTCGACGGACGAACCACCAGGCAATCCAGACGCCGACAGCAAGCAGAAGTACCACGAGCCAGGACCCGAGACGCATGTTTTCGGCGGTCTCGGCTCCCAGAAACGCTGTAGCGAGATTTGCCGGTATAAGACCCACGCTCGTCAGCAGCACAAAGGGGACGATCGGCATGTGCATCATGCCAGCTGCATAGCTGACGGGATCGCACGGGATGCCAGGGACCCAGCGTCCGAGGACGACAGCCCATCGTCCTCGCCTGGCCATGAGCCGCTCGGCGGCATGGAGGCTGCTGGGCGGAAGCAGGCGCTCCGCAATCGCACGACCGAGACCGGCGCCGATGACGTACGCTGCGACCGCCCCCGCCAGTGCTCCAATGAACGAGATCACAGTGCCACGCCAGAGTCCGAAAACCAGACCGTTCACGATCATGAGGATCGTGACCGGCACGGGAATGGCCGTCGCCGCGGCGATCATGAGCAAACACGACATGATCGGCGCCCAGGTGCCAAGCGACAAAAGATACTGCTGAAACTGGACGAGTTGACCGGTGGCGAGCAAATACAACCCATGAAGGAACGACATGCGCACGCTCGGAATCCCGACCACGATCACTGTCAGCACAATAAGTGCCGTTCCCGCATGACGTCTCATTTGGTCGATTCTTTGGAGCGCCACCCTCATGGCTCCCCTCGCCTCGCGACTAGCGCACACTGGCGGCGATTTCGGCCGCGATCGATTCGTGGTCGTTGCTCGTCGAGGGTCCGCGCTCCTGCCAGGAGGGAACGTCGAGATTGTAGCGGTGCTCAGCAAGCGTCAGTCGATTCTTCACGGCGAAGTCGTGCTGATCGAGCTGAAACAGGACCGAGACCATGGAGATCTCACCGCGTTCGATGTGAGGCTTGAGGTCGTGTACGAAGCACAGCCCTTCATGATCCCCCTGTAGTCTGAGCGTTGCTGCGATCTTGTAGTAGATCGCCATCTCCATGAGCTTCGACTGAATCATCCGTGCGTTGGTTTGCTTCGAGGCAGCGCCGAGGAGGCGCTTCTTGATCTGTTCGTAGCTGAGCACCTGATCGACGAGATCGATGAACCCCTTCTGCAGGTCAATCGGTCGCATCTTCATCGGCACAAAGACCGTGTGATGCGCGTCATACATGCGCGGCTTCACAGTGAGCAGCCGCCCTTCCATGAGGTATCGCTTCCACTGCTTGCCAATCGGCGTCAGGATGTTGAAATACGGAAACAGGATGTTGTTGCGGTCGAAGAAATTGAACGCCGCCTCGAAGACCTGGGGCGTCTCGGCGTCGGTGCCGAAGATGAAGCTCGCGATCACCTCCATCCCGTATTCCCGCATTCGTGCGACTGCCTCGTCGTAGTCGAACGCCACGTTGTGGAACTTCTTGTACGAGCGCAGGACCTCGACGCTCGTGCTCTCGAGCCCGATGAAGATGTTGTAGAAGCCCGCTTCGCGCATCAGCCGGAGGGCTTCGGTGTCCTTCGAGACGTTGATGGTCAACTGCGATCCGAACGACGCGCGGAACCTCGGGTATCGCTTGTTGAGTTGAATGATCGCCCTGCAGATAGCTTTGAACTGCGTCGGATTGCCGAAGATATTGTCGTCCACGAAGAAGATCGCGCGTCGTGCGATTCGGCCCATCAGATCGTACTGGTAGATCCGCTCGAGCTCCGCGACGACGGATTCGGGCTTTTTGTAGCGCATCGTGTGCCCGAGCATCACTACGATGGAGCAGAACTCACAGTCGAACGGACAGCCGCGGCTGGCCTGAAGTGTCAAAGAGACGTGGCGTAGCCAGCGCATCCGATTCGGCCTGGGCAGGTGTGTCACCTGCGCCATATCGGTCTTCTGCGGCTGCTCATAAACCTGCTTCAGCGTGCCGTCGCGCGCGTCGGCGAGCATCTCGGCCCAGACGTACTCCGCCTCGGACGCACAGATCGCATCTGCATGAATCAGCGCGTGATCGGCCACCATATAGGGGTAGTACCCGCCCATCACGACCTTCACGCCTCGGCGGCGGAATCGATCGGCGATCTGGCAGGCACGCGTCGCGTTGGTGACCATCACCGTTAGGGCGACGAGATCGTACGCGCCATCGAAATCGATGGTGTCCAGGTTTTCGTTGACGACGGTCAGATCGACCCAGTCCGGCGTAAGCGCGGCGAGGGTTTCGAGCCCATTGAATGCGAGTCCGTAGGAACGGATGCGAAACGGCCAGACCAGCAGGCCATGGACCTGCTCCTGGCTGAACTGCGTGCGCACCTGGGAATCCACGTCTCGGCATGGATAGACCAGCAGCACCCGAAACTTATGAGCCACAGTGGGAATTCAGGACGCATCCTAGCATCGAATCGGTTTTCGCGCCGTCCGCAAGTCCCGAGTGAGGGCAGGTTTTATGGGGGACAGCTCATCTTCACGATTTCGTAGCGCTTGTGTTTGAAAGCGCTGACCCACTCATCAACTGAATGGGCGGAATCGCGGCGCGTAAAACGAGCCGTCTCGAACAAATCGCGTAGCTGAGCGTCGGAGAGCTGGACGAGCAAATCGGCGAGGAATTTCCGACCGGCCTCGCTGATGCGCGGATCATCGAGCGTCCCGCTAACTGAGCCAGACAAATGGCCGACGCACATGGCTTTCCCGTCGGACCGCCAGACCTGCGTCTGCGACCATTTCTCAAAGTTGACACTGCTCGGCACGTTGCGACTGAACACGTTTCCGTGTCCAAATGTGTTGCCCAGATCGCGAACCATCATGAAGGGATGGGCGCATTCCTCGTTCTCAGCGTGGACCGCCGACCGTCCTGTGTTGTACGACCGCTGCTGGACCCCGCGGAATTGCTCGTCGAGACATGTCAACGCTTGATTGGATCGCTTCGAGTCAGTGTGCTGGACGAATACCGCCAGCAGCTTGAGGGCGTCACGCTGCGCGAGCGAAGCTCCGCCAGCCGCTTCGTCGACGAGATCGAGTTCCTTCCACGCCCAACCCTCGCGATGTGTGGTTTCGAGCTCATCGCCGGGCATTTTGCGCTCGATGGTGGCCGGATCGAAGAAGACTGACGTCCGGCTTTTCGCACCGACATTGTTCGCCCAAGGATTCTGCGGGCAGCCGCGGCACGCGACCTTGACGGGATAGGCCCGGTCGGCGCCGAACCCAAGCGCCCAGAACAATCGGGTCGCCGCGACCTGCGCATATACCTCGCCGTTGTGCGGACGGTATCGCACCTTTACGACGTCCTCGGGCGTCACCGCGCACCAGAACTTCGCTGTGTGTCCGCTTCGCGCGTGCACCATGTAGTCGCAAGAGACCGATTGCTCGGGCGCGAAGCTCCCAGGCCCGGGCGGACCGGCCTTCAGATTCATCGAGGGGATATCGGTCGGCATCCACACTTGTGCGCGACGAATCGCGTTCAGCCGGTCGGTGTCAGTGAATCGCGCCTGAACTGCTGCGGGTTCAGCTATCTCACGAGGCTGCTGAGCGGCCGAAGCGCCGCGCATCCACGACAGACAGCAGATAGCGGCAACGGACACTGCCACCGCACGAACGCGGCCTTTGGCGGAGATCATCACAGCAGGGGTCATCGACACCATTTTTCAAAGAACGACGTTGGGCCTCCGGAAGAGCGAACCATTTAGCCTCACACTGGAGTTCGGCTTAAGGTAGGGCAAACCTGGTTCCAGGCCCACGAGATACCAATGCAGGTTGACGAGCGTTTATTGCCGGGGTGGAATCGCCGCCAGGTGACCCCCGGTTGTGAGTTCGACACCTTTGACCCAGTCCGCGCCGCCGACGATCAACTACGAGGAGTCTGACCCCAGCTGCGATCTCGACTATGTGGTGGGAGGATCGCGTGAGATGCCGCTCCGCGCGATCATGTCGAACGCACTCGGGTTCAGAGGCCGGAATTCAGTGCTGATGGCGTTGCGGTTCGAGGACTAGATGTGGGTCGCCGCCCAGCTTCTTCAAACGCTCGGCTGCCGTCCTTTGTGAGTCCAGATCCTCAGGGGCCCAGTCGAGATCCACCGGAGCCGCGAGGATGCGACCGAGCAACGCACGTGCCTCGTCGAGCCGACCATCGGCTGCGACAACGTCCGCCAGGAACGACAAAGCCGTCTTGCTCTGCGGAAACTTGCCGAGAACGTACCGCAGGCGCTCTTCCGCCTTTGCGCGGCTGCCCCCGAGGAGCCGAGGCACCTCGAAATACCACTGCCCAAGGGCGGCGTCGGCCGAATCCTCCTGCCAATCCGGATCAATTGCGATGACCCGCTCAAGCTCGCTCTTGATTCGTCCTCGATACTTCAGCCCGTCTCGAATGCCGGAAGATTCGGCCAGCGCTCCCATGTCTGCGGCAAGCCAGAAGTGCCCTTCAGGTCGGTCTGGTATGAGGCGCACCGCCGTTTCGCCCGCCGCGATACCACGTTCGAGAGCGGGACGCCGCTCGGCATTCGGCGCGTGATTCGCGATCCAGTACGTGATGCGCGCCAGCTTCCATGCGGAATCGAAGTCTGACGTGGCGCGCGCCGACCAAAGCGCCGCCGCGCGTTTTGCACTGTCGAGATTCGTGCGCTCGCGATACAGCGCCTCCGGGTCAGCTGCCTTCAAGGCACTCTGTGAGAGACTCGTACTCGGCCAGCCTGCGAATGCGATGGCCAACCATACGGCGAGCTGACAAGATCGCCAAACAATGGTCATGATCTCTTCGACATCTCGGAGCCGTAGGATCGGCCGGACGAGCGATTGCGTCAAGACATGTCACGTCGAGGTGTGGTTCCTGGATCTCGATGCGCTGTCGAGCGACGCTTCACGGGGGATTGACATTCTCTCGGAAGACGAGCGGCGGCGGGCTTCGGCGTTTCATGCCGATCGTACAGGACGCCGATTCGCGGAATGTCGAGCGCGGCTCAGGCGGATTCTAGCCTCCCGGACTTCGGGGGATCCTGCAACGATTCGATTTCGCTACGGCCTCCACGGGCGGCCTGACCTTGTCGACAACCCGCTCGGCCTTCGATTCAGCGTGTCTCATTCGTCGGGGCGTGCGGCTATCGCGGTCACACGTCATCGCGATCTAGGAATCGACATCGAGGTGAACCGCGGGATCCACCATCTCGATTCGCTGGCGCAGCGTTATTTGGCGCCCGTGGAGATCGAGCAGCTTGCGCTTGCCGAGGACAGGGTCCGCGGGTTCTGGAAGACATGGACGCGGAAAGAAGCGTACGTCAAGGCGCTCGGGACGGGGCTCAGCGGACGAATCCGCGAATTCGCGGTATCGCTCTCGGAGCCAACCCGACTCCTGACCACCGGAAAACCGGACGACGATTCAGGGGACTGGGCACTGCTCGATCTGTCGCACGACGCGTTCATGGTTGCCCTTGCGGTTAGGGCGCGTAACCTGTCTGTTGATGTGCACCACCAATTCGATGATTGAGCTGGCGCGGCGTTCCCTTACGTTACCTGGACCGCCCGGACCACACGCAGCATCTCGTCGTGGACGCGTCCGTTGGACGCCAGCGTGTTGCCGTTCTCGTACGAGAACGGCCCGCCATCGAGTGCCGTCACCATCCCGCCCGCTTCACGCACGATCAACATGCCCGCCGCCGTATCCCAGGGCTTCAGGTTCCGATCCCAAAAGGCGTCCATGCGGCCAGAGGCGACATAGCAAAGATCCAGCGCCGCCGATCCCAGCCGTCGAATCGCCCTAGCGCGCACGGCATATTCCGACAGCAGGTTCTCCATGGCGCCTACCCGCACGCTCGCACCATGCGGAAAGCCGGTACCGAGAGTCGCGTCCTCAAGCCGGTCGACCGTCGAGACCTGGATCCGCTGGGCGTTGAGCCAGGCGCCACGAGTCCGCTCCGCCGTGAACAGTTCCCGCCGAGAGGGATCGTAGATCGCCGCGACTTCAATCTCCCCGTCCACTTCAAGCGCCAGAGAGGCGCAGAAAAACGGCAAGCCATGCGCATAATTCACGGTGCCGTCGATCGGATCGAATAGCCAGCGATGATTCGCGCCGCCAACCGGACGGGTCTCCGCCAACTCTTCCGCGAGCAGACTATGGCCGGGAAAGCGCTGCGCCATCGTTGCTCGAAACATCCGTTCGACTTCGAGGTCGACTTCGGTCACGATGTCGCCCCGCCCCTTCGGGTCGACACGAAAACCTGCGCCAAGACGGGCGACCTGGATCTCGCCCGCTCTCAGCACCGTTTCGACAGCTGCCTCAAGGAAGGTGTTGGATGTCTCGTGACTATTCGACAAGGCCCAGCATCGCGTCCAAAGTCTAACGTCTCCGCTTCCTTGATGAAACGAACCGCATCGTCGTCGAGCCGGAACCGGTCGAAGTGAACGGCAACACAGTCGTCGATGTCGATCTTCGCCCCTTTCAAGGAAGGGTGTCCCTGACATCATTACAGCAGCAACGTCTCGATGCGGTGTGCGTGCACCATGTCGATGCACGGCGACCAGGCGAATACGGTGAAGCGGCCGTCCTGTCCCGCGACCAGCGCCACCGAGTCGCGCTGATCGTGGACGAATTGTGCGGCTGACAGGTGCCTCGTGCCGCCGAACGTCGTCGGATTGATGACAATGGGCGCGTTGCCCTCGACAGGTTCGGTCACCGTCATCTGCTCGACCACCGGCTGTCCCCGGCGCCGCAGGATCTTCGCGCCGAAGGCCAGGATGTCGTAGCTGGAGGTCATCACGGTTGCGCCGTCCACGGCGGTGAGCCCGGCGACGGCATCGATCGCGCGCTTCAACGAGTCCTCCCATTCAGGATGCTGCGTTCGGTCGCTGGTGCTGGCGACCAGCTGCGACAGTTCCGAGAATGGCGGACGCGCGGCATAGGGAATCGGCTGCACGATCGAGTCGCGCCATGAGTCGGTCCATGGCGGCACCACAATCAGCAGGCCACCGCGGCGATGCGCTCGCATCGACACCGCGAGCTGCACGAGCACATCGACCTGGGATCCGGGATCCGGGATCCGGGATCCGCCGAAGCCAAGCAGCGTGCTGAGCAGCGTCGGGCAATCGGGCATCGTTGATGCCTTCTCGTCGATCACTTTGATGCGATCGCCCTCGAGCACAGCGACGTTGACGAACTTGGCTGCCTCGCGGCCGCGGCGATGCTTGACGACGATCAGCCCGGGCTCGACGACTTCGACAACGAAGCAATGTACCGGGATCGCCTGCACGGTGCCCCACACGGCCAGCTTCCCATCGAGATACGAGACGCCGAGGTGAATGCCGGGCCGCTCGACCGCCGGCGACACGCGAGTCAACACCGCGGGATCGAGCGGGAGCGGACGTTCGAGGACGAGCGGATGATGGGCCTCGGCCGGCGTCAGGAACGCGAGCGAGATTTTCGGCACGTAGGCTTCCTCGCGCCGCAGGCTCGCCCAGAACGCCGTGTCGATCATCGCCTCGATCGCCGCCTCGTCCGGAATCGTCTCGACAGCAACCGCCTCCGGTCCAGTATCGGGGTCCTGATGTGTGGAGAAATGCGTGTAAATCCGCGGAGCCACCGCTCGTGCCACCGCGTACGCACGTTCATTCATCCGTTCATTATCCCTTCGAACCTTTTGACGCCGCGGCGCCTCTTGGATAACAAGACGCCCTGTGACGACGTCCATCCAGGAAATGCAATGGGTGCTGCGGGCGCAGGTCGGCGATCGCGAGGCGCTCGAGCTGCTGCTGCGCAGCGTGGTGCCATCGCTGCGGCGCTACCTCACCGGCCTGGCCGGAAGCACCGACAGCGACGATCTCCTGCAGGACGTGATGGTCATCATCATCCGCAAGCTCGGAGGCCTGCAGGATCCGCAGGTGTTTCGCCCCTGGACGTTCCGCATCGCGAGCCGCGAAGCGTTCCGGCACCTGAAGAAGCGTCGCGCCTGGATGGAGAAGCATGAAGACGACTTCCATTTAGACAACCCGCCGACACCCGAGATTCATCCATCCGGCGAGGAGCTTCGGCAGCTTCTGGCGATCGCCGAAATCTCGCCGGCGAGCCGCGCCGTGCTGATGCTGCATTTCCAGGAGGATCTGCCAATCGCCGACGTTGCGGCAATTCTCGATATTCCCCTCGGAACCGCGAAGTCGCGCCTCGCGTACGGCCTCGCATCGATTCGTAAACACATGAAGAGGAACGGAGGCTTACATGGCTGAAGACACAGGAGAAGTGCTGCGCCGCTCGCTCGACGCCGTCGATCGTCACCGGAAGCGACTGATTGTGGGGCTGGTGCTGCTGACACTGCTGCTGCTCGTCACGTTCATCGTCGGTGCTCACTCCGCGGACAGGGTAGAAGCGGTGCTCGCGCATTACTTCATGCTTCTCATCTGGGTGACCGCTTTGACGGTTATCGTCGTGATTCAGATCAACGTCATGACGAAACGGATTCTGCGCGCAATCGAGCTCGCGTCGAAGCGGGCGTAGTCAGGCGGACCTGAAGGTCCGCCTCTACGTCTCTGCCGTTAGGTCTGTCCCGCGATGTACGCGCTCGGAGTGAAGCGCGGAGTGCACACGCAGAAGAAGACGAGGTCTTCGTCGCCGACGTTGGTGATGCGTTGCGCCACGTTCGCCGGAATCCGCACGACGTCACCCTCGCTGACGATGGTCGGCGGCAGGTCGCCGACTTCCACGCGCCCTTTGCCGCGGACGATGACGTAACGTTCGGCGATGCCTTCGAGGCGATGCCATGCGGTGGTCACACCGGGACGCACGCGCGCCCGCGCGATTGAGGCATCTGGATCTCCCGCGTCGTTCGACACCTCGAGAATAAAGCAGTGCTCCTGAGTCTGGAATTCCTTCGACGGGTCCGCGTGATGGATCTCAGCCTGCATCAGAAGAGCGTAGCGCGTCTGCCTGCCGAACAGCAGAGTCTCGCGCCGTTTCGCGAGCTGTCGCGAATCTTCGGGAGCGAATCGGTGATCGGTTGGGGTCGGTAACCTCAGACGTTTCCATCTCGCCTCGAGATCCGGGGTTATCGGCGGTCAATCGCGACGTCCTACGGTCGGCGTTTGGCTTGCACCAACACGGTGTAATCAAGAGGACGTCCATGGCAACAAACTCACTGACAGCTGATCTGCACAAGGAGGCAACCTGGTCAATCGTGCTGAGCGTACTCATCATGATTGCCGGGTTCCTCGCAGTCGCGCTTCCGTATATCTCCGGTATCGCGTTAACGCTGGTCGTCGGCTGGATGCTGATCTTCAGCGGCGTGCTGCATATCGTGTTCGCCTTCCGCTCCGGGCGTGCCGGTGCGGCGGTCTGGCAGGTACTCCTCGGCATCGTCTACGGATGCATCGGAGTCTACATACTGATGCATCCGATTGCCGGTCTCGCGGGGCTGACGTTTGCGATCGCCGTGTATCTGTTCGCTGAGGCCGTGCTGGAACTCGTGCTGGCATTCCAGCTTCGTCCGCTGCCAGGCAGTGGATGGCTGGTCTTCGACTCGATCATCACGTTCATCCTCGCGGTGATGATTTGGTCCTCGTGGCCGTCGAGCTCCGTGTGGGCCCCCGGTGTGCTCATCGGCATCAGCATGCTGTTCAGCGGCCTGAGCCGCCTGATGCTGTCGCTCTCCGCGCATCGCATCACCGCCGCCGCCTGAGAAAACAGCGGCGTGTGTCCCCGGGCACACGCCGCCCGCCATCCCCACGGAATCCCACGCCGGTTACGCTGTTCGCAGAAAAACCTGTAGCGACCGGGGTGCCCGGCCGCTACAGGCGGAGGAGGAAGCCCTTAGGGGTGCTGGTCCTGCGCGACGGGCTTCCACGTCATGTCGGGATTGAAGCGCTCCATCTTCATGAATTGATCGAGCGTGGTCGGACCGAGGTCCTTCTCGTAAACGACGCCATCGTGGCTGACGATGAAGGTCTTGACGCCGGTCTTGCCGTATTCAGCCGGCGCGGCGACTAATGCGAAGCCGCCGATCATCAGGTCTTTCACGACGAAGTCCATCTGGCCGAGCGGCGCCGCAGGCCCTTGACCCTTTAGGACCTTGAAGAAATAGCCATGGTACGGGTCGCCGCGGCTGTAGCCCTTCTGGATTGCTTCAGCGACCTTTTCGCCCACCGGGCCGTCCCAGGCCCCGTCGGCCTTCTGCCATGCCAGGCCATCCTGCGTGCCCGGCGTGCTGATGATGCGCTGCGCGTACTGGTTTACGTCGTAACCGTTACGCGGCTTGAGTGCGTATTCGTGCTGCGCTTCGACATACCCGCGGCAGATCGCAATGGCGTCGAGCTCGTTGGCGCCGACGCGTCGATACAGGATCTCCTGCTTGCCGGCCACGGTATCGAACGACCACTTTGTCCCCCGCTTGACGATCGGGATCGGGAATGGCCAGTCGTCGTCGCCCACGAGAACAAACGCGCGAGTACGGGTCTTCGGATCGATCGAGACCTGCTTCTTTTCCTTGGCCTTTGCGACGAACTCGGCAGCTCGCTCCCGATCCTGCGCGCTTTCACCGGACAGCACGACGTTGTTGAACTCGGGCCCGAATATCCGCTCGAGCGCAGTCAGGTCGTACTTTGCTGCCGCGTCGACGAGTGCATCGGCGGCTCGCTCGGGCGAATCAAACGTTGTGGGCTGTCGAGTTGCAGCGACGGTTCCCGCGGTCCCTACAGGTTTCTGCGAACTCGCATCAAAGGCCGTTGTTGCGCGCTGATCGAGAATTTCTTGCCTGCCGGCTTCGGTATCGAACAACCACCTGGCTCCGTGCCTCACGATCGGAATCGGAAATCGTGACGCGTCGTTGCCGACCACGAGGAACGCGTGGCTGTGAGTCTCCGGATCCACCGAGACAAGTGCTTTTTCGTCGGCCTTCGCCACGAACGCCGCAACCTGCTCACGACCCCGCGCGTCGTCACTCGACAGCACAACCTCGCGGAACGAAGGCCCGAACAGTTGTTCAAGTCTGTCGATGTCGAACGTCGACGCCGCGGCGACGAGCGCGTAACCGGCTCGCTCCGGCGAACTAAACGTCCTGAAGTGTCGAACATCCTGTGCGCTCGCATCGAGAGCGATGACTGCGAGGCAGAGGCACATCGCGGTGCCGACCAACGCTGTCTTCATGGTGCTACTCCTTCTGAATACTCGTTGGTTTGCCGGGGTCATCGCCGACCTCCGCCGCGTCCGCCGCCGCCGCCGCCGCGCGAGCGTCCGCCGCCGCCGCTGAAGCTTCTGCCGCCGCCCCCGCCACTAAAGCCGCCGCTTCTACTTCTGCTGCTGCCTCCTCCAAAGCTGGACGAGCCGCGGCTGCTGCTGGCGCGTGCGCTGGAACCGCTGAATCGATCGGAGCCGCCGCTGAAGGCGCCGCTTGCACTGCCTCGCGAAATGTCACGGCTGCCGATGCGATCGCCGCCGCTGGGAAGCTGGGTCGGTCGGTTGCCGATATTGCCGCCCCCACCGCCAGGACGGTTGCCTAAATTGCCTCCACCGCCGCCGGGACGGTTGCCAAGGTTGCCGCCGCCGGCCCCGCCGCGATTACCAAGGTTGCCGCCGCCGGCACCGCCGCGATCACCAAGGTTGCCGCCGCCCGCGCCGGCTCGATTACCAAGATTGCCGCCGCCGGCACCCGCGCGATTTCCAAGGTTGCCGCCGCCGGCGCCCGCGCGATCGCCGAGACCACCAGCACCAGCGCGCCCAGAAGTGCCGATCGCGCCGCTGCGCACATTACCGCCCTGCCGCGACACTTGCTGTCGCGCGCCCGCCTGACGGTTCGACAGCGAGTCGCCGCGCGCAGTGCCGCCGTACTTGTTCGCCGTTGCGCGGTCACGATAGGGCGTGCCACCGCGATGCGCCGCGTTGTGCTGCCAGGTGCCGCTTCGGTTGGCGTTGATGTTCGCGTTGCGATTGAAGGTGTTGTTCCTATTGATGTCGATGTCGTTGTGGCCCCAGCCGGCGTTCCACCCCCATCCGCCGCGCCACGCGGCACCTATGGCGAGACCAACGCCGAACGAGATGGCCGCACCAGCAGCGTAATAACCGACCGGCGGGTAGTAGATCGAAGGATACGGATAGACGGGATCGCCATACACGACCGTCGGGTTGTACGAGGGAACGTAAACGACTTGTGGATCCGCCTGTTCGATGACGATGGCCTCTTTACTCTCGACGACCTCGGTTTGCACTGTTTGTTGCGGCGTCGATTTCAGGGTGCCCTTCGCCTGCGCTTTCTGTCGCATGCGCTGGACGGCATCCATCACGTCGCTCTGTTGCGCGAGAACGGCGTTGCCCAGATCCGTCGTCCACTGAATGTCGTCGGTCAGCCATTTGACAACGTCGGGCAACGCAGCCATCGCCTGAATGCTCGGGTCCCACGGCTGCTTCGCCACGGCATCAGCGAGCGCCTTGTCCTTCAATCCCGGATTTCTCCCCAGCCACTGCTGCAGCTGCATGAGCTCCAATGGATAGGTGGACGCCGCCAGCGTTTGTGCCAGCAACGGATCTGGATACAACGCAATCGGCGCCACGAGCGAATCGAGTTGATCGGCCGGAATGCGCGCTGCCTGGTCGCCTGAGGCAGACGTCTGCGGCTGCGACTGCGCACGCGCCAACACAAGAGCGAACGTGTCGCCGGGCACGAGCGCTATAGTGCAGAGCACCGCAGGCAGAACGCGCATTCGTTGAAAGATGCGTTTTAGATTCATGTTCAGTCGAAAGTGCAAACACCGGCCCGCGATGGTTCACGCGCGCTGTCGCAGGCGCGATCAGGGCTGAGCGGCTCTCACTGACCAAATGCCGTGAGCCACTAACCACCAACGACCAAGGAGGTATAGACTCCGCGGCGGGAGGCCTCATATGCTCCGAATCGCTTCAACACTCGTGCTCGCGATCGGGCTCTCGGTCGCAATCACCTCCGCGCAACAGCTATCGACAACGGGACCGTACAAGGTGCTGAAGACCGCCAGGGTCGGCGGCGAAGGCAACTGGGACTACATCTATGCCGACGTCGCCGGCCGCCGGCTGTACATTCCGCGGCGCGCGCCAGCCGTGCCCGCCGGCACGGAGGGACCTGCGCCCGCGTCAACCGTTCGCACGCGGCTTTCCATCTTCAATCTCGACACGCTCGAACCGGCCGGTGAAATCGATGGCGTCGGCGGCAATGGCACTGCCGTCGATCCGAAATCAGGCCACGGCTTCACGAGCAGCCGGCCGGTCGCGATGTTCGATATGAAAACGCAGAAGTTGATGAAGGCGATCGACACCGCCGACGCGCAAGGCGATGGCATCGTTTTCGACGCCTTCAACGAGCGCGTCTATGTGTTCAGCCACCCGACGAAGGACGCGACGGTGATCGACGCGAAAGACGGTACGGTGCTCGGCCGCATCGATCTCGGCGGCGTTCCTGAAGAGGGCGTTCCCGATGGTAAAGGGCTGCTGTACGTCGTCATGCAGGACCCGCAGGGGAGCGTCACGGTCGTGGACGTAAAGACGATTAAGGCGACCGCGCACTACCCGTTCGGCAATCTCGGCCGCGGCTGCAACGGGCTTGCGCTGGATGCGAAGAACAAGGG